>OOCZ01000867.1_pt1 | contig 21290 bp, 25 predicted proteins | sample 1671631 | NCBI WGS metagenome assembly OOCZ01 (sample SAMN06348176, study PRJEB24527) | human gut metagenome | reverse complement strand
CAGAAGGTGAAAAAGTTCGCTTTTCTGCCATTTTATTTAAACTGTAAAATGAAGAAACTGTATAGATTTGTGGTATAATTTAGTTGTTGAAAATTTAATTTAGGAGAATTTTATGAGCGTTGATAATAAATTTTTAGTGCGTGATAAAATAACTTTAAAAGTAACAGGATTAGGAAGCAGCGGTGAAGGTGTGGGCAAGACTGATGGATTTACGGTCTTTGCACATGGCGCCTTAGCAGATGAGACAGTAGAAGTAGAGCTGGAACAGGTGAAGAAAAATTATGCGTCAGGGAAAGTAACGGCCATTCTGGAAGCATCACCTGAGCGGGTAGAACCATTATGTCCTGTTTATGAAGCCTGCGGCGGTTGTCAGCTGCAGCATTTAAACTATACGGGGCAATTAAAGGCTAAAGAACAGCAGGTTCGCGATGCGCTTTTTCGGATCGGGCATTTACAGGAAGTCAAAGTTCTGCCGATCATCGGTGAAGAAGATCCATGGCATTATCGTAACAAAATGCAGTTCCCGGTTGCATTTGAAAATGGAATTTTGGAAATCGGATGTTATGCTGCGGCTACACATAAAGTAGTCGGCGTTGAAAACTGTCTGATCCAGAAGCAGCGTAACAATGACATTATTGCTGTTGTCCGTCAATGGATGCGGCAGTATGAAATCTCTGCTTATGATGAAAAAACAGGTAAGGGCGTAGTCCGCCATGTTATGGGCAGGGTTGGTGTTAACACTGGTGAGGTTATGGCAGTTATCATTACTGCCGGTTACGATATTCCACATGGCAAAGAGCTGGTCAAAATGCTGCGTGATGCTGTTCCGGGCTTGAAAAGTGTAGTGCAGAATATCAACAAAAAACAGACCAATATCGTGATGGGTAATAAAACACGCTTATTATATGGTAAAACGACGATCAAAGACCGTTTGGGAACTTTAAAATTCAATATTTCTGCGCAGTCGTTTTTTCAGGTAAACAGTGCCCAGGCTGAAAAACTTTATAACAAAGCGATTGAATTTGCGGCTTTGAGCGGTGGTGAAACCGTTGTTGACTGTTACTGCGGAACCGGTACAATTTCTCTGTATTTGGCAAAACATGCCCAAAAAGTTTATGGAATTGAGATTATAGCTTCTGCTATTGAAGATGCAAAACGTAATGCTGAAGATAATCGCTGTGATAATGCTGAATTTATTTTAGGGGATGCTGCTGTTAAAATGCAGGAACTGGTAGAACAGGGTGTGCGTCCCGAAGTTGTGCTGCTTGATCCGCCTCGTGCTGGCTGCGAAGAAAAAGTGCTGGCTGCTATTGCGCAGGTCATGCCACAGCGTATAGTTTATGTTTCCTGTAATCCGGCTTCGCTTGCCCGCGATTTGGCTTATCTGGAACAGAACGGTTATCAGGCTGAAGTTGCCCAGCCGGTAGATATGTTCCCGATGACGCATCATGTTGAGACGGTCGTATTGATGTCCAGGGTTGAGAAATAAGAGTGTAATAGTGCTTGATATAAAGGGATTTCCGTGATTTTGAACTCATATTCAAGTTGAGTTCCAGGTCACGGTTTCTTTTATTGTAAGAACATATCAAAAACCATAAAAATGCAAGGTTGTGTGGACATTATTACTTTTTGGCTACCGAGTTGACAAAATTACTGTCAAAAATGCGGCGAGTTGATAAAATTACTGTAACAATCAGAGCGATTTGACAAGATTATTTAATAAATTAGATATGAGGAAAATCTGTTGCACCTATTGATTTTATAGCGCAGTGCGCTATAATATATTAATATCAACGGGTAAAAGGAGCATACAGAAATGATTGAAGTAGAAAAACAATATTTAAAGGGTTATACGTTTATAGACCTTTTTGCAGGCTTAGGAGGATTTAGAATTGCATTAGAGTCACTTGGAGCAAAGTGTGTTTATTCTAATGAATGGGATGAGCACGTGCAAAAAGTTTATGAGGATAATTTTGGGGACATGCCAGAGGGTGACATTACCAAAGTAGATGAAAATACCATTCCATCTCATGATATTTTATGTGCTGGATTCCCATGCCAAGCATTCTCGATAAGCGGCAAGCAACGTGGGTTTGAAGATAGCCGAGGAACTCTGTTTTTTGATGTTTCAAGAATAGTTAAAGCAAAAAAACCAAAAATAGTATTTATGGAAAATGTGAAAAATTTCGCAACACATGATGATGGCCGTACACTTGAAGTCGTTAAAGCGACAATGGAAGAACTGGGATATACCTTTACTCAAAGAGTTTTAAATGCGGTTGATTACGGAGTGCCGCAGAAAAGAGAAAGAATTTATATGATTTGTTTTAGAAATGACTTGAATGTTAATGGGTTTGAATTTCCAAAACCATTCAAGCTTACTAAGCATGTTGAAAATTTCTTGTTGGAAGATGAAGAATTAGTCAAAGATTTATATGTGGATAGACCCGATACATATTATAATGGGAATAAAGACGACAAATATAGCAACAAAACATCTATCAGGCTTGGCATTGTAAACAAAGGCGGACAGGGAGAAAGGATTTACAGCACAAAAGGCATTGCAATAACTCTATCAGCAAACGGTGGCGGTATATTTGCTAAAACAGGAGGGTATTTAATTAATGGTAAAGCAAGAAAATTGCATCCGAGAGAGTGTGCAAGATTAATGGGATATCCTGATAGTTATAAGATATGCAATAGCATGAACCAAGCATACAAGCAGTTTGGAAACTCCGTTGTAATTGATGTTTTACAACTTATTGCACAGCAAATTGGAAAAGCAATGGAGGAAAAGTAATGAACGAAGTTGACTTTAGAAATTGGCTTGCAAAATCTGATAAGAGCAAAAAAGTTCAAAGTGATATTGTTTCACGATTAAAAGCAATTCAGCGTGAAATGGGAAATTGCGACCTTGATGCAGAGTATAGCAATGATAAATGTGAGACACTTTTTAAAGCATTTGAAAACAAGGGTATTAATGATACCATGAAACAGTATGGATCTGTGAATTTGCCCATTGGGCAGTATACGTTGAGTGTGTATCGTTATGCATTACGTACCTACATTCAATTTCTTGAAGAACATTAAAAATAGGGCAAGTCATATTAGGCTTGCCCTATTTTTTATTAAAGTTCTTTAGCAAATTGTTCCCGCGTAAGCCCTGATGCTCGTTTTTTATTAATCGAAAAAATAACATTCGCATTAAAGGTATTGGAAAGTTTTCGTATTTCAAATTCATTATCTCTTAACGAAAACATATATTCATAACCCTGATAAATAAATCGTTTATTATGAAGAGCTACTTGTGATCTTACAAACAGTTTATCGCCAACGGTACGAGTATCCGATATTGCATAGCCATGAGAACGAATGTAGTTAATTATTTCTACAATGCGTGCTCTGCCAGTGTTACTCGATCCACTTCTTTTTATACGGTATTTTGCGGACACGTTAAAATGCCTTTGGAAATCATCTACTGGCAAAATTACATAATCATTGGTAATAAAATATTTTACCCCATTACTTTTGTATGTACTGATAATCCATTTTGCAAATGTGTCATCGCCGTCATCCAAAACAATTTCTTTTCCGCCTGTACCTGCTTCTTTGAAATCCTCGAAATAGTTGTTCATATGGTTCATAATCTTTTGTGCATACACATTAATACGGGTAGAGTTTAATCTGCTATATTCGAAGGTATTCGTTGTAATATCTGGTAATAAAACAAACTGGCCACATTGGGCAGGACAATGTTTGGCATCGATATAAAACGATGTGCCTTTATTAGTTTTTACCAGAATGTCAGGGACTGTTGAGTCCGAACCTCCTTGATGAACGAAATTTGCGTACTTCCCAAAAGTTTTATTTAAATATTCAGTGCATTCTATTTCAAAATCTTCCCATACAGCCATAAATATGTTCCTCCTATTTTATTTTTTATATTTTTCAATATCATTTAGTGATGTAAATGGTTTCAAGTGTTGAAAACCATAAAATCCTGTTTTGGTTCCTCGTGCTCTCAGATTACTGTCTAAAATCAAGTTCGTATCCTGATATGTATTAAGAACGTCTTTAGTGGCAAGTCCACAAACAAAGATAAGATTTGGTATTTTCGAACTTCGAATGCAGATAATTTGTGGATAATAGTTTTCTTTAAAAATAATAGGAAACTTACCTTGTTCAACTGTTTTTATTCCTACAGAATAGCCAGGAATATCTGGATGGTGATACAATCCTGAATATCCTATTGTCCAGTCAATAATTTGGATTCCTAATAGTTTTTCAAGAGCAGCTTCGCCTAAATACCCAGTTGTAAATCTTTTGATTTCATTTAAATTATCCCTTTGATGATGTTCCTCTACTGCTTTTGCTGCTATTAGTTCTTTAACAAACTCAGAAATGCGGTTAGCATAATCTTGTTCGACCTTTACTCTTTTGAAGGAATCTGAGAAAGCTCCCACATAATCGTTATATGAATAACTCATACGTCATAAACACCCCCTTTATTAACAATCTAAAAATTTCTTTATACTGAATCCTAACGCCCTAATGACATCCACTGTCATCGCATTTCCTGCTTGCATAAGAAGGTGACGGTCGGAAACAACGTCTTTAACTCTTTCAGCATATTCTTTTGGAAATCCCTGCAGTAAAAGAGCTTCATAGCCTGTTAATTGATATATTTTTTCATTTTTAACATATAAAATCCCATCACGTTGAGCACGCAGAGTCGGGCATTTCCCGTCGTAAATTCGAAGGTCATTCATACGAGTATCGATGATTTTTCCTTCCATTTGACTTATGTCGGATACTGTGTACTTTCCTTGATTTGTAGGATTATTGAGGTAGTATTGAAGAATTTCTAATCGTTCTTCAGAAGCTAAGTTTTCATCAATTAAGTAATTTTTTAAATCTGGCATAGGAACAGTTTCTGGCCACTCAAATTCAGTAATATCTATCGGTAAATCATTTCTAAAACCAACGAAATATACCCTTTGCCTCATTTGGGGGACGCCATAGTCGAGACTCGTTAGAACTTTAAAATCTACAAGATAACCGCATCCGGTTAATTCGTCCATAATAACCTTGATGGTTTTTTTCTTGTCATGAGTTACAAGTCCTTTTACATTTTCAAGAATGAAACATTTCGGTTTTGTTTCATTTATAATCCTAGACAGATGAAAGATTATTTGACCACGATTATCTGAAAAACCATCTTTTCTGCCTATAACCGAAAAAGATTGACATGGAAACCCAGCAATAAGAACATCAAAATCTGGTAGTTTCTCTTTTGATAATTTTTTAAGGTTGCCATAGTTTTTATCTTCGTTATCGTTCATTAATCGATATGTTGTATCTGCTAACCTGCTGGTGTCGGAGTGGCCTACACATTCTAGCCCGTTTTGCTCAAGGCCGATTCTGCCACCCCCAATTCCGGAGCAGAAGTCAAAAAAAGTTTTAATTGCCATTTAAATATTCCCCTTAGTGTTTAATCGTCAATAGTTTCTAAAATATCTTCCAGGCGACAATCCATGGCCTCACAAATTTTAAGAAGGACATCGGTAGTGATATTTTCACCTTTCCCTAACTTGGCAATGGAGGCGGCACTTACGCCACTTAATTCTTTTAAATCCTGCTTATTCATGTTTTTGTCGATTAGCATCTTCCATAGCTTATTATAGCTGATACGCATTTTGTAACCTCCAGTCTTTAGAAAATCTATTTGATGCCCATCATCATTTTGTAATGCTGTTCTTGACTCATAAATGTAAATATCATCTCAAATGTTTCTCGGCTCTGCACTACATCGATGCAGTCATCTACATAGTTCATTCCATCATTAATACCAATAGAATTTGCACTAATATAAGAAAGCATTGCAGATGCCATTTGATATTGAGTAGTATCTTCGCTGCCATCTTCCTTGTGAGTTATGAAGTTATCTTTGTGATCCATTAAGATGCGTTTGCGGAGTATTGCACCATCATATCCGCATAACTGCAAAAAGTAATATTCCAGGATGCGGCGGATAACATTCATCAATGGTATGGCTGATGTTACCTCCTTATACTCGTCCCACAATGCAGCATAAGAATTTTGAACGGGATTAACATTTATCTTTTCTGTTGGGATGTCCGGGTTCTGCCTTTCGCACAGTCTAATAGATGATTTGTTGTCTACTTTACAGATGAGATAAAAGCTTACATATTGATAGTACTTTACTTGATTGTATGTAATCTCCCTATGGAAATAGGCATTGTGAGTCAGAATGAAGATTTGCTTTATAAAGTTACCTTGTACAATAGGAACTCTTTCTTCAGCATTGTTATGGCAAATATCAATCATTTCACGAACAAGGGCACTTACGATAAATAGGGAACTACTATCCATACTGGAAACAGGGTCGTCAATGACTACAATTTTGTCTCTAAGACCACCGTCGGCAGTTTCGCTACCTCGAACAAGGTGATAGAAATATAGGAAGGCTATAAAATTACGTTCGCCCTCGCTTAAATTTTCTGCAATACTTCCATTGGGCCGAATAACCTCATATACATTAGGTGTGTCAACTTTTTCTCTTATACTAAACCCTTGAAACCCGGAATCACGCAAAAGAGTATTCACACTGTCAATGGTTGCTTTAGTACTTACTATTTGTCTATTGAGATCTGAGATCTCACCCGTAATACGCTGAACAGTACTTTTGTTAGTAGTAATCTGTGCTGAAAAAGCAGTTATTTCTTTTTCCAATGTTGTTTTGCTAGTGTTATAGCGATTAACTTCGTCTTTTACAGTAAAAGCTAGTAATTCCCATACACTTATCTTACATTCAGCTTGTTTCTTTGGTTTAGCGGCAATGACAGCGTTATTTTCACTGATTAGTTTATTGAATTCATTTATTATGTCATTAAGTTCCTTAAATGTAGCTTCGGTATCATCAATGCTAATGATAATAGAAGGATCAGCAATTTTTTCTGAGATTTGCTGAAGGTTTGTGGAGATGATACCTTTTAAAGCTGCAAGTTTATCGTTGTATATCGTAATATCGATTTCAGGATAGAGGTCTTGTGGAACTGACTGTAGTGGAGCAAATATTTCATTTGCCTTCTGTTTATAATTGTCATAGAAATCCTTAAGCGCAGTAATATCATTCTGGTACTGAGCATCAAAACAGGCTTTTATATCTTCCTCAAACTTCTCAGGGAGTTTCTGCTGACAATATGGGCATTTACTGTCAGGAGTTTCTCTGTATTGTTCATGACCTTGGCGAACCCAGGCAGTTGCATTTAATGCTTTGATAAATTCTGCAAATGGAGTATTTGCACTACTTACAATAGATTTTCTAAGAATATCGATTCCACCAAGCTTATCAAGAGCAGAAGTATCAGCTATTGTTTTAAACTCATCATATCTTTTGGAATCGGAGGCATAAGCAGCATCATATAATCTTTTTAAAGCTGCTCGGTCATGTTCTTTTGGAGTTTTTATCTCCAGGATAGCCTCTGAAAACTGCTGTTTTCTCTTCTTGCCTGTTTGGGTTCCGTCAAAAGTCTCACGCAGGTCTTTTGTTTTCTCCCAACATTCATCTTGGAAGATAGAAAATAAAGCAGTATTAGCTCCTTCTTTTTTCTTTTTTTCCTCAGTAGCAATGCCTAAAGCTGTAGACGCCGTTTCTTTTTCTGTGGTTTTATCTTCAATCTGTTTTTGGATTTCAATATTAACTTCATTTACAGTAAAAACCCCAGGCATATTGTGATAATTCTGCAAATTGGCATTAATAAAATCCTGGTTGTATACGTGGATGTTGTAATCTGCAGCTGACTTACTTGTTCTCCAGGTTGTGCCGGTATCGGCTTTTATAGCTTTTGCTATAGTAGATTTCCCAGTGCCATTATTTCCAAAGAAAAAATTCACAAGAGTAGGTTGAATGGATACACCACAGTCTTTATAGGTGGCATCATTTAGAGAAATCTGTGTGATTTCAGAAGGTACTTTAGGTTGCATTGTACCGCCTCCTTTTCTTTTAAGTTGGTGCCAGAACACTGATTCCGGCATCGGTTAATGCTTCAATGAGATTAATTTTCTTTATTGTCCATCTGGTTGTATTTAAAGAAGTTATGGCTCTTGGACGACCCATTCCCAGTTCGAAAGAAATCTGATTAATTTTTTGTTGTGGTATGAAATTTAAATCTTTGTAATAAATCATGATTCCGTTATCTTGGGTTCTTATTTCTCTTACAAGTCCATATATGGTTTGCTGTTCAGGGTCTGTCTTTCCCCAATAATCCGTATTTTCACTTGCAAATAGTGCAGGAAATGTCTTTATTTCATCTATAGCTTCCGGTGTAAGAGCAGCCAATCTTTCAAATAAGTCATCGGATATGGTTCCCTTGACTAAGGCACGGTCTTTTGGAACAAGAAAATGATCATGCATAAAAGTTTCGCCGCTTATAACGAATAGGTTGTAGTAGTCTGTATTTATCTTTTGGATGACATTTTCTCTTCTTCCATTAGGACTTCGATCTATGAATGTTAAATTATAGTTAACTGTCTGATGGATATTATCAGCGTGTTCTATGTGGACGTTCTTCTCACCATATTGATTAACAGTAGTAGGATTAGCAGGCACAATGCTTGAAGGTGCCTGTTGTAGTTCATTTTTCAATTATTGCACCTCCTTTTAAAGATTTAAAGTGTCTACCCGATCTATGTGAATATTCTTTTCTCCGTACTGATTTACAATTGTGGGGTTATTCACTATCTGCGTTACATTCTGTGTTGATGATCCAGCTGAAGCCTCTTCTATTATTACTTCCGGTTCTGGTGCTTCTTCTGCATTTGTTTCTTCAAAATCAGCATAATCCTCTTTTTTAACAGCCATTAGGAATACTGTTATCGGGCGTGTAATTCCGCAGCCAATATCACTGACAAAACCCCATTCTGAATGAGGTGATTGCCTGGTGTGCCAGGACTCAAATGTGCTGCGACCAAGTGCATTGTTTTTACGGTTCAATAAGATATAGTGTAGTACTCCTACAAGGAACGGTTCAAATTCAATGTTTGAAATCTCGGATAGTGCAGACTTTGAAACAGCATCACCATTGCTGGAAATATAAAATAAATCGCCATCTTTGATTTCCACATCTTGCTCAACGACATCGAGCAAAGCCTTTATAAGCCATTCTCTTTTTTCTGAATTCTCAACAATCAAATAGTCGTTTGCGAACTCCGACATTCTATCCAGGGTGTCGGAGTATTTGTTTTTTACAGCATTATCAAAGCTATTAATTGTGGAAACTTCATTGAATGGAATGTATGTACCGCCATTGTATTTACAGGACTTATATTCTGAGGTGTTCTTCTTAAATGAATCGTTGTATGGGTCTACAGCTTGTCCTGTGACTACATAAATAAGGCCCTTCATGACATCTGTATCATTAAGGCCATCTGTGCCGCCTTGAAATTTATCTCGTGCTTTGCGTCTTAACCTTTTTGTTTGTAATAAAAGAACAAAAAAGGTGCCACCGCAAAGATACGGATTATTCTTCATAGTCATCCATAGCCCTCCTTTTCAAAAAATAGTAACTATATCAACTAAAGTAACCGTTGAAGGCTCTTGCAGGTAACTGTATCTACTATAGGTTTAATAGTAAAGAGTAAGAGATTACGAGGAAATAAATTGGAAATCTATAGCAAGTCCAGTATATCAGAAAATTTTGTAAATTTCTACACATTCTCTAAAGTTTTTTATGCGGATGTGAAGTTTTCCTCGCACAAATCAATTTTCTCTCTATAAACCAATAAATCTCAATGTCCGAGATGCGCATTAGGACGGCGGGATGCATAAGAGTTCAGAACACAGTGATAAAGATTGTGTTTGGAATGAAGATGCACCCACCGTGATTTCGTGCGCCCATTTTGAGGACAAACGGAGTCTGTGGTCATCTTCACCGCAGGCTCTTTTTGTATTCCGCCGCCCAATGCCGGGACGGAAAGGAATACTTAATGAAGATTCGAGTTTTGTACGAAGAAAACATCAAAAACGGCCACAAGTTCTACACCACAATTGATATTCCGGATGATGATTACAGTATCATGCTGGATATCGACTATGAGCAGCGTCTTGCAGAGGCAAAGCCAGAAAAGAAGGCAGAAGTAAAGCGTTGTGAGACTGTACAGGAAATGTTAGACCTTATGAACAGTAAGGAATACAACAACTGGCGTAGGTTTCATAGGCATCTTGGTAAACCAGATACCCCTTATCGTAAAGACGATGAGGCTGAGGATGAAACAGATGTTATGGATACCATTGCTGATGATTCACAGGAAGCTGAGCGTAATCGCCTCTACGAATATGAAGATGTCTGCCAATGGATACGCACCGTTCTTGGTAAAAAACAGGACTGGGCAGATATGTTCATTGCAGTACGTATTGACGGCATGTCGATTCGAGAATATGCCAGTTCCATCGGTGTCAGCGAAAACAACATTACTCAGAAATTAAAGCGAGCCGAGAAAAAACTTCAAGGTATTTTTAAAAATCGTCAGATTTGACCTTCTGCCGTGGCTATGAGGTAGGAGGACTAATCCTCCAAATATGAATGGGAGGTATTTCAATGAACGGAATACAGATTTTTCAAAATGCTGAGTTTGGCTCGGTGAGAACAGCAGACATTAATGGAGTTCCTTATTTTGTGGGAAAGGACGTAGCTGAAATTCTTGGCTATAGCAATACAAGGAAAGCTTTGCTAGACCATGTGGATGAAGAGGATAAAACCGATGGGGTAACGATTCGTGACTCCATCGGACGTGAACAGGCTCCGGTTCTGATAAATGAGTCTGGCCTTTACAGCCTTATTCTTTCTAGCAAGATGCCGAATGCAAGAAGGTTTAAACGTTGGGTAACAAGCGAGATTCTTCCAACTATAAGAAAACATGGTGTGTATGCGACAGATGAACTAATTGCAAATCCTGACCTTGCGATTGCAGCATTTACTGCATTAAAGGAAGAGCGAGAAAAGAACCGACTGCTTGAACAAACTACTGCCGTCCAAAAACAGCAGATTGCGGAAATGAAGCCAAAGGCAAGCTATTACGATGTGGTACTTAACTGCAAAGACCTTATTTCCACTTCTACGGTAGCGAAAGATTATGGAAAGTCTGCTATTTGGATGAATCGTTATCTCCATGAAAAAGGTGTGCAGTTTAAACAGGGCGAGATTTGGCTGTTATATCAGAAATACGCAGAAAAAGGTTATACAAACACCAAGACACATAGCTATTCTGCTAATGACGGAACGATTCATACTAAGCCACATACCTACTGGACACAAAAAGGCAGATTGTTTGTCTATGAATTATTAAAAGCAGATGGGATTTTGCCAACAATGGAACAGGAGGATAGTGATGTCGATTAGCAGGTATAACAGCGAGGGCTATCCTGATCCGACCACCTACGGTGCCTTATCTAATATCGAACAGCAAACGAAGGCAGCGAGAGCGTACAGACCGATGGTGTATGTATGCTCCCCGTTTTCAGGAGATATTGCCGGTAACATTGCAAATGCACGAAAGTACAGCCGCTACGCTGTGGAGCAGGGGTATATCCCCATTGCTCCGCATTTGCTGTTTCCGCAGTTTCTTAACGATAACGATTTAACGGAACGTGAACTAGGGATACATTTTGGAAATGTGCTGATGAGCCACTGCAGCGAAGTGTGGGTGTTCGGGGAAATCATATCAGCCGGAATGGATGCTGAAATCAGGAGAGCCAAAAGGAAAAATTACCGACTGCGGTATTTTGGCAGTGATTTGAAGGAGGTCAATAAAGATGCGTGATTTGAAGATTGCTTATGGCAACAGCAGGACGGCAAAGCAGTGGAGCAATAAGACTATTCGCTTTTCTGATTTGAAGGAACGTCTGAAAACAACCATCAGAACCTCAGAGTCGGCGGAGGAATATGCCAAGTTTACCAAGGCACAGCGTGATGCCGTAAAAGACCACGGCGGTTTCGTTGCCGGGGTGTTAAAGGGCGGCAGACGAAAGATTGATACCGTGGAATCCCGTTCTATGGTGGCGTTGGACGGAGACAGAATCGATGCGGAGTTTCTGAAGGATTATGAGAAGAACGCACCCTATACCTCTGCCCTTTACACCACCCACAGTCATACGGATGAAAATCCGAGAGTGCGTCTGGTATTCCCGCTTACAAGGGATGTGACCTCCGAGGAATATGTGGCGGTGGCAAGGTATCTGGCACAGGCACTGGGCATGGATTATTTTGATGAATGCTCCTACCAGCCGAATCAGCTGATGTACTGGCCAAGCACTCCTTCCAACGGTGTATTCGTGTATAAGGAAACCGACAAGGACTGGCTTGACCCGGACGAGATTTTATCGGCACACCCGGAATGGACTGACCCTACCAGACTTCCGACTTCATCGAGGGAGAGCAAGGCAAATACAGCCAGCTTCAAAAAAGTGCAGGACCCGCTTGAAAAAGAAGGTGTGGTCGGTCTTTTCAACAGGGTTTACTTCCCTGTGAATCTTGCCGTGGATGAGTTCCTTTCGGATGTTTATGAGCCGACCGACACGGACAGCCGCTATCATTTAATCGAGTCAAGCAGTATGGCAGGTGTGGAAATCAAGGAGAACGGAAAATTTGTCTACAGCCACCATGCCAAAGACCCTGCTTACTTAAAGCTGTGCAATGCTTTTGATATTGTCCGTATCCATAAATTTGGCGATGACGATGAGAAAAAATCCTATAAGCAGATGTGCGAGTTCGTCATGACTCTGGATAAGGTAAAGCTGGCAGACCTTGAGGAAAAGAAAAGGATGGCGGCGGAGGAGTTTGCAGAGGACACAGACTGGCAGACGAAGCTCCGTTATATGCCAAGAAGCAAGTGTCTTGAAAACAGCGTGTGGAATCTGATGCTGATTTTAAACAATGATCCTGACTTTGCGAATATCGCATTCAATGAGCTGGTGGGCAGAGTGCAGATTACGGGAGCCGTGCCGTGGACAAGACCCGGTGACAACAAATTCTGGAGGGATGCAGATACAGCACAGATGAAGGCGCTGATTGACATCCGCTATGAAACATTCTCCAGCCGAAACCATGATGTGGCATTTACGAAGGTGGTCGAGGACAGGCATTTCAATCCCCTGCGTGAATGGCTGGATGCTCTGCCGGAGTGGGATGGTGTGACAAGGCTCGAAAATCTCTATATTGATTTCCTTGGTGCGAACAGCACCGGGTATGTGAAGGCTGCGACCAGAAAATCCTTTGTGGCGGCGGTAGCGAGAATTTACGAGCCGGGTACAAAGTTCGATTCCGTGGTGGTGCTTGTAGGTCCGCAGGGCTGCGGCAAGTCCACCATCTTTGCCAGAATGGGGAAAGAGTATTATTCTGACAGTCTGAATCTGACGGATATGAAGGATAAGGCAGGAGCGGAGAAACTGCAGGGATATTGGATTCTGGAGCTGGGCGAACTGGCTGGTCTTAAGAAAGCGGACATTGAAGTTGTAAAAGCCTTTGTTAGCCGCACAGATGATATCTATCGCCCGTCCTATGGCAGAACAGTGGAAAGTCATCCAAGGCAGTGTGTCATTGTGGGTACCACCAACTCCGAGACAGGATTCCTGCGTGACATTACGGGCAACCGCCGCTTCTGGCCGATTAAGGTGACCGGGAAAACAAAGCGTAAATCGTGGGATATAACCAGTGAAGAGGTTTTGCAGATGTGGGCGGAGGCAAAGTACCTGTATGGGCAGGGCGAGCCTTTGTATCTGAATATGGAGGAAAGCAGTGAAGCCTTGAGCGAACAGATCGATGCGATGGAGACCGATGAGCGTCAGGGCATTGTGGAGGAATATCTGAATACCCTTCTGCCGGAGAACTGGAACAGTATGGATTTGTACGAGAGAAGGAATTTCTTCACGGACAATACTGCGGTCAAGGGTACTGTACAAAGAAAGACGGTCAGCAATGCGGAAATCTGGAGCGAATGCTTCTGTAGGAACTTATCCGACCTCAAACCATCCGACTCCTATGCGATAGCCGCCCTTATGACCAAAGTGGACAGCTGGCAGAGAACGGACAAAATCAGAAAGCTCGCCATCTATGGCAGGCAGAGAATTTATGAGAGGTTGTGATTTTAACAGCCTGTGTTCCAAGTCGTAGGTTGTGAACAGCAAAAAAGCCTTGAAAACAGGCACTATCAGACATCAGCTGACACAAGTATCACAAGAATTACTATATAAATTATTTCTATTTTATATAGGGTAATGCAAGCGTGTACAGGCATATACGCACGTATAGAAATTTTCCGAGATGGTTGTGTCAGTTGTGTCTTGTGATTTTAGGAGAGGATGAAATGAGAGAAAAAATCATAGAACAGAAACTTGTAACGGCAGTAAAAAAGCATGGCGGGATATGTCCGAAGTTCACTTCTCCCGGTTTCGATGGTATGCCGGATCGTTTACTGCTTCTTCCGCATGGTAAGTTCGCCTTTGTGGAAGTGAAAGCACCGGGAGAAAAACCAAGACCATTGCAGCTGGCAAGGCACAGATTACTGAGCTGTCTGGGATTTCGAGTGTATGTACTGGATGATGCGGAGCAGATTGGAGGGGTTCTTGATGAAATTGAAAATTCAATGTGACTGGTGTGGAAAAGAATTTGAGAGAAACCATAATCACATTCATGAAAAAAACTATTGCTGCAGAGCGTGTTTAGGAAAAGCAAACGCAGAACGTTTTCGATTGAAGAGTCTGCGAACGTGTGATAACTGTGGGAAAATTTTTGAATACAGAGGTAACCATAAAAAGAGAAACGAACATTTCTTCTGTTGCCCAGAATGCAGCTATGAATTCAAAGTGAAAAAAATATATGTATCATGCGATTGGTGTGGCAATCCAATTTACAAAAAGCGTTCTGATGTTGCAAGAAACGAGCATAATTTTTGTGATTATGGGTGCTATATCGACTACGTCAATTTTGAAAAAGCTGGTGCAGATAATCAAATGATATCAGGAGAAAAACTGTATCGCAGGCTTGCAGAAATGAAGATTGGACGAAAACTTCAAGAGAATGAGGATGTTCATCATATTGACGGCAATCATCTAAATAATGATTTTGCCAATTTAAAAGTTGTTACAGCTTCAGAGCATATGAAAATACACGCTTCCCAGAAAGAGAGGGACTGTCATGGCAGATTTATTAAAAAAGAATGATTTGCATGGGTATCAGGAATATAGTGTCAATTTTATTATTGAACATCCTGTAGCTGCAGTCCTTTTAGATTGTGGACTTGGGAAAACTGTAACATCACTTACGGCTATAAATGATTTGATGTTTGACTATTTTGATATTCATCGTGTTTTAGTTATATGCCCTTTGAGAGTAGGTAATGTTTGGGCGAATGAGATACAACATTGGGAGCATCTGTGCCTCTTGCAGTATTCGGTGGCAGTTGGTTCTGAGTCAGAACGACTGTTGGCACTGAAAACACAGGCGGATATTTACATCATAAACCGCGAGAACGTGCAGTGGCTGATTGAGAAAAGCGGGGTTTCCTTTGACTTTGATATGGTGGTTGTGGATGAGCTTTCGTCCTTCAAGAATTATCAGTCCAAGCGGTTCAAGGCACTGATGAAGGCAAGACCGAAGGTAAAAAGAATGGTAGGTCTGACTGGCACTCCTTCCGGCAATGGTCTGATGGATTTATTTGCAGAGTTCAAACTGCTGGATATGGGCGTAAGGTTAGGGAGATTCATCGGTCAATACCGAACGGCCTACTTCTCCCCGGATAAGAGGAACGGTCGGATTATTTACAGCTACAAGCCACTACCCAATGCAGAGCAGCAGATTTATGACAAGATTTCAGATATAACGATTTCCATGAAATCTACCGACCATCTGAAAATGCCGGAACTGATCAGCACACAGCTGGCGGTGGAATTGTCGGAAGCGGAAAAGAAGAAATACGAGGAACTCAAAAAAGACCTCATCCTTCAGCTGCCGGATGGAGAGATAACAGCCGCCAATGCCGCATCGCTAACAGGCAAGCTGTCCCAGATGGCAAACGGAGCAGTTTATTTCGATGATGAGAGCGTTTTGGAGATACACCAGAGAAAGCTGGATGCACTGGAGGATATCATCGAATCGGCAAACGGAAAGCCTGTCCTTGTGGCATATTGGTTTCGTCACGATTTGGAGCGTATCAAAAAACGCTTTGATGTGAGAGAAATCAAGACCGCAAAGGATATAGCCGACTGGAATCACGGCAGTATCCCAATTGCCGTAATACATCCGGCATCGGCAGGACACGGCCTGAACCTACAGCAGGGTGGTTCTGCCTTGGTATGGTTCGGCATCACATGGTCACTAGAATTATATCAGCAGACCAATGCCAGACTTTGGCGGCAGGGTCAGTCCGCAGAAACCGTGGTCATTACCCACATCATAGCAAAAGACACCATTGACGAGAGAATCATCAAGGCACTGAAAACCAAGGATACCTCCCAATCCGCCTTGATTGATGCCGTAAAAGCCAATCTATGAAAATCAGAGTCAACCTATGACAATCCAAGCCAATCCGAGTGGAATACAAAATTTCGGAGGTAAGGATATGACAGAAAAAGAATACTTATTGCAGGCACGATATCTGGATGAGCGTATTCACTCGAAGGTTCAGCAGGTGGAATCCTTAAATGATTTAGCTACAAGCTGTTCCGCTGTAATCAGTGATATGCCGAGAAATCCAAATCGTGGCGGTTCCAAGATGGCAGATGCCGTAATTAAAATTGTTTCTTTGCAGGAAGAAATAAATATGGACATCAATGCGCTTGTAGAACTAAAGCGAGAAATCATGGGTGTTATAAAAGCCGTGCCAAATGTGGAATACCAGACGCTGTTAGAAAAACGATATCTGTGCTTTATCTCATGGGAGCAGATTGCCGTGGATATGAATTATTCTATGCAGCACATACACCGAATGCATAGTGCGGCACTGAAAGAAATTATCTTGCCACCGGAACATGAGAGTTAATGTGATAGAATGAGAGTAAGCACCTGTGATATTATTATAATAGCGAAAAGCAAAAAAAATATAAACGGGTAAAATCGTAGAAAGCCTTGTGGGTCACACCGACCTGCAGGGCTTTTATTATGCCTAAAATGAGGTGAGAAGATGCCAAGAAAACCTAAACGACCGTGTTCTTATCCAGGCTGTCCTGACTTAACGGATGGACGGTTTTGTGAGAAACACCAGAAAGAAGAAAACAAACGCTATGAGAAGTACGACAGGAATCCTGCTGTACGCCGTAGATATGGACGCGCTTGGAAGCGAATCCGTGACAGCTATGCTGCGGAGCATCCTTTGTGTGAGGAATGCTTAACAAAGGGCAGGTATGTTGCGACTGAAGAGATACATCATAAACTTCCGTTGACCCAAGGAGGAACGCATGATAGGAAGAACCTTATAGCTTTGTGTAAAGAATGCCATGCAAGGATTCATGCTTTGAGCGGGGAACGATGGAATAAAAACTGCTGTCACTATAAATGTGGCAGCAGTTTTTAAAATTATTGTTTTTTTGTTTTAGGAAGGAATCGGTATTATGAAACGGTGTTTTTCCTTTGGATTCCATTGAACCTGCCAAGTTCTTCCGTCAGTGTGATCAAGAAGAATGAAATTATACATATTGCCTGTTGGATATAAGCCAAAAGTATCTTTAGCAGGAGTTTCTGTAAGTACTATCAAGTTAATTGGAAAAGTGGCTCTTAAATCGCCAGAATCGATACTAACATGAACTTGCCATAATTGACCGGTACGAGTATTGAGCTTAAGTAAAGTAAAAATGTTTTGTGTTGGTATGAGTTTGAAGATGGCGTTGGGATTATCATTGGCAAAGGTTGTTGTTGATATTAGTAGTGAGGTAAATAGCACTAACGCAAAAATGATTAGGGTCGAACGAAGCCTGTTTAACATATACATCACCTCTTGCTTTTAAGTTTAAGTAAGTATTCGATAAAAGTTGTTTAGTTCCTGCAAAAGTGTATGGTGAAAAATCCAACAAGCTTTTGAGGTTAGGGGGAGGTCAAATCTCAAAACTCCTGTACGGGAGGAACGGGCGGGGGGCTTCACGCACAAAAAGAGCAGTTCAAACAGGGGATTAACCCTAAGATATAGATTGAGGAGTGTGAATAATGGCAAGGGACGGTACAAACCGTGGTGGCAGAAGAGTCAGAGCCGGTGATAAGCCGACCGCAGCCGCCGAGAAAATACAAAATGGGAAAGCAGTCAAGGTTCTAGCCAATGATATTCCGGTACTTAAAACAGCGGAATTAGAGGCAGTGGATTTACCGGAAGGAGCAGTTTTAGAGGGCACGGATATGCCAAAACCCAGCGACTATTTATCGGCAAGGCAGAAAAATGGAGTTCCCTTAGGCGCTGATGCAATATATAAAGAAACTTGGCTGTGGTTAAAAGAGCGCAACTGTGAAAGATTAGTAAATCCACGGCTTATAGAAACCTATTCACAGGCTATGGCAAGATATATTCAGTGCGAAGAGGCAACAAGTACATACGGCTTATTGGGGAAGCATCCAACGACTGGCGGGGTAATGACCTCGCCTTTTGTGCAGATGTCACAGCAGTACCAGAAGAGTGCCAATCTTATCTGGTATGAAATTTACGACATTGTTAAGCAAAACTGCACAGAGGTTTTTGAGGATAGTACGACAGATACCATGGAGCTGCTTTTGCGGGCAAGGAGAAAATGATGATGGAGTTTACGGCTTTTTTACATAAACTGAAATTTTATAGACCAAAGCTTACTAAACAGCAGGTCAGAACTTTAAAGGGACAGGCTCTCGCTGACAATATCAAGGGCGCTGAAAATGGCCTTAGCAAGATTTTGGAAGGAGCAGTACTTAATGGAAAAAACAACAACAGAAATGCAGTTAGTAACTATAGAAAAATTAGTGCCTTATGTTAACAATGCTCGAACGCACAATCAGCAACAGATTCTGAAACTACGTTCATCGTTAAGAGAATTTGGCTTTATTAATCCTGTTATTATTGACCGAGAATATAACGTGATAGCTGGTCATGGACGAATTTTAGCAGCCAAGGAAGAAGGCATAAAAGAAGTACCCTGCGTATTTGTGGACTATCTTACTCCGGCTCAAAAGAAAGCCTATATTTTGGCGGACAATCGTATGGCCATGGATGCAGGATGGGATGAAGAACTGCTCAGAGTGGAGATAGAGAGCCTGCAAGGTGCAGATTTTGATATTTCCTTAACAGGATTTGACGAAAAAGACATAGCTGAACTGTTTGCAGGAGATGATGGTGATACGCAGGAGGACGATTTTGATGTGGACGGGGAGCTTAAGAATCCGCCGGTTTCTAAAGGCGGTGATGTATGGCTGCTTGGGCAGCATCGCTTAGTCTGTGGGGACTGCACCAAGGCAGAAACATATGTAACTCTTATGGAGGGGAAGAAAGCTAATCTTGTTGTAACGGATCCGCCTTACAACGTCAACTATGAAGGTGGTGCAGGAAAAATTAAAAATGACAATATGGAGAATGACAAGTTTTACCAGTTTCTGTTAGATGCTTTCACAAATATGGAAAGGGTAATGGCAGCAGATGGCAGCATTTACGTATTCCATGCAGATACTGAAGGCTTAAATTTTAGAAAGGCATTCTCGGAAGCAGGCTTTTACTTGTCGGGAACTTGTATCTGGAAAAAACAGAGCCTAGTACTTGGTAGGAGTCCATATCAATGGCAGCATGAGCCATGCCTTTACGGTTGGAAAAAGAAAGGCAAGCACCAATGGTACTCCGATAGAAAGCAGACTACCATATGGGAGTTTGATAAGCCGAAGAAAAACGGTGATCATCCGACCATGAAGCCGATTCCGCTTATTGCCTATCCGATTAAAAATTCCAGTATGAGCAATTGTATCGTTCTTGATCCGTTTGGTGGTAGCGGCAGCACTTTGATAGCCTGCGAACAGTTAGGCAGAATCTGCCATACCATTGAACTGGACGAGAAATACTGCGATGTTATTATAAAACGCTACATCGAGCAGGTCAGCTCTGCAGATACTGTATCGGTCATTCGTGATGGCAGGACAATCCGATTTGAGAATTTGGAGGTCAGTGCCGATGGATAATAAAAATTTAACACTGGGAAGTCTATTTGACGGCAGTGGCGGATTTCCATTAGGAGGCTTGATTTCCGGGATTATCCCTTTGTGGGCATCGGAAGTTGAGCCGTTTCCTATCAGGGTAACCACAAAGCGGTTTCCCAATATGAAACATTATGGTGATGTCAGCAAATTAAACGGAGCGGAAGTTCCGCCCGTAGATATAATTACATTTGGAAGCCCCTGCCAGGATATGTCGGTGGCAGGAAAGCGAAACGGGCTGGATGGTGAGCGTTCCAGTCTATTTTATCAAGCGGTGCGAATCGTGAAGGAAATGAGGTGTAAGACCAATGGAGAAAAACCAAGATTTATCGTGTGGGAGAATGTGCCAGGGGCCTTCTCCTCAAACCAAGGACAGGACTTCAAAGCAGTCCTCGAAGCCGTCATCGGTGTTAAAGAACCGTCCGCCTCGGTGCCTGCGCCTGAGAAGAAAGGATGGCCCGACGCTGACTACTACGTGGGAGACGGATGGAGCGTCGCGTAGCGAGTTTTTGATGCACAATGGTGGGGCGTTCCCCAAAGAAGAAAACGTATCTACCTTGTCGCAGATTTTGCAGACCAGAGTGCCCAAAAGGTATTATTTGAGTCCGAAGGCGTGTCTCGGTATTCTGCGGAGGGCTTCCGTGCGTGGCAAAGAGCTGCCGCCTGTCTTGAAAGCAGCACTGGAAAGGCAGGCGGCACAGGAAGAATCTGCCTGAATGATCAGGGTGGGGAGAGGATGGATGTGACAGAGGAAGTGACATCAACGCTTCGAGCAGAAGCACACCATCCTCCGTGTGTTCTGGAAGCAGCCGGTTTCTGCACGGAACACTCTGCCAACGCAAGAAGCATCGGGTACGAAGAGGAACGGTCACCAACTCTCCGGGCTGGTGTTGTGCCTGCCGCCATCGCATTGGAGAATCATCCTGCTGACAGCCGGGTGAAGATTTCCGAGGACGATAAGGTGCAGACACTGACAAGCCGGTGTGGTACGGGTGGCGGTAATGTCCCGATGGTCATGGACGCTGTTGAAAATTCAGTTGAAAGCCCGGTGAAAGAAGTTGAAAACTCTCCGGCGGTCACATTGAA
>OOCZ01000863.1_pt1 | contig 21367 bp, 18 predicted proteins | sample 1671631 | NCBI WGS metagenome assembly OOCZ01 (sample SAMN06348176, study PRJEB24527) | human gut metagenome | reverse complement strand
ATCTGACGAAAAATCCATTCGCCAGCCGACCACCTCATTTGTGCGGTGTTACCTTTATAGGATTCACCAATTAGGCGGATTTTACCCCTTCCGCATGACTGCCTCAATGTCCTCAACCGTGCGCGGAATCGCTGCCGAGAGGTTTTCGCAGCCGTCTTCCGTTACCAGCAGGTTGTCCTCCAAGCGGAAACCGATGCCCCATTCCTCGTGGTAGATGCCCACGTCGATGCAGAACACCATGCCCGGTTTGACCGTCAGCGGACGCTCGATAACATCATGCACGTCGTAGCCCACATGGTGTGCGCCGCCGTGCCACATATAGCGCCCGATGTTTTCCGGCTTGTCCAGCACGCCCGCGTCGCAGAGCAGCGCCGCGTTGTAGCGGCGAATCGTCGCATCCACCTCCGCCATCGAGAAGCCCGGCTTGACAATGGAGCACATGTGGTTCGACGTTTGCAGCGCACAGTTGAACAGCAGCTTCTGCTTGTCCGAGAAGCGCCCGTTGCACGGGAAACCGCGGCTGACGTCGGTCATCAGGCTGTCATGCTGCGCGCCGACGTCGTTGAGTACCATGTCGCCGTCATGCGCCTGTCCGCGGTAGGAATAATAGTGGATGCAGAAGTTGTTTTTCCCCGCGCTGATGATGGACGGGAACGCGGGCCCCTGCGGGCCGTGCTGGATCAGCGCGTAGTCAAATTCCGCCTTGTACTGGTATTCGTACATCCCCGGACGGCTCGCCTTCATCATCGCCATGATGCCCTCGCCCGTCACCTTTTCCGCTCGGCGGATGGCGTCGATTTCGCAGGGCTGCTTGATGAGCCGCAGGCGGCGCAGGATGGCGTTCGCGTTCTCGACTTGCAGATAGGGGTAATTCGCCTGAATCTGCTTCAGCAGCCGATGCGCCGGGCGGTCAATGTCCTGCGGCGACACACGGAACAGGTCGAGATACACCTGCGCAATCTGCCCGCTGGTCAGGGAGTAGTGTCCGCCCGCCGCCAGTGCGTGAAAATCCGTCTGGAACTGGTCGGCAAAGCGAACGTCGGAAATGCCGGACAGCGCCTCAACCTCGGCAGGCTTCAGGCGCGCACCCGTCCAGCGCTCTGCCATCAGGTCGGGCGGCAGAATGTAAATCTGTTCATGCACATTTCCGGATGGCTCTTTCACTGCCATCAGCACAAGCTCGTGCTGGTCAAGCCCGGTCAGGTAGTAGAAATTGCGGTCGGTATAAAAAGGATAATATTCGTCATTGGTCTTGCGCACGTCTTCACCGGAGAACATGACCAGCAGCGACGCGGGCTTCATGGCTTCATAGAGCCGTTTGCGGTTTCCTGTGTGGAACGATGCGTTCATCGAAATTTCCTCCTTGACTGAATTTTGCTTCATCATACGCTTTCCCGCGCCAAAAGTCAACGGCAGACGCTATCGGAAAGAAAAAGCAATTGCAATACCGGGCAAAAACCTGTATAATAAACGATGAAAATGGGGAACTGTTTCCCGCAAAGCCGAAAGGAGTCGAATGACCCACATGACGATCAAAAAAACGATGCTGGAAAGCATTTCGCGGTTCAAATCGAGCAAAGGCGACCTGCTCCGCGCGCAGGGGATGACGATGGCGGTCTGGGCGGCGTGTTTGTGCCCGCTGCTGTTCCTGCTGAACGCGTCACTGCGGCCGCTGGCGCTGCTCTGCCCGCTGATGCTGATTTTTATCGCCCTGCCGATGCGCCAAAGCACGGCGGAAGCCATGCAGCTGTTCCTCTCCGGCGCGCCGATGGCGACGGTGGCGATGCTGCCGCTGAACGGCTACTGGAAGAAGGTCGTCCGTTCGCTGCGGATGACGGGACTGATGCTGCTGTGGCTGCTGCCGTTCGCGGCGCTGGTGGGGCTGATGCAGTATGAAAGAACAGAGCTGGATGTCGGGACGATTTGGGGGCATCTGAATGCGTTGGGCGGCGGTGCTTTCGATCAGGGCATCATCCGCTATGTCATTATCATGGTACTGATGCTGCTGTTCCCGCTGCTTGGATTGATGTTCCACAGCGGAACGCGCCATGCCTACGCACTGGGTGACCGCAAGCTGGTGAAAGGACACCGCTGGCAAATCGTTGGCTTGTGGCTGAGCGGGCTGCTGTTTGTGCTGCCGATGGCGGCTTGCATCGTTGCGCTGATTGCGCAGGTGAGCGTGTCTGCCGTGCAGTTTACGATGCAATGGTTTGAGAACCTGATGGACATGCCGAGCTTCTCTATGCTAATGCCCCCGAAGTGGCTGCTGGCGGTGACGGCGGTGTCCGCCGTGCTGATGCTGGTGACGAATCCCATGCGTTCGCTGCTGCCGGCGATTTTCCTGCGCGGCGTGAAGGACGAGAAGGAGCAGGAAGATGCTGCGGCTTGACCGAATGCTGGTAACGCTGGGCAAGGGCAGCCGGTCGGAGATGCAGAAGGCGATTCGCGGCGGGCGCGTCCGCGTGAATGGGGACGTGCAGCGCGACCCGTCCGCGCAGGTGGCGGAGGATGCCGAAATCCTGCTGAACGGCGAAAAGCTGGACACCCGCCTGACCCGCCATGTGATGCTGCATAAGCCCGCCGGACTGCTGACCGCCGCGCGCGACAAGAAGCAGCCGACGGTGATGGACTTGCTTCCGCCGGAATATGCCGCGATTGGCTGTATGCCCGTCGGGCGGCTGGACAAGGACACGACAGGGCTGCTGCTGCTGACGACGGACGGCGAGCTGAATCACCGCCTGTTAGCCCCCGCGCGGCATGTGGACAAAACGTATCTGGCGACGCTGGACAAGCAGGTGGGCGACAAGGAAGTCGCGGCGTTCGCATCGGGGCTGTCCCTGAGCGACTTTGAAGCCGCGCCTGCCGATTTGACGCCGCTGCCGGACAATCAGGCGCGCGTGACCATCCACGAGGGGAAATTCCATCAGGTGAAGCGCATGTTCGCGGCGGTGGAGCGCGAAGTGCTGACCCTGCACCGGGAGACATTCGGCTCATTGGTGCTGGACGAAGCGCTTCCCTGCGGGCAGTGGCGCGAACTGACGGAAGCGGAAGCATCCGCCCTCTACCGGGACGCGCAGATGGAGGAAAAGCATGGCTGAACAGTATTTTACCGCTGACCCGACCTGCGAATCAAAGCAGGTGCCGTGTTCGTTTGTCTATCGCGGGCATGGGCTGAACTTCATGACAGACGCGGGTGTGTTTTCCAAGGGCGAGCTGGACACCGGGACACGCCTGCTGCTGGATGCCCTGCCGGATGTGTACGGCGACGTGCTGGATTTGGGCTGCGGCTGGGGCGCAATTGGCGTGGCGGTGAAGAAGAAGTATCCCGCCGCGCATGTCACGATGGTGGATGTCAATCGCCGTGCGCTGGAACTGTGCCGCTTCAACGCGGTGCGCAACGGCATCACGGCGGAATGCCTTGAATCCGACGGCATGGCGGAGGTGATGGAGCGCACGTTCGACTTCATTATCACCAATCCGCCGATTCGCGCCAGCAAGCCGGTCATCTACCGCATGTTCGCCGACGCGGCATCGCGGCTCAATCCCGGCGGCGCACTGTATCTGGTCATCCGCAAGCAGCAGGGTGCGGAAAGCTGTATGAAGTACCTCAAAACGCTGTATGCCAAGGTGGACAAGGTGGACAAATCCGGCGGATTCTGGGTGCTTCGGGCGACAGAACCGCTGAAGAAAGAAAACGAAGCGCAGGAGGAAGCAGCTGATGCACACGTTTGACGAAAGCTATTTTGACGCAGGACTTGACCGCCGCGGCACACGCTGCGAAAAGTGGGACGGCACAGAGAAGGAAAGCGTGCTGCCGCTATGGGTCGCGGATATGGATTTCCCCAGCCCGCCGGAGGTCGCGGAGGCAATTGCTGTCCGCGCACTGCATCCGACATACGGCTATACGCTGGTGCTGCCGGACGACACCCGTGCGCTGACCGGCTTCTGGCAGCGCCGGCACAATCTGACGATTCAGGACGAGTGGGTGATGATGATCCCCTGCGTTGTGACGGGCATTCGGCTTGCCCTGCTGGCGCTGACGAAGCCGGGCGACGGGGTGATGATTCAGTCGCCGGTGTATGGGCCGTTCCGCTTTTCGGTGGAGGCAACGGAGCGCAGGCTGATGGATGCGCCGCTCAAGCGCGACGATACGGGTCGCTACTCTATGGATTTGGATGCCGTGGAGAAGCAGCTGCAAGCGGGCGCAAAGGCGCTGGTGCTGTGCAATCCGCACAACCCGGTATCCCGCGCGTGGAAGCGGGAGGAACTGCAAGCGCTGATTGATCTGCTGGCGCGGTACGGCGCGTACCTGATTGCGGATGAGATTCACGCGGATTTCGTCTATGCGCCGGAGCAGTTTGTGCCGGTCCTGTCGCTTGCGCAGAAGAACGTACTGTCCCTGTGCGCCGCCAGCAAGACGTTCAACCTTGCGGGGCTGGAACAGGCAGCGATGCTCGTGCCGGACGAAGCGGTGCGGGCGAAAATCAACACCGAGATGGAACGCGCGGGCGTTCGCAGCGGCAACCTGTTCGCGCTGGAAGGGACGCGCGCGGCGTATGAATACGGCGACGCGTGGCTGGACGGCTTGATGCGCTATCTGGATGGCAACCGGAAGCACCTGACGGCATTGGTCAAGCAGGAACTGCCCCAAGCCGTGCTGACCCCGATGGAGGCGACGTACCTGGGCTGGCTTGACTTGCGGGCATACGGCATGAACTGCGAGGAGCTGATGGCGCGGACGCTGAAACATGGCGTGCAGTTCACGGAAGGCACGTTCTTCGGCGAGGGCGGCGAAGGCTTCCTGCGCGTGAATATTGGCTGTCCGCGCCGGAACATCACCGAGGGTATCCACCGCCTGAAAGAGGCGCTGGATGAAGCTGTGGAGGAGAAAGCACATGGCGTTGATTGAATCCGCAGGAGCCGTGCTGTACACTGAGGACGGCGGCGTTCGGCAATATGTGCTGGTGATGGAGAAGAACGGCAGCTTTGGGCTTCCCAAAGGGCATGTAGAACCCGGCGAAACGCTGGCGGAGACGGCGCTGCGCGAGGTTTGGGAGGAAACGGGCATCTGCGCGATTCTGCACACGATGCAGCCGGTGATGGTGGATGAATACCCGATTGCGGGCGGCGATGTGAAGCGGGTGAGCTGGTTTGTGGCGCACTACCACGACCAGACGCCGCTGGCTGACCCGACGCAGGTGCTGGATGTGCGGGTTTTGCCCCTGCGGGAGGCGCTTCGTCTGCTGACCTACGGCAGCACAAGGGCGATTCTGCGCGAGGTGGATCGTCGGCTGGGGGATGTGCGTCCGCGTCCGAAGAATTTCTGAGGGAATGGCGATTTCCCTCGGAACTCCTTCGCAAATGGAACACTTCCATGCTTGACTTTTACCGCGGCAGGGGGAATCGCCTCTGCGGAGGCGACCAAAGGGCTTTCCGATCGCCCTTTGGAAACCTTCGGCGCGGACACCCCCATGTTACTTGATTTTTATCGCAAGTTTTTAGTTAGTGTACCCTTCGTTACTCCATGCAACATGAAAAATCAAGCTGCATGGAGGACGAAGGCGAAGGGGTCAAGGGGGCGACCGCAGACTTTGTCTGTTTCTATTGCCCCCTTGTCGCGCCCGCAGGCGCGAAATCCCTGCGCCTTCTTGTCAAAATCAGGCGACCCTGTTATAATGGAAGCCAACACAGGAAGGGGACGAAGCGGATGAAGAAGAACGATTTGCTGACCTTGACGGCGGATGGCCTTGGGGCGGACTTGGAAGGCGTGTGCCGCGCCGACGGCATGGCCGTTTTTGTGCCGGGGATGCTGCCCGGCGAGACGGCGAGGGTGCGCATCGTCAAGGTGCAGTCCCGATTCGCGTTCGGGCGTATGGAGGGAAAGCCGCTGACGGCGTCACCCGCCCGGAAAACGCCGGATTGCGCGGCATACCCCCGCTGCGGCGGCTGCACGGGGCGTCATATGACCTACGAAACGACGCTGGAAGCGAAACGCCAGCAGGTGCAGGACTGCTTCCGCCGCATCGGGCATATTGACATTGACGTGCCGCCGGTGCTGGGCATGGCAGACCCATCGCACTACCGCAATAAGACGGCGCTGCCCGTTGGCGGAACGGTGGAGGAACCCGTGGCAGGCTTTTTCGCGCCGCGCAGCCACGATATTATCCCGATTGCGCAATGCCCGAACGCCATGCCGCCGGCGGACGAAATCTGCCGCCGCGTACTGGGGTGGATGAAGCGCTTCCGCGTCGCGCCGTATGCCGAAGAGACGCACACGGGGCTGGTGCGGCACATTGTCGTCCGCGTCAACCGAAAGGGCGAGGCGATGGCGGTGCTGGTCATCAACGGCGGCGAGATTCCGCACGAGGGGGAGCTGGTTGCGTCCCTGAAGGCGGCGGGCGCGGTCAGCGTCATTCTGAATGAAAACCGCGAGCGCACGAATGTCATCATGGGTCGGCACTTCCGCACCCTCTACGGCTGTGACACGCTGACGGACGAGTTGTGCGGCCTGCGCTTTGAAATCAGCCCGGCGGCGTTTTTTCAGGTCAATCCGGCGCAGACGGAGGTGCTGTACCAGACGGCGCTGGATTTTGCCGAGCTGACGGGCGACGAGCGCCTATGCGACGTGTATTGCGGCGCGGGCACGATTACGCTGATGATGGCGCGCCACTGCCGGGAAGCACTGGGCATCGAGATTGTTCCGCAGGCGATTGAAAACGCGAAGGAGAACGCCGTTCGCAACGGCATCGGGAACGTGAATTTCCGCTGCGGCGCGGCGGAGGCGCTGCTGCCGAAGCTGGTGGCGGAGGGCTTGCGCCCGGACGTGATTGTGATCGACCCGCCGCGCAAGGGCGTTGAACCCGCCGTGATTGACGCGATTGCGCAAGCCGCCCCGAAGCGCGTGGTGTATGTGAGCTGCAACGTCGCCACGCAGGCGCGCGACGCGGCGCTGTTTGTGGAGAAGGGGTACAAGGTGCAGAAGGTGCAGAGCGTTGATATGTTCTGCTGGACGAGCGGGGTGGAGAATGTGATGGTGTTGTATAAACTAGAAGAGGCAAAACATATCGACATTCATGTGGACATGAGCGAGCTGGATGTGACGAAGGTAGAAGCAGAGAGCAGCGCTACTTATGAGGAAATTAAGGCGTATGTGCAGGAGCACTTTGGAGTGAAAGTCTCTGCGCTGAATATCGCGCAGGTCAAGCGCAAGTACGGCATTATAGAGCGGGAATGCTACAATAAGGCGAAGGCGGAGGATGCAAGACAGCCGCGGTGTCCGGAAGAGAAAGAAAAGGCGATTGAGGAGGCAATGAGGTTTTTCGGGATGATAAAGTGAACAATATCGCATTTCTGAAAGCAATGAAAAGGGGAGCGGACGTCTGCAAACAGGCGCTAGCTCCCTTTTCTGCATCAGATACCAAAGAACCGATCGAAGAACACTTTCAGCTTTTCAATAATCGTCTGCTTTTTCGCGGCACGGTTTCCGCCGCCGAAACGAGAAATCGGCGGCATCAGATTGTCGATGTCCGTGCCGGTCGTTTTGATAACGCCGTCACGGAAGGCATGGGCGATAAAGTGGCGGGTTTCCGCATCTTTCAGGTTTTCTTCCTTGATGAGGGCGGCAAGCTGTTTCTCTTTTTCCTCGGCTACCAAGGTGCGCCATTCAAGCAGCACGTCCGATGTATCGTTGATGCCTGCGATGAAGGTTTCAATCAGCGCCTTCTTGCTGCGCAGTTCTGGGCTGGCATCCACGGCTTTCTGAATCGTAATGAGCATTTCTTTATCATTGCAGTGGGAATCGTGATACTTTTGGACGAGAATGAGAATGTAGTCAATATTGATTTCAATCTGCTTGATGAGTTCAATTTCAAAAACAATGTCGTCGGTGATATCCTCTTTTTCGCCGGTGGGCTTGCGATTCTTCCATTCATCCTGCAGGTCTTGGTAGCGACCGAGATAATCTTGGAAATCACGTTTGCTCAAAATTTCATTCCCAGCAAAGTCATCAAAAGAAGATAGAAGATTTCGCATCCGCAGGACTGCGCCAAACAGCACGATAAAGTCCTTCTGATGCTGTTCGCCGGTAATATGCTCTTCGGATAGGGGAAATTCGGTCGTCAGCTCCTCAATCATGTCCCGATAGCCCGGATGGTACATTCCTTCGGTGTCTGTATAGCCGAAATAGTAATCCTTATAGCCGCGCAGCAGGGCAATGCCGCCCGCTTTCTTATCGCCGAAAAGGGAAAGAGCATCGTCGGTGCGCTTTTGCAGATTGCGGAAGCATACGATATTGCCGCATACCTTGATGGAATTGAGAATGCGGTTTGTGCGGGAATAAGCCTGAATCAGCCCGTGCATTTTCAGATTCTTGTCCACCCACAGGGTATTCAGCGTCGTCGCATCAAAGCCGGTCAGGAACATGTTGACCACAATCAGCAGGTCAAGTTCCCGATTCTTCATCCGCAGGGAAACATCCTTGTAGTAATTCTGGAACTTATCGCCGTCCGTGGAATAATTGGTGTGGAACATCTCGTTATAGTCGCGGATGGCAGCATCCAGAAAGTCACGGGAACTTTGATCCAGCGCAGAGGTATCCTCCGGATTCTCCTCGTCAAGAATGCCGTCTGTTTCTTCCTCGTTTGCGCCATAGCTGTAAATGACGGCTACTTTGAGCCGACGCTGCGGACTTTCTGCCATTTGCCGCTGAAACTCGGCGTAATACAGCTTGGCAGCGTCCACGCTGGACACGGCGAAAATGGAGTTGAATCCGCTTACACGCTGCTTTTGCTTGATTTCCTCGATTTGCTGCCGTCCATTCGCGGAAGCAACCTCGGCAATGTTTTGCAGGACGCTAAACGTGTAAGTCTTGTCGCCGCGATACGTTTTCTGGTCGAAGTGCGTCAGAATATATTCCGTAATCAGGCGAATGCGTTCCGGCGCAAGGAAAGCCTTTTCGCGGTTGATGTCCCAGACTTCCTTGTCGTCAATGTTCTCACCCATATCCATCGTCTTGTGATATTCCACGCGGAAGGGCAGCACATTCTTGTCACGGATAGCGTCAACGATGGTGTAGGCGTGAAGCTGGTCGCCGAACGCCTGCGCTGTTGTGCGAAGCGTGGGATTCTTGCTCACGCCGGCATTGACCGCGAAGATGGGCGTGCCGGTAAAGCCGAACAGATGATACCGCTTGAAGTACTTGGTGATGGCTTGGTGCATGTCGCCGAATTGACTGCGATGGCACTCGTCGAAGATAATGACGAACCGCTTGTCAAACACTGCATGTCCGGTATTCTTTTTGATGAACGTAGCGAGCTTCTGAATGGTGGTAATGATGATTTTTGCGTTGTCGTCCTCAAGCTGACGCTTCAAGACTGCCGTGGAGGTATTGCTGTTCGCCGCGCCCTTCTCAAAGCGGTCGTATTCCTTCATCGTCTGGTAGTCCAAATCCTTGCGGTCAACGACGAACAGCACCTTGTCGATGTAGTCCAGCTTGGAGGCCAACTGCGCCGTTTTGAAGGAGGTCAGCGTCTTGCCGCTGCCGGTGGTGTGCCAGATATATCCGCCGCCCGCGATGGTGCCGTACTTCTTGTAGTTGTTGGCGATTTCGATGCGGTTCAAAATGCGCTCGGTGGCAACAATCTGGTAGGGACGCATGACCAGCAGCATATTTTCCGCCGTGAACACGCAATAGCGAATTAGGATGTTCAGAATGGTGTGCTTGCAGAAAAAGGTCTTGGTAAAGTCCACAAGGTCGGGGATGACTCGGTTATTTGCATCCGCCCAGAAGGACGTAAACTCAAAACTGTTGCTGGTTTTCGACTGCTTGGCCTTCTGCGCCTTCGCGTCCTTAATGTGGTTGAAGCGGGTAGTGTTGGAGTAATATTTCGTGTTCGTGCCATTGGAGATGACGAAAATCTGCACGAACTCATACAGCCCGCTGGATGCCCAGAAGCTATCCTGCTGATAGCGGTCAATCTGGTTGAACGCCTCCCGAATGGGCACGCCGCGGCGTTTCAGCTCAATGTGAACCAGCGGCAGACCATTGACCAGCACCGTCACATCATAGCGATTATCATGCGCAGCGCCCTCCTTGGCGGAGATGGCGTATTGATGGATGACCTGCAAGCTGTTGTGGTGAATGCACTTTTTGTCGATGAGCTGAATGTTTTTGCTCTCCCCGCTGTCCCGGCGAAGCACCTGCACATAGTCCTCTTGAATCAGGCGGGTCTTTTCGAGAATGCCGGAATTGCTATTCGCCAGCACTTCGTTCCAGAAGCGCTGCCATTCGCCGTCCGTAAAGCGATAATCATTCAGCTTTTCAAGCTGCGTGCGCAGATTGGCAATGAGGTCGGCTTCTTTGTGGATGGCGAGGCGCTCATAGCCAAGCTCGCAAAGCAGGCGGATGAACTCGTTTTCCAACTCGGCTTCGCTCTGGTAAGCCTCCGAGCGCTGGGATTGCGGCGTATATTCGGCGACAACGGTACTTTCGTCGCTCTGAGAAACGATATTAAAGTAGCTCACGGGCTACCTCCTTCCGGGTCAATCTGCCGGGGTGAACGATAGCAGATTGTCCCTGTAATATTCGTATTGCTTCTGTCTTGCTTCAATTTCGGCGGGGAGACCGGAGGTGAGGTCGGTGCAGAGGGTGGAAAAGTGGTCGAGGATGGTGACAATGCGCCGTTGCTCATCTATTGGCGGAATTGGAATGCGCAACTTTTCAAAGCAATTTTGATTGAGATTACTTCTATCACTTATTGTCATGGATGCTATTTCGGCTTTGCAACGGTGTGAATTTAGATAATGACAAAAGTATTCTGGCAGAACTTTTTGCGGATTGCGGATTCTGCTTGTAATGGTTGTGAATCCAATTGCACCCGCATATTCCTTGCTGATAACGGCGGAAGTCCCAACATCCCCAGTATGAACAGTTATCACATCATTTTCTTGCAAACGCTTTTTATGATTCTTTTCAGCAAATGCCTCGGTTATATACTCATGTTGCTTTAAAACAATTTCATTTTCCTGAATGTCTGAATTGTGAATCAGCAAAACACCTTGATTTGCTTTATACTTTGTTACGGTAGTAGCAAGTCCGATGTTTGTGTCAGCAATTTCAGCAACAAGGAAGAAGTTGATGTTATTTCCGGTTTCTCCCCCCCCGTTTTCGCCAAATGATAGTAGCATGTCACGATAATATTCATATTGCTTTTGTCTTGCTGTAAGCTCTGCTGTAAGCTCTGCTGTAAGCTCTGTGAATGTATCCAGTATACGGACGATTTCGTGCTGGACTTCGAGGGGAGGAACGGGGATTTTGACTTTGTTTAGAACATTCTGCGTGAGACTTGGAACACCTCCGGCAGTATTCAGCTTTTCAAGATGTTCTCGAAGTAAGCAGTGATATACATAGCGTGGAATGACAAGACCTGTGTTGATTTCTGTGTAAAAGATTGTGTCAACATTCCAGAATGGAACATCAACATAGTATAGCTTATCCACAGAACCTTTGCGCGGAATAAGTACGGACGGCTTATCATAAGCAAAGCGGTTAGTATGAGCGATGATACCTCCAGAACCATAAACAGGAATATCACCCTCTCCAAATGATTTATAGTCACTACCATTTTTAATTTTAAGGACTGCTTGAAGCTCTTTATACTCAACACCGTTTGGACATAATTCTGTTATCAATGCTGATAGATTATTCATGCTTTCACTCCCTTTATAACCGTATACTTTTTTTAAGACTTTGCAAAATATTGTCTTGTTCTATTTGATTTGCTACTTCCAAAAGGGCATCACGCTGTTGGAGTAACTGCAATTTTTCGGCTTCATGATTTAATCGAGCTTCTATTTCATCTGTAATTTGTCCTGACGAGCTTCCTTTTGCCAACTTGCAGCAAAAATCATAATTAGAAATGCTTGCGAGGAACTCTGAATAGAGATTAAAAAATTCTTCTACATGGCTAAACTTTTTATCTTTCCAGAGTAATGATATTTCTACTGCACTTTGTTTAAGACGATGACATAAATCTATAATAGTTGATAGCTTATCTTCGCTTGTAGCTCGTACAGGACTAAGTAAACAATCAATTACACGGGTAGATGATTTCAAAATCATTTTTTGATTCAAGGAATCCTGTATATTCCAATAATTGTTTAACAGTTCGCTGATCTCAACGTATTTGGCTGCACGCTTTTCAAACAATTGTTGCTTGTTACTCAATCTGGTTTGCTGAATTGAAATAACGATTGCTACAATGGACACCAGCAGAGATGCCAGAGATACAATCCAATCTATCATATATAGCTCCTTTCTTGACTCTTAACAACATTTTTTATTTTTCAATCTCCCCAATAATCCTATCAATTTCCTCCCGCAGCTTCTGCTCCCGTGCCACAATCTCGGCAATCTCCGCGTTCAGCTGCGCAATGTCAATCTGCTCCCGCGTGTCCTCCTGCTCCACATAGGTGGAAACAGACAGATTGTAGTTGTTCTGCGCGCTGCCGACTTCTGCGTTCTGCACAAGGCGGGCAAAGTGCGGTTCGTCCTTGCGTTCCGCCACCGCCGACACAATGCGCTGAATATTCTCATTCGAAAGCCGGTTGTTCTTCGTGACCTTCACAAACTCCTTCGACGCATCCACGAACAGAACCGCGTTGTCCGGCTTGCTCTTTTTCAGCAGCATAATGTCCACGGAAATCGTCACATTCAGGAACAGGTTCGAGGGCAGCTGAATGATGGCGTCCACGAAGTTGTTGTCCACCAGATATTTGCGGATTTTCTGCTCTGCGCCGCCGCGGTACATAATGCCGGGGAAGCAGACGATAGCCGCCGCGCCGTTGTTCGCCAGCCACGAAAGGCTGTGCATAATGAACGCCATATCCCCCTTGGAAGCCGGTGCCAGCACACCGGCAGGGGCAAAGCGCGGGTCGTTGATGAGCAGCGGGTTCTTGTCGCCCTCCCACGGCACAGAGAACGGCGGATTGGAGACAATCAGCTCAAACGGCTGGTCGTCCCAATGCTGCGGACTGAGCAGCGTATCTTCGCGGACGATGCTGAACTTGTCAGGGGTAATGTTGTGCAAAAACATATTGATGCGGCAGAGATTGTAGGTCGTCAGGTCGATTTCCTGCCCGTAGAATCCGTGGTCGATGTTCTCCCTGCCCAGCACCTTCGCCACTTTCAGCAGCAGCGAGCCAGAACCGCAGGCAGGGTCATAGACCTTGTTGATGCTCGTTTTGCCGATGGTGCCAAGGCGCGCCAGCAGCTCCGAAACATCCGCAGGGGTGAAATACTGCCCACCCTTTTTCCCGGCATTCGCGGCGTACATGCCCATCAGGTACTCATAGGCATCGCCGAACAAATCAGGATTCATGCCATCGGTGGAGAAAAGCGGCATCTGCGCCACGCCGTTCAGCAGCTCCACCAGCACCTTGTTCCGCTTGGCGACGGTTTCGCCGATGGCCTTGCTGTTCACGTCGAAATCATCAAACAGACCGGCGAAGTCGCTTTCCGCCTCGCCGCTGGCAGCGCTGCTTTCGATGTGGTTGAATACCCGTTCCAGCGTTTCGTTCAGGTTCTCGTCCTTATCCGCGCGGGCGAGGACGTTGCAGAACAGTTCCGAGGGCAGGATGAAGAAGCCCTTTACCAGTACCAAATCTTCACGAGCAGTTTCTGCCTCGTCGTCGGGCAGCTTGGCATAGGAAAAATCATGGTTGCCAGCTTCATGTTCGCCTTTGTCAATGTAAGCCGCGAAGTTCTCCGAAATGTAGCGGTAGAACATCGTGCCCAGCACATAAGACTTGAAATCCCACTCCGCCACATGCCCCGCGTGGACAAGGTCGGTAGCGATTTTGTAGATTCGGCGGAACAGCTCGTCCCGCTCCTGATCGTTCTTTCTGTCAGCCATCGTTGTTGCTCCTTCAAGGCAATCCATGCCGTTTCTATTTCGGTAAAGCCGTTCTCCATCCAGAAGACTAACAGCATTATAGCATATATCTATCATTTCCACAATGCGGCGTAGGGAAAATGGAGGATTTTTGGCGGAAAAATGGGGGTGCAGCAGATTGCGACGGCTGCACCTCTCCGGGGGATTCCAAAGGGGGCCGCAGCCCGCCTGTTGGCACACGACCTTGCTTGCAAGGTATAGTGTGTTATACCTCTGCGGAGGGGATAGGCGACGGATGCCAGCCGGACGTGCTGCTGATGCTGTCTGCGGCATGGATGCAGATTGTTTTTCAGCAGCAAAGGGCACATGCCCGGACAATCACCGCCGCAGAGGTATACCGTTCCCCCTCTCGCCGTTTGCGTTCCGTCAACTTCACACCATGCGAAAATCTGTGTTATAATAATCATAACCACACTTGAAAGCAGGTGATGACCTTGACGACGGAAAGTCAGGACTTTATCCCCGTGGGCGGGTCGTTCTTCAAAATTCCTTCTTCCAGCAATCTGCGCTGGCTGATTATGTTCTATGCGCTTCCCCGCGAGCTGGTGGAGAAACGTCCGGCATTCCTTTCCATGCCTCGGAAAGTCCGTGAAGTTGTCCATAATGAGAAATGGATGCGGATGGTCAATTCCGACACGTTCCTCGAATTGGTTTGGGATTGCTATGCGTGGGTCAGCTGGCAGTTTTTCAAGGTGCCTGCACCGCACGGCGGCTATATGCCTGTTCCCGGTTCTTTCTATCTGTACTCCGGCAACTTTCCGCTTTGGCGGTATGCCTACATAACGGCCGCACATATCAGGGAGAAACTCGACAAAATGCCGGAATTCTGGGGAAAGATTACGAAGTGCCGTGGCTGCCCTATGAAAACTTTTATGATTTTTTCGGACAGATGACGATGAAAATCGTGGAGGAACAGCATTGGCAGGAAACATTCGATATGCTCTGGGAACATCGTGCGCATGAGGATTACAACGGCAGCAGCACAAAACAGCGGGATTTTGAACGCTCATGGTATCACTCGCGAAGTCTTGAAAAAGAGCTGTCTTTGGAACAGATAAGGGGAAATGATGCTGAACTGCCTGTCAATGCGATGTGCCACGCCGCTGTGCAATCATTCGAGGAGCAGCTGCTTGATGAGGAACAGATAAAGCAGTTTATGCAGACTTTGCCGGATATGGACAGACAAATCATCATGCTTCGTATGCAGAACGATACACTTGCGGAAATTGCACAGAAGCTCAACTTTGCTAATGCCGGTTCGGTCAGCAAGCACCTTGCAAAAATCAGAAAGCAGCTGGAGATTTACAGAAAAAAATAAAAGCTGATGGAAACATTCGGCCTCTCTCATGCCCTGTTAGATAGAGGACACCAATACGTCATTTGCGTAAGGCAGCCGCAGTGATACGGCTGTCTTTTTGCGTCCTCATCATTGATATAGGGAGGTAATTCGTGTTTCTCACTGAAAACGCTAATAACGCTGAAAACAGAGTTGTGGAACTGAAAACCGCAGCAGGTGTCTTTCTGCCGTTCAAGCCATTGAAGCCCAGCGCAGATTCACTGCCGCCATTTCCGATTGACTGCCTGCCATCCAGACTGCGAAGCTATGTAGAAGCTGTCGCCATCCATACGCAGACACCGGTAGATATGGCGGCGGGGGCTGCTTTGGGCGTACTTGCTGCTTGCCTGCAAGGAAAAGTCAAGGTCGAAGGGAATGTTGGGCACTACGAACAGACAAGTCTATACATATTTCTGATTGCACCGCCGGGATCGCGGAAATCAGCGGTTATCCACGCTATGACCGCCGCGATTGAGGACTACGAACAGAAATATAATGAAGAAAACAAGGCGGCTATACGCCGGAACAGGCAGGCGCGCGAATCCTTGCAGCGGGACATCAACCGTTTGACCCGGCAGTTGGAAGCCAAGTATGACAAGCTGACAGAATTGGAATTGCAGCATACGCAGGACAAACTGGCAGAATTGCCGGAAATCAAGCCGCTGCAAATTTTCACTGATGACTGCACCAGCGAATCTATGGTCAGGCTGCTTCGGGATAACCAAGGGCGCATGGCACTCATCTTCGCCGAGGGTGGAGCGTTTGACAACATCATCGGGCGATATACCAAGAAGCCGAACCTCGACGTGTGGCTGAAAGGTATCTGCGGTGATACCATCCGTGTAGACCGCATCAACCGTGAGCCTGACTACATCCGAAATCCAGCATTGTCCATGATTATCAGCGCCCAGCCAAGCGTCTTGAGCGAGATTATGCAGAATGGTCTGCTGGATGGACGAGGCTTTCTGGCGAGATTGTTTTACATCAATATTTCCAGTAACGTTATGCCGAAGACTTTCCGTTCCGCACCGATTCCAGCGGCTGTGCAGAGGGATTATGAGGGCTTGATTTTTCATTTGCTTGAAAGGGAAACGACTGCACTGCACCTTGCGCCGGAAGCAGTAAACCGGATGGACAAACTTTGCCGCAGCATCGAAGCCTATCTCCGCAATGAACACCGCGACATGCGGGAATGGGGAAGCAAGTATATCGGGCTGGTGCTTCGGATTGCCGGGCTGCTGCATATTGCTGCGGACGGGGATGGAGACATCCAAATGGAAACGGTTGAAAATGCCATCCAGATTGGCAGCTATGCCTTTTACCATGCGCTGTATGCTTATTCCATATTGGGAGCAGACGAAACGGTTGAAAAAGCCCTGCATGTCGTTACGAAACTGCGAAAACTCAGCGTGACGCGCATCAGCCGTTCAGACCTGTATCAGAAATGCCGCGGAAGATTTTTTCGGGATGCCAAGGACATGGAGCCTGTACTGACTCTTTTGGAACAGCACGGGTATATTTGGATGGATATTCCGACCTATTCCGGCGTAGGACGGCCGTCAGCCGGGACAATTTATATCAATCCAGCAGCTTTGAAAGATGACTTTTCAGCGTAAATAGTGTTTTCAGAACGGAAATTGCAAAGGAGAAAAACTATGAGTTCACCCAGCTATGCCATTATGCGCTTCGCCAAATACAAAGGCCCGGAAATCGGCCGAATTGAAGCACATAATGAGCGCGCAAAAGAAAAATACGCCAGCAACCCGGATATTGACCGCAGCCGCAGCGACTTGAACTGCCACCTTATTCATCCGCCGCAGCATTACCGCGCTGAGGCTGAGAGGCAAATTGCAGATGCCGGATGCCGCGTAAGGTCAGACAGCATTCGACTGGTGGAAGTGCTTTTCACGGTCAGCACCGGGTACTTCGATGATAAATCACCTGATGAAATCCGTACATATTATGAACGTTCGCTTGCGTTCTTGCAGGAACATCAACGTTCGGAAACAATTGTCTCTGCTATGATTCATATGGACGAGGGGACGCCGCATATGCATGTGGTCTTTGTACCGCTGACGGCGGACAAGCGTCTCAGTGCGAAAGACATTATCGGCAACCGCAAGAAGCTGATTCAGTGGCAGGATGAATATTACGAGTACATGTCAGTGCGGTATCCGGAGCTTTGCCGCGGCGAATCCGCTGCGCAGACAGGGCGTACACACATGACTGTGCAGGAGTTTAAGGAATTTACCAAAGATATTCGCAAAATGACGAAACTGGCTGACAAGGTGGAGGTGCTGCTGAGTGGTGCAAACCTTCTGAACAGCAAAAGCCGGTTAGAACAGCTTGTGCCGATGGTAAAGGACTTGCTGCTGCGGTTCGGCAAAATGAAAGCCCAGCTTGGACAGTATCAGGAAGCATTTACGTCCGTTATGGTTGAAAACGAACGGCTGAAAAAGGAAAACGAAAAACTGGATTCGACGTGTAGAGCGTATCACAGCCGCGATTTCAGCAATATGTCAGCAATTCAGCAGCTGGAACAGCGCTGTCTGCGGTATGAACAGCAGCTGTCTGCTATTCCGGCGGGAGTTGTGGCAAGGTATTCCCAGCAGCAGCGCAAGGCGCAGAAAGAAGTCAGTGAAAGAAATTACTGATTGGGGAGGAAAAAGAAAATGAACAGAAGCCCAAAGTTTTTTCAATCGAAGCAGTACGACCGATGTTATGAGAAGGTGAAGCAGAGAAATGAAGGCAGCCGATGAATGGCAGGAACTTACGAATATTCTGAGCAATCTCATTGCCAAATACGCCTGTGTATTGAGCGGAATGCCTGTTCATCAGCAGGAGGACAAGCCAGAACTTCGCCCGGATGCAACAACAATGCCCAAAGTCGCCATTGCCTAACCTAAAACAGCGTGATATAATTGGAATTTGCTCGTTTATAGTATGATACAAAAATGTTGGGAGTGAGATGAATGAAAGCAGAACCTCAAGTCCTTTATCACTATACAAGCTTGGATACACTTGCCCTGATCCTCACCAACAAAAGTATATGTTTTAATACGCTTTTGAATGTGGATGATATAGATGAAGCGGAAACGTCCGATCTGGGACAGTTTGGTAAATATGTATATGTCAGTTGCTGGACGGATGAAGCGGCGGAATCAATAGCCATGTGGCAGCTTTATACGCCCAATATGCACGGTGTAAGAATCCAGTTGCCAGTGTATCCCTTCAAAAAACACCACTATAAAGCTGGAGAACTGCATTTCAAAGAAGATACTTCGTCCTATATCAATATTGAGAAGCTGTACGAAGAAAACAAGGCTTCGATTGCTCCGGGGTTGCCTAAATTGCTACCTATTACGTATACGATTGATGAAGGGCTTCTGCATCCCAGAGTGAGATTTGGTGATTCAACAAAAGATTACAGTAAGGCCTTGAAGGGTGAAAGTGGTAAAAGTAATGTTGAAATCCGATATGAATTAGGAAATCTGGGGAGATTCAAAGATGAGGCTTGGCGCTTTCAGAGAGAATGGCGCTATTGGCTCTTTATGTCGCCGATTGGCCTTAAGGAATCGGAACAGGCTACTTTTGACACACATATAGAATATGCAAGACGTTTGGAAGATGTAACAGCGAAACCTCCATATGAGCGCTTTTTCATTGAGCTAAGTGATGAGGCTATTTCACAAATGGAGGTTGTATTCGGGCCTCGCATGACGGAAGCAGAAAGGATACTGGCTGAACACCTGCTGCGCAGTTGTGGTTTGGATGGCAAATGGCGGGATAGCACATTACGAATTCGATAGTTTTGGAGCTTACGAAGAGCCAGAGAGCTGACCAGTACTTGGAATCAGGCGCTGGCCGGCTCCTTTTGCATGATGACGCTCTGTGTCTGGTGAATGTATTGGGAATAATGCGCGTATGAGAAATATTCAAGGGGCAATCAGGCCGTAGAATTTGAGCGCTTCGACAATCGCAGCTTCCTTGTCCGGCGGACACTGGGGCTGCTTTGCATCCTCGCTCTTGGGCTTGTTGTAGCACTCCCGCGCTATGATCCCGTATTTCTGCTTGACCTGTGCGATGTACAGGGTAGAAACCTTGAGACCGCTGTGCTCGAAAACATACGCCTTGATCTGCTCATAGGTCGCGCTCCCCTGAAGCTGAGCGACATTCAGCCCTTCAAGCGGGAATTCGACCTTCACAGAGCGATGTGGATATGTTTCTTTGGAAAAGCACATGACAGTCTCAAGCCAATCCTTTTTGTCTAAACTAAATTGCAGTTCTTCCTCAGCAATCAGCGGCAGCTTGAAGTGGATGGATTTCAGCCATTGACCATTCGGCTGGCGCTGGGGGTATACCTGAATGTCTGCAATCATCGTCGCCATCAGGTCACGCTTTTCGATGTCGCTCATAACGCTGTAAAGTTTCTCGAAGTTCATGAGGATACTGAGGATGTTGTCCCGTGTGATACGGTCAGCATCAATAGCTTGTTTCTTGGCTCGTGCCTCGATTAAATGCTCCTCTGTCTCCTCAATTTTATCATACATCTTATAGAGCCGTTCTTCAAGGTCGGATTTTCTTCGCTGATAATGGCGGTCATCCGGGTCAAGTTGGTCGATGTCCTCTGCCAGTCTATCCTTCACCGCATACTGCTGGCGTAGATGCTTTTCATAATGTGCAATTTCTTCCAGCAGCGCAGATATGTCGATTTCTGCATTGATTTTCTCTGCCATCATTGCCGCAAAGTCAGGACGGCTGACAAGCGAAACGATTACCTCCGCAACGGCTTGATCCATCAGCTCCATCGGCAGCTGATTTTTGAAGGTACACTTCTGTCCTTTATCCATCCGCCGATGCTTGCAGCCATAATAGCGGAACTCCTTGTAATAAGAACCGTCCGGCTTCTTTTTTACACTCTTGCTGACATACATACCTGCACCGCATTCCGGGCATTTGATGATGCCCGTCAGCAGATAAGCGTGTTCGTTTTCCTGCCGATCATAGCGTTTATATTTTGTTGCCTGCGAACGAAGTCTGGCCTGTGCTTCCTCCCAGTCTTCTACGGAAACGATAGGCTGATGGATGCCGTCGGTCAGAAGGTAATCATCATTCCACACAATACGGTAATCGTTGCGGGTGCCATGAACCTTTTCCTGCTTTCTGCGTCCATAGGCGATTTTGCCGCAGTAGGTGGGGTTTCGCAGAATATCCTGGATGTAGGCTGCTGCGAACATATCGCCCCGCGTGTTCTTATGGGATAGCTTTTTAATGTCATGGCTTTCCAAGTATTGCGCAATCAACCGTCCGCCCATCTTCTTATGGACGTACAGCTCATAAATCAGCCGGACGGTTTTGGCTTCTTCTTCGTTAATGTGAAGTTCGCCGTTGATAAGATCGTAGCCATACGGGGCAAAGCCGCCGTTCCATTTGCCTTCACGGGCTTTTTGAATGCGTCCTTCCATAGTCTGAATGCGGATGTTTTCACGTTCGATTTCAGCCACAGCGGACAGGACGGAGATCATCAGCTTGCCGGCATCCTTGGAGCTGTCAATGCCATCTTCTACGCAGATCAGATTTACACCGAAGTCCTGCATCACCTGAAGCGTGGAAAGTACATCAGCCGCATTGCGCCCGAACCGGGATAGCTTAAACACCAGCACATAAGATACATGATCCTTGCTGCATTTGATGTCATCCATCATGCGGCTGAACTCGATACGTCCCTCAATGGATTTGCCAGATTTTCCGGCATCCTCATATTCGCCGGCAATTTCATAGTCGTTGAACTCAGCATAGGCTTTCATCCGGTTTTTCTGAGCTTCAAGCGAATAGCCATCAATCTGCATGGCGGTAGACACGCGGGTATATAGGTATACCTTCGTTCTTTCCTTCATCGTCTTCTCCAATCACCTTCTGCGGAGTTTTTTGCTTTCCTCCGCAGAAGGTTTAGACAGGTTATGCAATGAAAAAAGGGAACCAAAAGGATAGAGACATTTCCTCTCTATGGTGGTAGAATGAAGATAGCAACACCACTCAACGTCCACCACGAAAGGAGATGTCTCATGAGTACATTGTAAAG
>OOCZ01000842.1_pt1 | contig 21720 bp, 16 predicted proteins | sample 1671631 | NCBI WGS metagenome assembly OOCZ01 (sample SAMN06348176, study PRJEB24527) | human gut metagenome | reverse complement strand
CTCCGCCAGTTTGGGGATCTCAAAGAACACGGTCTATCTGCATCTTCGCAACCTTAAGCACGAACTTCCGTCGTAACGCGCGCGGGAGCGCATCGCAATACTGAAAAAGCAAAAAAGCAGCCGACCTCCCTCCCCTCCCCCGGTAAAGCCCGCCAAGTCCATAAATACAAAAGGATCCCCGAACCGTTCATTGTCAGACCGGTTCGGGGATCGCTCTTATCCTTGCGCTCTGCCGTTTACTGCGTCATTTCGCAGTCAACGGTCTTGAAGATCTGAATTGTCCTTACCGTAGTCCTCTTCAGAAATTCCCAGATGGAACACCCGACGAACGCGGGTCTCGTCCAAGCCATGAATCGCCTCGGCAAGCTTCTCCGCTCGGCGGTTATCCTCGTTCAAAAGGAGAATGTTGTGCCGCAGCGCATAGATCGCGGGGGCAGCGGCAGCGCCGCCCTGGCGCAGATCTTCGCCGAGCAGGCGGCGCGTCTGGCGAAGCTCATAAATGAATTCTTTGCTCCCGCAGACCAGTGAGCCGATCGGCGCGCCAAAATCCTCGGACACACAGAACATACATCTGTCGGCATACTGCGCGATCTCCTTTGCCTCCACGCCGAGCGCGTGCGCAGCATTGAAAATTCGTGCACCATGTCAAGCAGGCGATAGAACGCACCGACCATCGCAACGATCTCAATTTGAGGTAAATGGTCATCTTCTGCGCGAAGGGCTTTACGCCGCACCGGGAAAAAAAGGCCTCCCCCTCCCCTGCCCCGATCAGCAGTGATCGCTCCGGTGAAATCCGATTTGATTTCGTGCAGCGCCTTTCCCCTGCTTTCGCCGAATTCCGACTCGGTTTCGTGCAGCGCCTTTCCCCTGCTTTCGCCGAATTCCGACTCGGTTTCGTGCGGCATCTCCTCCATCTTCTCGACGAGTTCCGACTTGGTTTCGTGCGCCCGCTTTCCCCTTTCCCCGACGAATTCCGACTCGATTTCGTGCAGCGCTCTCCCCTGCCTTCGACGAATTCCGACTTAGTTTCGTGCACCCACGCTTCCCTGTTCCAGCTGATTTCCGACTTGGTTTCGTGCAGACTTCTTTCGATTTCTTGCCGAAATCGGAACGCCTTCCCACAAAAACTCACGTGAGACTTGTCCAAATTCACTACATCTGGTGTTTTAATCACGCGCCGATATCCAATCTCTTGGAACTGATTTTCTTCTCATCTGCACGTTTTCAAGTCGTACTTTCCCAAACATCTGCCTAAAACATCATGCACGAGAGCACGTCGGAATTCCGAAAATTACACACGGCGAACTGCACGTTTCCAAGTCGGTCTTCCGCCCTTTTTCTCATCACTCCGGAAAAGCTCAGAACGGCAGCGGCGACACTTGGACAATTTTCTCTTTGTTTTTTACAAGCGATATTCTCTCGCGAAAAGGAATAAATTTTCCGCTCTGTTCGACCGAAGGATACAACGCCTCCCTCGGCGGCGCTGAATGGCAGAAACAGTTCTTTAGACAAAGCCGGACAAGTCACACGTGAGACTTAGGAACTCGTCCTGTTTCTCACCTGGTTTCAGAGAGGAGAAAAATGTTATGTCTACCACTTGCATCCCCCCTGCCCGCCACATCCGCACGGACGATATCCCGGAGGAGTACCGAGACATCGTGGACACCATCGGTATGGAGGCGTTCGTCCACCTGACGCTGCTGTGCGGCGGACAAACGCTGTACGTTCCCAAGCGGGAATCGCTGGAGCGCGGCGCCCGTGATCGGGACATTCGCGCCATGTTTAATGGCTCTAACTACCGAAGTCTCGCGGCCCAATTCCGCCTTAGCGAGCGCCAGATCCGAAAGATCATCAACGGCAGCCGCTGCTGACGGACAAATAACGCGCCGCTCGGACAGGTCTCACGTGAGACCTGTCCGAGCGATGAGAATATTTTCCTCGCGATTTGCAAAAAAAAACTTTTTCTTTCCCTTTTTTTCAACTTATGCTATACTAAGGTTCTAAAAAAGCAATCTTTTCGCAAAAGGAGGGTCGCACCATGTCCCAGTTCCCCGAACCGGCAGAGCAATTGAAGGACACCCCCCTGCGTTTTCTGGAATCCGAACAGTTTCAGGAAATGCTGGATACATACAACAAGCTGAAGCCGCTGGAAAAAGAGCACCCCAGAAAGTTCAAAAATCAGATGAACGTCTTTGACTTCGGCGACATTTACCCCCTGATGGACAGTTATCTTCAGACACACGATCTGTCTTCGCCGGAGGCGGTGACAGAGGCGGTGACCATCGGCGCGTCGGAGACCGTCACGTTTGCCGCCACGCTGCTGGATATTTTTGATAAGACCGTCACCGCGAGGGTGCAGGAATACGATGTGCTGGGCAACAGCCCCGCCACCTATTTCATCTGCGGCGTCTGGGCGAACATGAAACGGGGCAGGGAATTCCATCCCTCCTCCAACGGCATCACCGTGACCTATTCCGAGCCTGACGCCTACGGCAACCAGAACATCCGCTACCGCAACAAGGATTACGAAATGACCATCATCTTTGAGGCCGTCGCGGAATACACGAAAAATCTCTCCTGGACGGCGCACCGCCTGCTGATCTACACTCTGATGCGCGGCAACGCTGACAACTGGCGAAACAACACCGCGACCTTCTCCATTGAAGAGTACATGGACTGGGCGGGGCTCCGCTCCAGAGACGCCGCCTATCGCCAGATCAAGAAGGATATGCAGTCCATCACAGGCATGAAGATCACTGCGGAATCCTTCAAAAAGTATTTTGAATCCTTTTATATCACCCATCTGGCGACCGAGGCATCCATCAAAAAGTACACCGGCGAGGTGCGCATTTCCTTCGCCGAGAACGTGCGCCACTTCCTGACCCAGTATTACCAGCTGATCCCCGACTGGATGGGTCATCTGAGCGAAAATGCCTACCGCATGGCGTTTTATCTCTTCTACCGCGCGCGGAAAGCGCCCGTCGATGACGACGGCAGCTTCCGCGTAAAAATTCAGGACATCATCCACTACATCGGCCTGCCGACTAAGGAGGACGTCAAAAACCGCAACTATGACGAGGCGATCATCCGCCCGTTCAATAAGGCAGTGGAGGAGATCGAGGACGTCTCGGGCGGCTCGATCCACATGGATTTCGACTATGACGACATCAATACCTTCCTCGGCGGCAAGATGAACGTCGGCATTGACGCCACCATGCAGAGCTACATCCAGCAGATCGAAAAAAACAAGACGGTCAAGCAGATCGAGGCGAAGAAAAAGCCCGCTAAAAAGCCGCCCCAGAGCACGCAGTGACCCCTCAGCAACTGCACGAAACCACGTCTGAATTCCTCAAATTTCTGCGCGGCCGCTGATTGGAAGACAAAACATCCGTGGAAAAGATATCCACAAAAAACGGAAATTTGACGACAAAAGTCCGATTTTCCCACCAAAACGCCTACTTTTCACGCAAGTTATCCACCGTCTGTGCCCATCCTGTGAAAAAAACGAGGGTCACAGCCTGTCCAATTCCGACTTCGAGCCGTGCTAAGACGACTTCAATTCGTGCAAAGGCGACCTCAAGTCGTGCAGGAGACCCAAAATCACCCAAGCCATTTTTCCATGTTTTTCAAACTTTTATACAGATATTTTCTGTCGAATCATACTTTTATATTTGTTTCATCTAATTTTTTTCGGATTTTCCATTTTTACCGAAAATCCCCTTATTGATATCTTAAGATATCTTACAGACCTCGCGGGAATCGCTCCTCCGCGGGGTCTTATGCTATAATAACGGAAGAAAAGGAGGAGAGCCTATGCCTGACACCTTTAACGACCTGCGCCCCCGCATCGTTGACTATCTCTACGACCGGGGTATTGACCCGCAAAAGCGCTTTCGCTGCCTAAATCCAAAGCATCTCGACCGCGATCCCTCCATGGGATACGACGCAAAGCGGCAAAAGGTACACTGCTTCGCCTGCGGCGCGGACTATGACCTCTTCGATCTGCTGGCGATTGACGAAAACCTCACCTCGCCGCACGACGCTCTGGCGCTTGCGAGCAAGCGCTACGGGCACGGCGACGCGGGAGAGGCGCGCCCCGCTGACCGCCTGAGCAGGGAAACGCTGCCCGCCTCCTACCCCGAAAGCTGCTTTTCTCACCGCCGAAAAACCGATTATTTTGCCAAACGCGGGCTCTCCGACGCCACGGTGACGAGATTCCGCCTTGGCTACGACCCTGAGCATGACTGCGTGGTGCTGCCATGCGAAAACGGGCGCTGCGTGCGCCGCGCCGTCGCGGAAAAGCGCTATCTCAACGAGAAGGGGCAGCCTTCGCCGCTCTTTCAGCCGGAGCTGCTGACTGCGGGCGGGGAAGAGCCGGTCTTCCTTTTGGAAGGCGCCTTTGACGCGCTCTCGGCAGAGGAGCTGGGCTATCGGGCCGCCGCGCTGAACGGCGCGGGCAACCGCGAAAAGGCGGCGGCTCTGCTGCGCGGACTGGATCGACCCGCCCCCATCCTGCTGCTGACGGACAATGACGCGGCAGGCAACGCGTGGGCAGCCGCCCTCGCGGAGGAATTCCCCTGGCTGTACCGCTGCCCGGGCGTTCCCACCGGCAAGGATCTGAACGAATTTCTCTGCGCCGACCGCGAGGGCGCGGCGCGATTTCTGGCACAGGCGGTCGAGGATCGGCAGGCGCAGCAGCCGCCCCCCTATGCCGAGACCTCCGCCGCGGGGCAGATGGAGGCATTCCGCGCTTATATCGAGGCGCAGGCAAAGCGCCCCGCGCTCAAAACCGGCTTTGAGGGGCTGGATCAGACGCTGGACGGCGGACTTTACGACGGACTTTATGTGATCGGTGCGGTCAGCTCGCTGGGCAAGACCGCCTTTTGTATGCAGATCGCCGATCAGCTTGCCATGCAGGGGCGCGACGTTCTCATTTTCTCCCTTGAAATGATGACCTGGGAGCTGATGGCTCGTTCCGTTTCCCGCGAATCCTTCCTGCTCGACACCTCCGCGCGCCGCCGCCTTGCCAAGACCGCGCGCGGTGTTTTAGACGGCAGGCGCTGGGCGGGCTACAGTGCGCAGGATCTCGCGCATCTGGAGCTGGCGCAGACGCGCTACGCCTCCTATGCAAAGCACCTCTATTTCCGCGAGGGCGACCACGAAACGGGGCTGGACTACATCCGCGCGGAGGTCGCGCGCCACATAGCCGAGACCGGACAAAAGCCCGTGGTGCTCATCGACTATCTCCAGATCATCGCCCCGGTGGACGTCCATTTCACCGACAAGCAGAACCTTGACCGCATCGTCTGCGCGCTGAAAAAGCTCTCCCGCCAGCACGGGCTGACCATCCTCGCCATTTCCTCCTTCAACCGCGAGAATTATAATCTGGAAGTCTCCATGAACGCCTTCAAGGAATCCGGCGGCATCGACTACTCCGCCGACGTGCTGCTGGGACTTCAGGCGCGCGGGGCGGGGCGGCCCGGCTTCAACATCGACGAGGAAAAGCGCAAGGACCCCCGCGAGCTGGAGCTCAAGATCCTCAAGAACCGCTCCGCCGCGCTCGGACAGCCCATCCCGCTGCGCTACTATTCGGCGTTCTCCTGTTTTGAAGAAGGATAGGGCGGTCTCACGTGAGACTTGTCCGAGCAATTCGCGGCGATTCATTTTCGAATGTAAGACCCCTGGAAGGATATAGAAAAAAAAGCAAGAACTGCTTGCAAAAAGAGAAAATATCTGATAGACTTTATGTAGACTGTATTACTGTCAGTACGTGCGCCTATCCGCACGCCCGGACAGGGACAGGTTTTGGATGCTGCGAGCAGCGCTTGGGGCGGAAACGCTGACACCCTTTTGCGGTACTCGAAGATCATCAGTAAAAAAAAGGAGTGGTTAAGAAGATGAAAAAGCAGCGTATCTTGAGTGCTCTGCTGGCATTGTGCATCGTCTTTTCCCTGGTGCCCACAGCGCTGGCGGAAAAAGCTGACGATTTCACGGACGTCAGCAGATCCGACTGGTACTACCAGTTCGTAGACTATGTGACGTCGAAGGGTTACTTCAACGGCGTCGCGGACAAGACCTTCGCCCCCGCGGATAACATGACCCGTGCGATGTTCGTCACGGTCCTGTTCCGTTTCCACGGTGCGAAGGGTGATCGCAGCCAGAGCGCATTCACCGATGTGGCTCCCGGCGAGTGGTACACTGATGCCATCAACTGGGCGGCTGCCAACAGGATCGTAGACGGCGTGGGCAACGGCAAGTTCGCCCCGAACGATCCCATCACCCGTGCGCAGATGTGCACCATGATCGAGCGTTACCTCGACCTCTATCGCAAGGCCTGGAAGGTGACTCTGCCCGAGAGCGGCTCGCTCTCCGTCATGGTCGACGAGAGCGCGATCCCCGCGTGGGCGCTCGCCGCGGTCAAGCAGTGCCAGCGTCACGGCTTGGTCAACGGCTTTGAGGACGGCACGTTCCGTCCCAACGAACTGTCCACCCGTGCGCAGGTGGCAGCGGTGATCTACCGTATGTCTTACCTCGTGCAGAACGCGAAGCCGGATAACACCCCGAGCGTGAATCCTCCCGTGAATCCCCCGGTGAACCCCCCGGTGACTGCCTACACCTACGCCCTGTATTTTGACGCCAACGGCGGCACGCTGAACGGTGCGTCTCCCGTCTCCATGACGACGACGAGCACCACTTACAGCTTCCCCGTGACCGCTACCGCCACGCGCGACGGTTACACCTTCCTGGGCTGGTCGACTGACAGAAGCGCCACGACCGCGACATACCCCGCCGGTAGCACCGTCACGCTGACCGCTGCCTATCCCATTATCACCCTGTACGCCGTCTGGCAGGCGAAGGCGCCCGTGGTCGTTTCCGAGGACCTGATCGGCAATGCCGTTCTCAAGTCCGTCAAGCAGGTCAACGACAGATTCAGCGACATGAAGAACGCCGTTGTCAGCGCCGTTGATCAGGTCAACAAGGACAACAAGTACCTGACGGACGCGCAGCTCCAGCAGGTCAAGAACATTGTCAAGGATATGGTCAAGGTCGAGGATGTGAAGGCGAACTTCCCCAGTGACCCCAAGGCTGAGCGCGAGGTCACTTGGAACGTCGCTCTCGAGGTCAAGGACGGCCAGGTCGTCTCCGCCATCGAGCAGGCGAACAAGCTCGCCAACGCGATCATCACCGGCACCACGAGCAAGCCCACTCCCGACGATATCGACGGTTTCCTGACCAGCGTTAAGAACGCTGTCGAGTCCGAGACCGGCATCGTGCTCACCAATAAGTCCCTGAGCGAGATCAAGACGCAGGTCGTCGACCTTCTCAAGAAAGAGGGCAAGAGCCTGTGGGCGAACTTCCACGACGGCAAGGGCAACTATGTCTGCGGCAATGTGGACGTTGTGTTCAACGGTAAGACCTACGCCACCATCAAGGTCGGCGACGGCAACACCACCCTCGAGGGCAGCAAGTCCCAGATCGCCAAGGAGCTCGGCACTGCCATCTCCAAGGAGATCTACAAGCAGATGAAGGCGCAGGGTACTGCCTACACCGACAAGTTCGAGTTCAATATCGACCTGAAGGTGAACTTTGATCGCTCTGCCAACGCGGACATCAAGGCGAAGACCGACAATTACACCTACAACTATAAGCTCGTCGTGACGCCGAAGCTCAACAGCAACGGTCTGCTCGAGTACAAGTACGAGGGCAATGAGAACTATCTGCGTCTCAACATCAGCAAGGACATCCAGAAGGCTTATAACGACGGCCTCGACCAGATCGCCGCGCAGTTCACCTATAACGACGGCACCAAGGATAAGGTCGTCGCTGAGGCCAAGAAGGGTCTGCAGAAGGAGATCCCCGCCCTCTACAAAGAGGTCACGGAAGCGCTTGCCAAGTACGACATCAAGCTGACGAACACCACTGTCGAAAGCATCGAAAATGCTCTGATGCCCGTGGTGGAGAGCTGGGTCGATACCAACTGGACGGAGATCGTTAAGTCTACCACCAGCGGCGGCACCCTCAAGGGTCTTGACAACACCGCCCTCATCAACGCCGTGTGGCCTCTGATCGAGCAGGACATCAACGCGCTCGATGTGAACGCTCTGATCGAGAACCAGATCAGCGAGAAGCTGACGGAGAAGATGATCAACGAGGCGTGGATCGTCGATAAGGCGAACAACAGCGGTACGCTGAAAGATGCGAAGGATCTTGTTAAGGGGTTTGATGCGGTCACCTTCGAGCCTGCCGGCGTAACGCTGGATATCCAGTCGGTCGCTGACATCAACTTCCTGCTTGCTCAACCCGAGATTAAGGCTCATGTTACCAAGGGAGGCTTTGGCGCCACGATTACGCTCTCCGGTAAGGGCGGTAAGCCCTTCAGCGATGCCCTCAAGCAGGAGATCGTTGACACTGCGACCAAGGAGCTTGACACTGCGCTGAATTCCTCCGCCACGCTGAAGGATCTACTGGCGAAGAACCCCGGTCTCAAGAATTACCTGATCTACAGCGCGCTCGTGCAGATGGGTCTCACCTTCGATACTGAGAAGGCCGCCAATGCTTCTGCGCTGGATAACCTGAAGCCCACCATCAAGGACGAGGGCAAGGCAAAGCTTGCCGAAAAGCTGAATAATAAGCTTGGCGCGATCGATGTTTCTTCCATCCTGAACGACGGCTCTGCTGAAAAGGCGGAGGCTCAGAAGAAGATCGACCTGCTCAACAGCCTGAAGTTCGATGCCGCCAATGGCATCCAGACCAAGAAGGCAAGCGAGCTTGCCGCCGCGCTCACGAGCCAGACCATGAAGGACATCGTCGGCAGCAAGGGCGACACTTATGTTGCGCAGTACCTCGGCAAGATCGTTGCCAAGGCGCAGAACCTGCTGCCCGACGGCGCGAGCGTGACGGTCAACGGCGTGACGCTGACGAAGAGCGATCTCACGGCGCTTGGCAATGCCAAGACCTCTCTCGAGGCCGTGACCGAGCTTGCGAACCTCATTGAGAAGTTTGGCGATCTGAGCATCAACGACTTCGCTGACCCTGCCGGTCAGAAGGTGACGGTCAACTACAACACCCGCAGCGCCAGCGCGAACCTCATCATCAACGTCAAGTAATTTGACGACGTAAGACAGATCCATCATTCGGACCACCTCTTCCCGGCGGGGCAATTCCGCCCCGCCGGGGGAGGGGGAGCATAAAAAAAGAGACGTTAGGCGCGTCAGCGGCTCATTCGCGTTTGAGAGCCTGGCGGGTCTGTCGTCTCACAGTTTTGAAAAGCACTGATTCAAAAATAATTTCTGCCCCGAAAAACAAGAGAAAGGAGGGCGCGCATGAACGAAAAGCTCCTGCGATACCTGCTGGAACAGCAGCTTTTGACCGCGGAACAGGCGGACGAGCTGCGTCGTGCTCAGGAGGAAACGAACAAGTCCATCCGCGAGCTGATCTTGGAGCGCGCCATCCTGCCCGAGGAACAGGTCATCGAAGCCCTGTCCTCGCTGACCCGCACCCCCGTGGTGCACCTTTACGAAATGGCCATCCCCATGGATGTCCGACAGGCGGTTCGCCCGGATATCCTGCGTACATATACAATGATGCCCTTCCAGTTTGATCCGGAGGACAGCGGCACGCTGTATGTCGCCATGAACGAGCCCATGAACATGAAGGGGCGCGACATGGTCGCCATTGCCAGCAAGTGTCGCATTAAGCCATTTTTAGCGACAACATCCGACATTCTCGTGACCATCGACCGCTGCTACGGCAGCGAGGAGATGCAGGAGGCTGCCGAGCTTTACACCCAGACCAACGAGCGGGAGAGCGCCTCTCTGGAAGATCAGGTCTTTCAGGAGGATGTCAACGCCTCCCCCGTGGTGGTGCTGGTGAACTCCCTTGTGGAGCAGGCGGTGCGCCAACGCGCTTCCGATATCCACGTGGAGTCCGGACCGGACAAGGTCCGGGTCCGCTGCCGAGTGGACGGCGTGCTGTACACCACCGCCACTTACGACCTGCAGCTGCTGCCCGCCATCATCGCGCGCATTAAGATCCTCAGCAATCTGGACATTTCCGAAAAGCGCAGACCGCAGGACGGCCGCTTTTCCATCCTGGTGGACCGCCGGGAATACGATGTGCGTGTTTCCACGCTCCCCACGGTCTATGGCGAAAAGTGCGTGATGCGACTGACGCAGAAAAAGGCGCTGCGCCGCAGCAAGCGCGCCCTTGGCCTGACGGGGTCGGAACTGGAAAAATTCGACGAGATCCTGCGCCATCCCAACGGGATCGTGCTGGTCACCGGACCTACCGGCTCCGGTAAATCCACTACGCTTTACACCGCATTGAACGAGCTGAACAGCGACATGGTGAACATCGTCACGGTGGAGGACCCCGTGGAGGCGAACGTGGACGGCGTGAATCAGGTGCAGGTGAATCCCAAGGCGAACCTGACCTTTGGCAACGCCCTGCGTTCCATTTTGCGTCAGGACCCCGACATTATCATGATCGGTGAGATCCGCGACCGGGAAACGGCGTCCATCGCGGTGCAGGCGTCCATCACGGGTCACCTCGTGGTGAGCACGCTGCATACCAACGACACTGCCAGCAGCGTCACGCGCCTGCTGGACATGGGCGTGGAAAGCTACCTCATCGCCGACGCGCTGACCGGCATCATCGCCCAGCGCCTTGTGCGCCGTCTTTGCCCCAACTGCAAGCGGCGGCACGTTCTTTTAGAGCATGAGTTGGAATATCTGGGACTGACGCCGGAGGAGAAGGACAGCGCCGAGGTTTACGAGCCGGTGGGCTGCCAGCGCTGCGCCGGTACCGGATATTTCGACCGGATCGGCATTTACGAGATCATGGAGATCACGCCCCGTATGCGCACGATGATCTCCCACCGCTGCGACACGGGCACGCTGCGGGAGACTGCCATCGCCGAGGGGATGCACACCCTCCGCGAAAGCGCCCGCCGCCTTGTGCTGGAGGGAACGACCTCCATCAGCGAGATGCAGCGCATCAGCGTTGAAAATGTGGCGGAAGAAACTCATCCTTTGGAGGACGGCGCATGATCGACCTGGAAACACTCATTCATGACGCGCTGGAGCGCAGCGCCTCCGACATTCACCTCACGGTGGGGGAGCCCCCCATTTTTCGACTGGACGGCGAGCTGACCAACTTTGGGGAGGTCCCGCTGACCGAGGCGGATACCACCGCCTATGTGCAGGAGCTGATCACGCCCGGACTTCTCAAGGAATTTCATGAACTGGGCGAGGCGGACTTCGCCGTGACCTATCACGATTTGGTGCGTATGCGCTGTAACGTGTTCCGTCAGCGGGGCATGACGTCGCTGGCGCTTCGCCTGCTGCCGCTGCGCATTGCCACCGCCGAGGAATTGGGCCTTCCGCCCGTGGTGGTGGCGCAGGCGGATAAACCCCGCGGACTGGTGCTCGTCACCGGCCCCACCGGCTCGGGCAAAAGCTCCACGCTCGCGGCGCTGCTCGACCACATCAACCACACCCAGCGCCGCCACATCATCACGCTGGAGGAGCCGATCGAATACCTGCACGCGAGCGATCAATGTATCATCAATCAGCGCGAGGTGGGCGCGGACACCGGCAGCTTTGCCGCGGGACTTCGCGCTGCGCTGCGTCAGGACCCCGACGTGATCTTAGTCGGCGAGATGCGCGATCTGGAGACCATCTCCACCGCCATCACAGCCGCCGAAACGGGCCATCTGGTGTTCGGCACGCTGCACACCAAGGGCGCCGCCAACACCATCGACCGTATCATCGACTCGTTCCCCGCCGAGCAGCAGAACCAGATCCGCATCCAGTTGGCGGACGTGCTGGAGTGTGCCGTGGGCCAGACCCTCCTGCCGAAGATCGGCGGCGGCCGCACGGCGGTATTCGAGATCATGGTCGTCACCCCCGCCATTCGCAGCATGATCCTGCAAAGCAAGACCTTCCAGATCGTCAGCGCCATCCAGACCGGCAAGCGGTACGGGATGCAGCTTTTGGATGACGCGCTGGAGGATCTGGTCGACCGTCACGTGATTTCGCTGGAGACTGCCCTCGCCGCCGCCAACGAGCCTGATAAATTCAAGACAGGGCGGCAGACCTGAGAAAGGAGGGCGGCTCCATGCCCGGATTCAACTATACGGCGATCGACCGAAACGGAAAGCGCGTCCGCTCCTCTCTGGATGCGTCGTCCATCGAGACCGCGAAAAGCTCCCTTCGCGGCGCCGGTTATACGATTTTAGACATTAAGGAGCAGACCACCCTCAACCGCGATATCGAGATCCCGTTCCTCGGCAAGCCCAAGGCGAAGGACATGGCGGTGTTCTGCCGTCAGTTCGTGTCCATCCTGCGCGCGGGCGTGTCGGTCGCGTCCGTGCTTTCCATGCTCGGGCAGCAGACCGGCAATAAAAAGCTCCGCGCCGCCATCCGCGAAATGCAGGCGGACGTGGAAAAGGGCGAATCGCTTGCTACTTCCATGCGCCGCCATCCCAAGATCTTCCCCGCCATTCTGGTGAATATGGTGGCCGCGGGCGAATCCTCCGGTAATCTGGAGGAATCCTTCCGCCAGATGGAGCTTTATTTCGACCGCAGCAAGCGCACCAAGAGCAAGGTGACCAGCGCCATGATCTACCCCTGCGTGCTGATCGTGGTCATGATCGTCGTGCTGATCGTGATGATGACGAAGATCATCCCCAACTTCCTCAAAACCTTTGAGGATATGGACGCGGAGCTGCCAAAGCTCACGCTCGGCGTGATGGCGGTCTGCGACTGGTTCAAGGTCTGGTGGTGGGTGCCGCTGCTGGTGCTGGCGGCGCTGATCGTGGGCGGTATCCTCTTCCACAGGACGAACAAGGGCCGCCACTTCTTCGGCTGGCTCGCCCGCAAGACCCCCGTGGTGGGCAACCTGACAGTCAAAACCGCCTGCGCGACCTTCTGCCGCACGATGGAGGTGCTGATCGGCTCCGGCCTGACGCTGACGGACAGCATGGACCTCGCCGCCAGCAACATGGGCAACATCTACTATCTGGAGGCCATCCGCGACGCGCGCGGCATGGTCGCCGAGGGCACGCCCCTGCGGGAGAGCCTCGTGCGGACGGGTATTTTTCCGCCCATGGTGTCGAATCTTGTCGGCGTGGGCGAGGAGACCGGCGACCTGCAAAGCATGATGGGCAAGGTCGCCGACTACTATGATGAAGAAGTAGATGAGGCCACCAAAAAGCTCCTGAACCTGATGGAGCCTGCCATCATCATCTTCATGGCGGTCTTCGTCGTCATCATCGTGCTGGCCATCTACCTGCCGATGATCAACATGACCAAGGCATTCGACAAATATCTCTAAAATCCGTATATCCAAGCCGTGTATTCAGGAGCGGGAGATAGGGGCCCGTGCCGCATGGCGATGATATAAAATCCGACGCAAAACAAAGAAAGGAAGAAAACTCCTATGAAAAAGTTTGGTTCCAAGTCCGGTTTTACCCTCGTTGAGCTGATCGTCGTCATCGCGATCCTCGGCATCCTCGCCGGCATCGCCGTCCCCGCCTACTCCGGCTACATCAAGAAGGCCAACGAGGCCGCCGACTACACCCAGCTGGACGCCATCAAGACCGCCGCTGTCTTCGCTTTTACCGATAAGCAGGTCAAGGATGAGAAGTATGATGACGTTGACGTTGCTAAGATCGAAGTTACCTCGGCTAAGGCGATTAACGTTACTTCCGTAACCGGTACTGCCGTCACCGGTCTCGATATTTCTGCTTATTACGACATGTCGAAGTTCGAGTTCAAGAGCAACACTGCATCTGCAACGTGGCTCAAGACGGCGGTTGAAGCCAGCGGCGACACGGCTGCTCAGGCTGCTGGCTGGACGCTGACCCCGAAGCCCACGACTTCCGAGGGCTAATCCACCCCTACATCACCCCAAGCAATTTGAAACAACACCCCACCCGTCCGGTATCCCTATCACCCGGGCGGGCGGGGGAGACCCCTGAGCGAAAAGGAGAGATTTCCCATGACCTGTCTTTTGCTGCTGCTCTGGACGGCGCTGGGTCTGTGCGTCGGCAGCTTCTGCAACGTGCTGATCTTCCGCCTGCCCCGTGGAGAGGAGTTCGTGAAAACGCCGTCCCACTGCATGGCCTGCGGCCACCGTCTGCACTGGTACGAGCTGATTCCCGTGGCAAGCTGGTTGGCGCAGGGGGGCAGGTGCCGCTCCTGCGGGGAGAAGATCTCCGCCCAGTACCCCGTGGTGGAGGCGCTGAACGGCGGGGCATGGCTGCTCGCGGCGTGGCTGTATCAGGCCGAGCCGCTGCGCGCGGTGCTGTATTCGCTGCTGTTCTCCCTGCTGACGGTCGTGGCGCTCATCGACTGGCGCACCTTCGAGATCCCCAACGGGCTGAACCTTGCGATCTTCCTGCTGGGCGCGGTGCAGCTTGCAGGCGATACCGCGCACTGGAAAACATATCTCATCGGCATGTTCTCGGTGAGCCTTCTTTTCCTCCTGCTGTGGTTCGTGACGAAGGGCAACGGCCTTGGCATGGGGGACGTCAAGCTGATGGCAGGGGCTGGACTGCTGCTGGGCTGGCAGCGCATCCTTCTTGCGATGATCCTCGGCAGCGTTTCCGGTGCGATCATCCACTCGGTCCGCATGAAACGCGGCGCGCCCCGCAAGCTGGCGTTCGGGCCGTATCTTGCCGCCGGGATCTGGGTCGCGGCGCTGTGGGGCGACCGGCTCATCGCGGCGTATCTTGGCCTTTTTGGTCTGTAACACGGGAGAGAAAAGGGCAGGCGCGGACCTGCCCGCGAGAGAAAAACAAGAGCCTGTGGGAGGGGCAGAACCGTTCTTCGGGACGGCTGTGCCATTCCCACAGTCCGGGAGGGAACACTTATGAGCAAGCAAAAGCTGAGCGGCAGGGCGCTGGTGGTGCAGATCACCGAGCGGGAGATCCGCATCGCCCAGATGACGCTGGGCAGCGACGCCATTTCCGAGCGGGTCGTCCTGCCCACGCCGCCGAACGCGGTCGAGGACGGTCAGCTCGTGGGGCTGGACGCGCTGCACGACGCGATGGAGCCGGTGCTGCGGCAGGGGCTGTTCCGCCGCTGCCGCAAGGTGGTCTTTTCGCTCTGCTCCACGCAGGTCATCAGCGAGAGCGTCACCGTCCCCGCGGTGAAAAAGCAGCAGCGCCTCGGTCAGATGCTGCTGGCGAACATGGACGAGTATTTCCCCATCGACCCGGGCGAGTATCAGCTTTCGTGGGAGAGCGTGGGCGTTGAGGCGCGCGAGGACGCGCGTCTTCTGCGCGTGCAGCTCTGGGCGGTGCCGCGCGCGATGCTGCAGCGCTACTATGCCCTTGCCAACAGCATGGGGCTGAGCGTTGCCGCCGTCGATTTCTGCGGTCACAGCCACGCCACCGCCGTGGACGCGGACTTTGCCCTGCCAAAGCACGCGAAGTCCTCCGCGGATACGGACGACGGCGTCTGCCTCTATATCAACGCCGAGAGCGAGCTGTTGCTGCTGACCTTCGTCCACAACGGGCAGGTGAAGCTGCAGCGCCTGCTGCAGCGGGGCTATTCCCAGCAGGACGACCTCAATGAGGCGGGCATCGTGCTCGACTACTTCTCCGCCATGCCCGGCCGCGCCCGCCTGACGAGCGCCGTGCTTTCCGGCGGTCAGGCGAAGGAGGCGGGGCTTGCCCCGGCGCTCGCGTCGCTGCTGAATGTCCCCGTCGAAATGGCGGAGACCGACTACGGCGCGCAGTGGCTGCTCTGTCAGGGCGCGGCGCTCACCGCCCTTGACTTCGGCGACCCGGAGCTGAACCACATCACCGGCGCGCGCGCACCCATCAACCGCGCGTGGCAGTACGGTCTTGTGTTCCTTGGCGGCGCGGCGCTGACGGCGTCCGTGCTGCTGCTGCTGACCTCCAAGCTGTCGTGGAGCACGGAGCTGGACGGTCTGCGCGCACAGCAGGACCGCCTGACGGCGCTTGCCCAGCAGAACGCGGGCTGCGCGGAGAACTACCACAACTATTCGAGTATGTACGACGCTTACAGCGCCGACTGGGACACCGTATTCGACTCCGTTCGGACATATAACGACAACCTTGAACTGGTGCTGGGCGAGCTGGAGGCAAAGCTCCCCAAGAAGTCAACGGTGACCGCTCTGAGCACGACCGAGTTGTGTCTTGCGGCGCAGGTCGCCTTCCAGAGCAAGGAGGACGCCGCTTATTTCCTCGTGGCGCTGCGCGACGTGCCCTTCATGACCCTCAACACCGTTTCCAGCCTGACCATCGGCCCGCGGGAAGCCTACTCCCCGGACAAAATGATCGCTGCGCTGTACGAGGAAGCGGGGAAGGAGTCCCCCGTGCCGGGCACGGAGGAAAGCGCAGCGGATGGTACCGAGGAAAGCAGTACGGAAGAACCTCCCACCGAGGGCGGCTATTCCCTTGATGAGCTGTTCCCCAACGCGTCAAACGGCATCACCGGCAAAATGATCAAGGACGTGCTCCCGCTGCTGCGTGCCGCGGGCGTTGACGAAGCGACCATCCAGAAGATCGAAAGCTACGCCGACATGATGGAGAAGGTCGGCATGACCATTTCCCCCGATAACCTTGATTTCCTGCAAGGTCTGCTCCCCGGAGGCGGCGGCAGCAGTGGAGGCGGCACCGGCGGCACGCCGAGCAATCCCAACCCGCCCGTCACCCCGAGCAACCCCGGCACGACGACGCCGAGCACGCCGAGCACCCCCAGCGTTCCGAGCCGTCCCGGCAATTCCGGCACGCCGGTCACGCCTACCACGCCCAGCAGCGGCAGTACGTCCTCTGCTTCCGGCATTGAGTCTGCCGATATTGCAAAGCTGCGTCTCAGCCTGCAATACCTGAACTCCAACCAGCTGGACGCGCTGCAAGCCGTCTACGGGCCGGTGCAGGCAAAGACCTTCTCGCTGGATGACCTGCGCAAGCGCTCCAATACCACCCAGGAGAAGAACGCGATCCGGTCCCTGCTGCAAAACGATCCTGCCGCCATGTATCAGTTTTTCCTGCTGATGCGCGAGGATATCGCCCGTGAGGAAAAGGACCAGATCCTGTACGACAAGATCTTTGACGACATTTGGAAAAACGCCGATCAGCACCGCATGTTCTATGAGAGCGACGATGTGATGCTGAACAAATATCTGCCGAACCTGCTGAATATCCTGACCGACAACAAGACGAATGTCAACGCAGCGATCGCGCTCATTCGGCAGAATCAGACGCTGAGCGGCAAGCTTGCGCTCCATCTTGCCAAGGAAATGGGCGAGATCCGCTCGGTCAACACCGCGCTCGACCTTGCGATGCTCCAAAAGGAGATCAACAGCGGCGCGGCGTTCCAGCGGGATGCCGCCACTGTGGCCGCGGTCAACGCGCTGCTGCGGAAGAATCAGCAGACCTCCGGTACAGCCGGCACCTCCGGCAGCACGGGCATGGATGAAAACGATCTGCTGATGTGGATCCTGATGAATCAACTCAAAAATCAAACCGGCGGCTCAGGCATCCCGGATATCTTCAACACCGGCGCTTCTCAGACGCAGAAGCCTGCCGACAACCGCTATTACCTGACGGTCGTGCTGGCCTATGACGAGTCCTTGATCCAGGCGGAGCAGACGCGCAAGGGTCTGGATCGCGACGCCAAGGTTGAGAAAGTGGAGGTGGGCCAGTGAAAGTGATCGGTAGAAACTGGAAGGCTGTCCTGTCAGTCCTGCTCTTGTTGGTCGCCGTTCTGGTGTATGTTCTGGGCTACCGCCCCCGCAGTGAAGCTTACGTCATGGAGCGGGATCAGTTAAATGCTCAGATCACCGCGCTGCAAACCACCATCGTCGAAAACGAGATGTACAAGGACGTGCAGGATCAGCTTGAGCCGGCAGAGGCCGCGATCGAGGAAAGCCGCGCCGCGCTTTATGAGAACTTCCCCGCGGATATGAAGGAAGAGGATCAGCTCCTCTACCTGCTGTATCTGGAAAAAACGCTGGGGACCGGCAGTAAGGAGCTGGGCTACACCCAGAAACTGCACGATATTTTCCTTCAGCGCTTCGGGAGCGGCGGCGACATCGAGTTTTCTTTCGGTGAGATCACGCCGATGCAGGCCTTGAGCGATGGCGCACTCCTTGAGGGCTTGAACCTGACGGTGTACTATCACGCCTCCTATCGGGAGTTCAAGAACATGGTGCACGCGCTGGCAACGGATGAGCGCATCACCTCCATCCGGTATGCCACCTTCAACTACGACAGCGAAAAGAAGCTGCTGGACGGGCAGATGACCCTGACGCTGTATCTGATGCCGTCCGCTCAGAACACCTATGAGGAACCGGGCGTAACGCCGCCCGCGACCGGTAAGACGGACATTTTCAACTGACCCATTGGGAGAGACAAGGCATGAAAAAGATCGGGAAAGAGAGAACAGCGGGCTTTTCGCTGCTGGAGGTCGTCGTGGCGATCGCCATCATCGGCCTGATCTCCGCGCCCATCTGCACGAGCCTCATTCTGGCAGGACGGATCAACGCCCACAGTCAAGTCGTGATGGAAGCCCATCTGAACGTCCGTACCGCCGTGGAGACCCTGATGAAGGACGGCGTCACGGAGGCAAGCGCTGACTACCGCGCAGGTGCGTTCCCCAATGTGACGGTCAAAACGGAAAAAGACGGCGACAACCCCTATTATCACGTCACGGTGTCGGATAAGCACACGGAGCCGCTCGTTACAGTGGAAACCTATGTCCGCGCGGTGCCGGAAGGCGGTGGCACATGAAGAAGCTCTGGAAAGACAACGGCGGTTACGCGCTGGTATATGTGCTCATCGTCGTTCTGGTGCTGTGCGCCGTCGCCGTGTCCGTCTGCACCGCGGCGCTGAAAAATTATCAGGCGCAGGAGGAGTCCGTCCGCCAGACGCGGCAGCTCTATCAGGCGGAGGGCGAGATCGAAAAATTCGTGGCGCTGGCGGAAGACGTACATCTTTTGGAGTTTCCCGCTGAGCATTACACGAAAGAGGTAGCAGAGGAAAAGGCAAGAACGGCTTACCGTACACATCTTCAAGATGTGTCGAAAGAGGTCAGAAGCTGCAATTACGACCCTGATGACACCATTACCGACAGCAATTCCTGCACCTTTCCGCTCACCTGCGCGAACGGCGCCGTTTGCATCAAGACAGAGATCCGCATGGAGCTCGCTTACGTTTACGATGAAGAAACGACGACGCAACCGCTGCCCGACGGAACGACCACAAAGGTCATAAAGTACGCCGCTAAGGTCAGCAAGGCGACGCACCACTACAACACCTATACCATCACCCACTTGACAGCGGAAAAGGGGGGGGCGAGCGGATGAAACGAAACAACAGCGGCTTTACCATGGTCGAGCTGCTGGTGACCGTCGCTGTCAGCTCCATCGTGCTGGCAGCCGCAGCGTCGCTGATGCTGCTCGGACTGCGGGTGCATCAAACGACGCAGAAAGAGGCGGGCGAGCAGCAGACCGTGCGCATCGTGCTCTCCGCGCTGGAGGATCTCTCCGCCAGCGGCAAGATCTACCGCGTGGAGCCGCTCTCCGACGGCTGGCAGCTACAGGGAAAGACTGCCGGCGGCACTCCCGGCGCGGTGCTGCTGCGCTACAACAGCGGAAAGCTCACAAGCGGCACGAGCGGCGATCAGGTGCTGCTCGACAACCTGCGCGGCGCGCGGGTCGATCTGGACGGCAGCCTCGTGACCTTCACCTTCGCGACCGCGGCGCACAGCTACAGCACCTCCGTTTTCTGCCGCACCGGGATCGAGGGTGACAGCGTCGGCAAAGCGGAGGCGGAAGATATCCTAAAAGAAACTCCGACCCTGCCGGACGCTGCCAATCTGACCGATGCGGAAAAGAAAGCGCGCTTCGCGTTTTTAAAGACGCTTGCCGGACAGTACGACAGCAGGGGAGAGATCAAGAGCGACGACAGCCCTTACACTTATTTCTCCGAATGGTACATCGGTAACTACGAGAGTCACCCCGGCTGGAACCAATACACCCCCTGGTGCGGCTGTTTCCTCTCGTGGGGAGCCGATCAGCAGAAAGCCTCCATCAACGGCGCGCCGCCCAGCTTCGCAGACGTGGATGAGGGCATGAAGGGATTCAAGGATAGCCGTATGTGGCGCGAAGGCGGCGAAACGCCCATCCCCGGCGACTACGTCTTTTTCGACTGGGACGGCCGCAACGACCCGGACGGCGGCAAGGACCCCGACCACGTCGGCGCGGTGCTGTGCGTGAAGGGCGATTACCTTTACACCATCGAGGGCAACAGCGGCGGCAGGGTCGCCGTCAACCGCTACCCGCTGTCGGATAAGCGCATCGTGGGCTACGGCGTGCTGAACTGGAAGACAAAATAGGAAACCACAGAGGAATCATCTGTTCATATAATTCTCAAAAAGAAAACAAATATATTGAGGAGGATACAACATGAAAAAGCAAGTGAGGAACAAGCTGCGCGGCAGCGCGGGCTTTACGCTGGTAGAGCTTATTGTGGTCATCGCGATCATCGGCATTTTAGCCGGCATCGGCACGGTGGGCTACGGCGGCTACATTAAGCGCACCAACGAGGGTCTGGACGAGACCCTGTATCGCGACATCATCTACGCCGGCGAGATCGGTCAGTATGCAAACCCCGGCGTGACAGGCAGCGTGAAAGTCAGCAAGACGGACGCTCCCGTTATTTCTGCCAGTAGTGAAAGCGATAAGGCTGTCGTTGAGCAGTGGTTGAAAAACGCCTTCGGCGAGGGCTGGGAAAATACGGTGAAGTACCGCACGGACAAGTACGCGGGCAAAACCAAATACAACACGATCCCCCTGCCTATCACGGTGGTCAAACTGAGTGAGGCAAATCAGGCAAATCTCGATAAATTCACGCAGTCCAATCTGAGCGGCCACGAAGTGGAATTGGCTAATTCTCTCAACAACCTTTCCAACATGTTTACCGATTGGTTTGCAGGCGCGACAGGCACGGACGCAATTAATAAGGTAATTGACTCCATCTCTGCTGGCACAAGCCCGGAAGAAATTAACGCCTACAAAGCGTTTTTGAACAAACAACTGGGCGACAGCAGCAAGGCATCTGCCACTGAGATCGCAAACGCTACTGTCCTTTATGTTGCCTCCAAGGCGAAGGATATGAATGCAACAAATATCTTAACGGCGATTGGTAGTACCCCCACGAATAATATGTACAACGCTTTTTTATCCACTGCGAAAGAAAACAATGGTCTATTGCCTACGGCAGCGCTGCTATACGGCACCATGGTTGGTTATGCTAATTCCACCTATGCCAGCCAAACCTTTAAGGATGCAATGAAAACTCCTCCCACTGGTATTCAAGATGTTTTTAAATTGGCAGAAAAGATGAATAATGACAAGGTTGATACGACTGGTGGAAATGCTAATGCTTATATGACCGCCATGGGCACTGCTGATAAGGGCGGCTTGGCGGATATGAATGGCTTCCTTGGCGCAATGAAGATCATCAATGAATACAATGGCCGAATCGACATTACCGAAAGCGATGCATTCAATAACAAGGATACCCTTGCCCTTCTGCAGGCAGTTCTGAATTCCAAAAAGTAACGGTGGAGATGTTCACATGGCTCACTGACCACAGTCTTGCTGTGCTCCTCACGGTCAGCGCCGCGTTCACCTATTGGTGGCTGTGGCGCTGCCGCGAGCGGCTGCGGCTGGCTCCCCGCC
>OOCZ01000823.1_pt1 | contig 22022 bp, 20 predicted proteins | sample 1671631 | NCBI WGS metagenome assembly OOCZ01 (sample SAMN06348176, study PRJEB24527) | human gut metagenome | reverse complement strand
GATAGTAGAGATAGAAAAGATATTTCATGCCCCGGCCCGCGCCGCGTGTGCCGTTGTAGCGCTTGAGCAGCGGAATGGTCAGCCCGGCGAAGAGCTGAAGTATACCGTAGACGGGGTCGATGAAGAGCGCGTAGATCAGCGCGTACATCGCGACCCAGAGCATCATGCGCGTCATCTGGCGGCGGAAGTCGCCGCGGTTCTGCCCGATCTCCAGAATGGCAAGCACGGCGATGCTGCTCCAGTCGCCCGGGAAGGCGAGAAGCGTAAGGGCGACCACGGCAAGCGTCTTTTGCCATTGCGTGAGCTCGGGCCGCTCCACCGTGTAGAGGCCGACGACGCCGAGAAACAGCGGCCACATCACGCTGGTCTGGTTGAAAACGCCGGTCTTGAGCGGCACAAAGGGAATACCGAAGGCAAAATTGTAGGCGAAGTGCCCGATGACGGCAAAGAGCAGAAGCCGTCCGGCGTACTTTTTCAGATCGCGGGTGTAGTGGTAGCCCTCAGCCACCATGAACCAGAAGATCGGCGCGGCCATGCGCCCGATGATGTGCAGCAGCAGAATCCACCAGTCCCGCGGATAATCCGGCCAGATCACACTGGTGAAGTGGTCGACCGTCATGGCAAGCATGGCGAAGAGCTTGAGCTGATTGCCGCTCAACCCTTTATTGGTCTGTTCCATTTTCTCTCCTTCGCGGGCATTGCCGCATCCCAATAGGCTGCTTACAGTGTAGCAGAAGCCGCCGCTCTTTGCAAGAGCGCGCACAGCGTTGATTTGCTCCAAAATCATTTTTGAACACTTGACAAAAATAGGAAAGAGCTCTACAATGTCGTTCTCTGCGGCGAAGGGAAGAACGCCGCGGAGCATTTAAACGATCCAAGCATCCAAAGGAGAGATGACATGATGAAATTCCAAAAACGATTTGTGCCGCTGCTGCTCGCACTGGTGCTGGCGCTCGGTACGCTGCCCGCGCAGGCGGCGGCGCTCACGCGCGGCGAGGCCGCGCAGGCGCTGCTCTCCGCCGCGCAGGACTATAACCCCGGCGTGCAGCGGTCCGACATTCTCAAGGGCTATCCCGACGGCAGCCTTGCGCTCGACGGCACGCTGACACGCGCACAGGCGCTGGTGATGCTCACGCGCGCCTTCGGCGGCTTTGCCGTCCCTGTGGGGGACAACGCCCGCATGGCGCTGCCCACAGGCAGCCTGACGAATGTTCCCGCATGGGCGGCGGAGGAGCTTTCCTCCGTTCTCGCTGCCGGCCTTGCGGACGGCGACGCGAACGAGGCTATGAGTGCCGAAGCCCTCTCGACGCTGCTCCGCCGCGCCTACGCCGTCAAGGGCACGAACCTCAAGGGCGACTACTACGCCGCCGTCAACAAAAGCTGGCTGGACGGCTCCGACATTCCCGCAGGCCTATCCATCAACGGCCCGTTCTACGGTCTGAGCCTGACGGTCAATGAGCAGATCGCGGCGCTCATCCGCGAGATCGACGCGCATGAGCAGACTCCCGGCACCGCCGAGGCGAAGATCAAGGCGCTCTATGACTGCGTGATGGACGCCGAGGGCCGCGAGAAGGTCGGCGTCGCGCCCATTCAGAAGTATCTTGACGCCATCGAAAACGCCAAAACGCTCGGCGAACTGGTGAGCGTCGATGCGCAGATGCAGAAGGAGCTGGGGCTGTCCATGCTCCTCGGCTTCGGCCTGACGACCGACCTCGCGGATTCGAGCCGCAGGATCGCCGCGTTTTCGCTCATCGGCGCGGGCATGGATAAGGACTTCTACGTCAACGGCGCCGACGTGCAGAGGAGCGCCTACACCACATATCTCACATCGCTGCTGACGCTCTCCGGCCTTGGCGCGGACGAGGCGGCGCAGCGCGTCGCGGCGTTCTATGATGCCGAGGCGGCGATCTCCGCGGCCTCGCTCGACCCGCAGGACTACAGCAACGTGGACAAGACCTACAACCTCTTCACGCTCGGCGAGCTCAAGACGCTGCTGCCGAACGTGGACCTTGACGCCGTTCTTGCCGCCAGCGGCATTGAAAACGCGGAGCGGATCATGATCAGCGATGTCGGCGCGCTGAAGGCAGCCGCGGCGCTCTACGACGACGCCCACCTTGCCCTGCTCAAGACCGCGGCGCGTCTGGCGCTGCTGCAAAGTGTGGCCACATCGCTCAATCAGGGATTTATGGACGCGTACTTCGACTTCGTGCTGGCCTACTACGGCGTAGATGCCCGCCAGAGCAATGAGCAGATCGCGGCGCAGCAGGTGCAGGCGCTTCTGGCGGATTACCTCAGCCGCGTCTATGTGGACGAATACTTCTCCGCCAAAGCCAAGGCCGACGTGGAGGAGATGATCGGCGAGTTCATCGCCATCTACAAGGAGCGCATTCTGGCGCAGGACTGGATGAGCGCCGAAACCAAGGCCAAGGCCGTAAAGAAGCTCGACGCCATGGGCGTCAAGGTCGGCTATCCCGACAGCTGGGAAAGCTGTCTTGACCGCGCGGAGATCAAGTCCCCCGCCGAGGGCGGCTCCTTCTTTTCCAACGTCATCGCCATTCAGATGGCGATGAAGCAGGATGTCCTCGCCCACCAGAACGACGCGCCGGATAAGAGCGAATGGATCATGACGCCCTTTACGGTCAACGCCTGCTACAATCCCAGCGCCAACGACATCACCTTCCCTGCCGCCATTCTGCAATCGCCGCTTTACGACGTGAACGCCAGCCGGGAGGAGAATCTCGGCGGCATCGGCTACATCATCGCCCACGAGATCACCCACGCCTTCGACAACAACGGTGCGAAGTTCGACGAGAACGGCAGTGCCGCCGACTGGTGGACGGCGGAGGACTACGCCGCCTTCCAGCAGAAGTGTCAGGCTGTGGCCGAATGGTACGACGGGCAGGAGGCCTATCCCGGCATCGCGTGCAGCGGCGCACTGACGATTTCCGAGAACGTGGCAGACCTCGGTGCGGCGAAGTGCATCGTTGCGGCGGCGAAGAAGCTCGACCACCCCGACCTCGACAAGCTCTTCCGCGCCGTTGCGAACACCTGGGCGTCCACGACCTCGCGGCAGATGCGCGAGTATCTGGCCGTGACCGACGTCCACGCGCCGGATAAGCTGCGCTGCAACCGCGTACTGCAGACGCTGCCGGAATTCTACACGACCTATGGTATACGGCCCGGCGACGGGATGTGGACCGCGCCGGAGACGCGCGTGAGCGTTTGGTAACAAAACGTCCGAAAAGCAGCCCTTCTCTCTCGCCTGCATATTTTTCGGCAAAACGACAAAATATCTTTCTTGACAAAAGCATATTGCGTATGTTACCTTAAAAAGGCAAGTGGATAAGGTGATCGGATGATGGGTCACGGGAGAGACCGCGGAATATCTGCCGCGGCGCCGAAGGGGAACGCAGAAGCTCTCAGGCAAAAGGACCGGACTCGGACGACGCTCCGAAAAGTGCGGCTTGCCGCACGCCGAAGGTGCAACCTGCCGCGATGACTCGGGCGGGGAATCTCTCAGGTGATCAACGGAGGCACAAAGCTCAAAAGGGAGTTTTGTGCCTCTTTTTTGATGCTTAATTTTAATAATTTTTATAAGATTCATTAAAATTATTGTTTTCGGAGGATGCGCACTATGGAAAAGAAGACCCCACTTTACCAAACGCATGTGGACATGGGCGGCAAGATCGTCGAATTCGGCGGCTTTCTGATGCCCGTGCAGTATCCCACCGGCGTGATTGCCGAGCACATGGCCGTTCGTGAAAAGGCCGGTCTGTTCGACGTTTCCCACATGGGCGAGCTTCGCCTCAAGGGCCCTGACGCCGTCGCCAACGTGCAGAAGATCATCACCGCCGACATTTCGAACATGAAAGACGGCGAGATCAAGTACTCGATGTTCTGCAACGACAATGGCGGCATCATCGACGACTTCATCGTCTACCGCTGCGCAGCGGACAATTACTGGCTCGTCGTCAACGCGGGCAACCGCGAAAAGGACGCCGCCTGGGTCGAGAGCCATCTCTCCGGCGACGTCGACTACCGCGACGAGGGCAACGACTGGGGCCAGATCGCCCTGCAGGGCCCCAGGTCCGGCGACATTCTCAAAAAGCTCTGCGACGAGCAGTACATCCCCGCCAAGTACTACACCTTCACCGAAGATGTCCCCCTGAATCTCGGCGACCACATCATCCACGCCCTCGTTTCCCAGACGGGCTACACCGGTGAATACGGCTTTGAGATCTACTGCAAGGCCGAGGACACCGTCGACCTGTGGAAAGCGCTTCTGAAGGCGGGCGAGCCCGAGGGGTTGATCCCCTGCGGCCTCGGCGCGCGCGACACGCTGCGTCTCGAGGCTTCGATGCCGCTCTACGGCCACGAGATGAACGACGAGATCACGCCGAAGATGGCGGGACTTCCGTGCAAGCTCACGGGTAAGGACTTCATCGGCCGCAACGCGCTTGTCGCGCTCGGCGCGCCGAAAATGAAGCGCATCGGCATGAAGGTCGTCGGCCGCGGCATCGTGCGCGAGCACTGCGACCTCTACACGATGGACGGAGAAAAGATCGGCTGGGCATCCTCCGGCACGTTCGCACCCTATATCGGCTGCGGCGTCGCGATGGGCTATATCCCCGCCCAAGATATCGAGATCGGCAAGCACCTCAACGCCGACGTGCGCGGGCGCATGGTCGAGCTTGAGATCGTACCGATGCCGTTCTACAAGCTCGAACGCTGAAATAGAGATTTTTGACCGAATATTCGGAAACCATTTGACCGTAAATAACAACCAACATTCATTGAGAACGATTTTGAGGAGGAAATTACCATGAACATCCCTGCTGAGCTGAAGTATTCCAAGTCCCACGAGTGGGTCAAGATGGACGGCGACATCGCCGTGATCGGCATTTCTGATTTTGCCCAGGATGCGCTGGGCGATGTAGTCTTTATCAACCTGCCCGCCGAGGGCGACAGCGTCACCGCCGGCGAAGCGCTGGGCGACGTTGAGTCCGTCAAGGCCGTTTCCGACGTGATCTGTCCCGTCAGCGGCACGATCTGCGAGGTCAATGAAGCGCTGGCCGACGCACCCGAGACGCTGAACTCTGACCCCTACGGCGCATGGATCATCAAGGTCTCCCCCGTGACCGACACTGAGGCGCTGCTTGACGCCGCCGCTTACGAAGCGCATTGCGCGCAGGAGGGCTGAGATGGGCTCTTACGTTCCCACCACGGCTGCGGAACGGGAAGAAATGCTCGCCGCCATCGGGGTCGACAGTCTCGAAGGGCTTTACAAAGCCGTTCCGCAGGAAATGCTCCTGCCGGATGGCGGGCTGAACATTCCCGAGGGCCTGAGCGAGCTTGAGGTGCGCGAGGCCGTCACCGCCATGGCCGAAAAGAACAAGGTCTTCAAGACCGTTCTGCGCGGCGCGGGCGCCTACCGCCACTTCATCCCGTCGGTCGTCAGATCCGTCACCTCCCGCGAAGAGCTTGTCACCTGCTACACCCCCTATCAGGCGGAGATCAGCCAGGGCGTTTTGCAGGGCACTTTCGAATTCCAGACCATGATCTGCGAGCTGACCGGCATGGACGTCTCCAACGCCTCGCACTACGACGGCGCGACTGCCGCAGCCGAGACGATCCCCATGTGCAAGGACCGCAAGCGCACGAAGGCCTATGTCTCCGCCTGCGCCCATCCGCAGGTCATCGAGGTCATGAAGACCTACTGCTTTGCCTCGAATACCGAGCTTTTTGTCGTCCCCGCAAAGGACGGCAAGACCGATCTCGACGCGCTCAAGGAAGCGCTCGGCGATGACGCCGCGTGCTTCTACCTCCAGCAGCCGAACTACTTCGGCCAGATCGAAGACGCGAAGGCGGCCGGTGAGATCGTCCACGCCGCGGGCGCCAAGTTCGTCATGGGCGTGAACCCCATCGCCTGCGCCATCCTGCCCACGCCGCGCGCGATGGGCGCGGATGTCGCCGTCGGCGACGGTCAGCCCCTCGGCCTCGACACGGCGTTCGGCGGCCCGTTCCTCGGCTTTATGGCCACGACGTCCGCCATGACGAGAAAGCTCCCCGGCCGCATCGTCGGCCAGACGAAGGATGTGGACGGCGAGGTTGGCTACGTGCTGACGCTGTCCGCGCGCGAGCAGCACATCCGCCGCGAAAAGGCCAGCTCCAACATCTGCTCCAACCAGGCGCTATGCGCCTTCGCCGCCGGCGTCTACATGGCCGCGATGGGCGAAAAGGGCATGAAGCAGTGCGCGCGGCTCTGCACCTCGAAGGCGCACTATTTCGCTTCTGAGCTCCAAAAGATCGGCTGCACCTTGAAGTACAAGGGTGAATTCTTCCACGAGTTCGTCACCGAGGTCGAATGCCCCAACTGCCGCAGGAATATCCTCGACGCGCTCGAAGCAGAGGGCATCCTCGGCGGCGCGGAGGTCGAGGGCGGCATCCTCTGGTGCGTGACGGAGCTCGTCTCCAAGTCGCAGCTCGACAAAGCTGTCGCCATCGTGAAGGAGGTGCTGTAAATGAAGCTCATTTTTGAACTTGGCGTCGAAGGCCGCGGCATGACCCTCATGCCGGAGTGTGACGTTCCCGAATATCAGCTTCCCGAAGAGCGCAGCGAGGCGCTGCACCTGCCCCACATGAGTGAAAACGAGCTCACCCGCCACTACACCGCCCTCTGCAAGCGCATCCACGGCGTGAACGACGGCTTCTATCCCCTCGGCTCGTGCACAATGAAGTACAACCCCAAGATCGACGAGGACATGGCGGCGCTGCCGGGCTTCACCCAGCTCCACCCGCTCCAGCCCATCGAGACCGCGCAGGGCGCGCTCGAGGCGCTGCACACGTTAGGCTCTGAGCTTGGCGAGGTCTTCGGCATGGACGCTGTCACGTTCCAGCCCGCGGCGGGCGCGCACGGTGAGTTCACGGGCGTTCTGCTCATCAAGGCCTATCATACCGACCGCGGCGATACCGCGCGCACGAAGATCATCGTGCCCGACTCCGCCCACGGCACGAACCCCGCGACCGCCGCGATGTGCGGCTTCCAGGTCATCAACATCCCGTCCGGCGCGGACGGCTGCGTCGACCTCGACGCGCTGCGCGCCGCCGTCGGCCCCGACACCGCGGGATTGATGCTGACGAACCCGAACACCGTCGGTATTTTCGACAAGAACATCCTCGAGATCACGAAGATCATTCACGATGCGGGCGGCCTGTGCTATTACGACGGCGCGAACCTCAACGCCGTCATGGGCGTCGTCCGTCCCGGTGACATGGGCTTTGACTGCATCCACAGTAACCTGCATAAGACGTTCGCCACACCGCACGGCGGCGGCGGCCCCGGCGCAGGCGCGGTCGGCTGCAAGGAATTCCTCAAAAAGTACATGCCCGGCCCGCTGGTCGTCAAAAAGGACGGCAAGTACGGCTTTGCATACCCCGAAAAGTCCATCGGCCGCGTGAAGATGTTCTACGGCAACTTCGACGTCGTCGTGCGCGCGCTGACCTACGTGCTCACGCTCGGCAAGTCCGGCATCCGCGAGGCGGCGATGAACGCCGTGCTGAACGCGAACTACATGCGCGTCAGGCTCAAGGATACCTTCACCATGGCCTATGACGAGATCTGCATGCACGAGTTCGTCATGTCGCTCGTCGATCTCCACAAGGAGACGGGCGTCTCCGCGCTCGACCTTGCCAAGGGCATGCTCGACTTTGGCCTGCACCCGCCCACGATGTACTTCCCGCTCATCGTCCATGAGGCGCTCATGATCGAGCCCTGCGAGACTGAGAGCAAGGAGACCATGGACGAGGTCTGCGGCATCTACTGCAAGCTCTTTGAACTCGCGCACTCCGATCCCGAGACGCTCCACACCGCTCCCCACTCCACGCCCGTCCGCCGTCTCGACGAGGTCGGCGCGGCGCGCAACATGGTTTTACGTTATCAGTTTGCCTGACGAAGGCAGCGCATATCTTAACATCACGCAATGCCGCCGAAAAGTCGGCGGCATTGCTCTCAAAAAGGAACGAACTATTATGGCTCATTATGAACTCATCGTCATCGGCGCGGGCCCCGGCGGCTACGAAGCCGCGCTCCATGCGGCCAAGCTCGGCAAGAAGGTCGCCGTCGTCGAGAAGCGCGAAGCGGGCGGCACCTGCTTAAACCGCGGCTGCATCCCGACGAAAACGCTGCTGCACTCTTCTCAGATCTTCCACGACGCCAAGCACGGCGCACACGCCGGCATCCACACCGACGATATCCGCGCCGACATGACGGAGATTTTTGCCTACAAGCGCGAAATTTCGCAAAAGCTGTCCTCCGGCATTGAATCGCTTTTCAAGACCGCAAAGATCGACTTTCTGCGCGGCACGGCGCTCATCACCGCACCCGGCGCTGTCCGCGTGACGGACGCCGAGGGCGGTGCCGACGACTACACCTGCGACGATATCCTCATCGCCACCGGCTCCGTCCCGTCCCGCCCGCCGATCCCCGGACTTGAGTTCGCGATGACCTCCGACGAGCTGCTTGAGGGGTGCGACCACCTGTACCGCTCCATCGTCATCATCGGCGGCGGCGTCATCGGCATCGAGTTTGCGACGTTTTACGCAGACCTCGGCTGTGAAGTGACCGTCATCGAAGGCATGGACCGCCTGCTGCCCAACATGGACAAGGAGCTCGGCCAGAGCCTCGCGCTCATCCTCAAAAAGCAGGGCGTGAAGGTCTTCACGAACGCGATGGTCCAGAGCGTCGAGAAGACGGGTGAGGATATCGCCGTCAACTTCACCTGCAAGGAAAAGAGCGAGACCGTCTCCGGCGAGGCCGTGCTCTGCGCCATCGGCCGCCGCCCGTACTGCGGCGGCCTGTTCGCGGATGGCATTTCTGTCGAGATGAACCGCCGCAGCATCGCCGTGAACGAGCGCTACGAGACGAGCATCCCCCACATCTACGCCATCGGCGACGTCTCGGCCAAAATTCAGCTCGCTCATGTGGCGACCGCGCAGGGCATCGCCTGCGTCGACCTGCTCTACGGAAGGGAAAATCACACATCCATGTCCGTCGTGCCAAGCTGCATCTACTGCCGTCCGGAGATCGCGGTCGTCGGCCTCACCGAGGCCGAGGCCAAGGAGGCGGGCATCCCCGTCAAGGTCGGCAAACACGTCATGTTCGACAACGCCAAGACGCTCATCGCCGACCCGGGCCGCTGCTTTATGAAGTTCGTCGCCCACGCCGAAACACGCGAGCTTCTCGGCGCGCAGCTCATGTGCGAGCATGCGAGCGACATGATCGGCGGCGTCTCGCAGGCGCTCGCCAACCACATGACGGTCGATCAATTCCTGCTGGCCATGCGTCCGCACCCCTCATTTGAAGAGGCGATGACCGCCGCGCTCGAGGACCTTGCGCAGAAGCTCGGCTGAAAGGCCGCGGATGAAGCTATCGGTCGCCTTTAGACGGGCGATACCGCTTTTATGCAAAATTTGCGTTGCAGCATACGATGGAGTATGCTACCCTTAAAGTGAAAAATTGCTCTGACGGGGAACGCTTCTTTGAAAGCGGCGCACCGAAAGCGTGATAAGGGAGATGAGAATCATCCATGAAAAAGCTATTGCCCATCATTTTGACGCTGCTCCTGGTTTGCATTGCCGTGTCTTATGCCTCCGCCGCGAATGTGGTGGCTTCGCCGCAAAACCTGTCAGTCGACGGCGTCGATGCAGACTGTGACAAATACAACATCGACGGCAGCAACTATTTCAAGCTGCGCGATCTTGCGCAGCTTCTGAGCAAGACGGACAGCCGCTTTTCCGTTTCGTTCGATGAGCAAAGCAATGCGGTCACGGTCGTTTCCGGGAAGGAATATACCCCTGTCGGCGGCGAGCTTGCGCGCGGGCGGGATCAGTCCAAAACAGCCGTTGTCAGCAAGCAGTCCGTTTTGATCGACGGAAAGGCTGCGGACGGTCTTTCTGTCTACAACATCGGGGGAAACAACTATTTCAAGCTGCGCGACCTCGGCGATGCGCTCGGCTTTACCGTCGATTATGACGCCGACAGCAATACTGCCATCGTTTTGAGCAAGGGTTCCACAGCGGTCTACCAAAACGCATTTGAAAAACTGCTTAAGGACGTGAACGAGAAGCGCCGCGCCGATATGGCAAGGGAAGAGTCGTTCGACGGCTTTGAAGCATATTTACAGCATCACCGCAGCGAGGTCGAGATCACGCAGGCAGAGATCGACAGCCTGAAAAATCTGAACAATCCCGGCAAGGCGGTTCTTACGCGCGCGGAAGCGCTTGAGGATGTGGATCTGTTCTTCCGCGCGCTGCATTACTCCTACGGCGCTTACTACTATTTCGGTGAGGAGACGTTCCAAAAGGCGGAAGATGCCATCCGTGCAGAGCTTGCATCCTATCAGACGATCAAGTGGGACCAGCTCGTCTCGCTCATTTACTCGCACCTGCTTTTCGTTCGGGACGGACATTTCTCGATCGCCGGGCGGTATGAACCGGCCTTTGAAAAAAGCGTTCAGTATCTTTACTATTACAGCGGTCAAAGCTTTGGCAAGGATGAAAGCGGGTACTATCTGCTGGGGGAAACCGAGAAGTGGTACTATACCTCCTGCGGCAACGCGAATGTCGAAATGAAGCCGTATCTTGACGGCAGCGGCCGAGTGTGCTATTCCCTGCGTCAGTTCTGTCCCGCGACGGCTGTGCATACGGCAGACAGTATCACCCTGACCAAGGGCGCTGAGACCAAAACGGTTTCGGTCACATGGTCGCTGAGCCAGTCCTATCTGGAAGACGGTTCGCAGGTCCCGGATTATCATTATCTGAAATCAAACGGTATTGCCTTGATAACGATTCGCAGGTTTGACTGGAATTATGAGGAGACAATGGACGAGTTCGTCCGCACCGGTTCTGACCTTAAAAACGCGAAGCTCATCATCATTGATGCCCGCTCCAACAGCGGCGGCGATGAAGACTTTATCAAAAACTGGCTGAAAAGCTACACGGGAGAAGAACCCGAACAGAAAACGATTATCTCCAACTGGGGCACTGCTATGTTCGATAGGATCCAAGCCTACGCGGACCTGGGTGAAGAATTTGCCGCCTTCCGGACAGGCGATAAGGACTATGAGCTGTTTCAGGGAAAGCTGCTGGAAAACAGCACTCCGATTCTTCTTCTGACAGACAGCATGTCCGGCTCCGCCGGCGAGAGCATCGTGACCTATTGCAGGACACTTGACAACTGCCTTGTGATCGGCGGCCCGACGAGAGGCGCGCAGCTGGTCGGAAATGTGCGAGGCTGGACGCTTCCAAACTCCGGCATCGGCTTCCAGTTCGGTCAGTCGTTCCACTTCATCTACAATATGGAGAATGTAGACGGCAAAGGCTATGAGCCGGACCTCTGGTGCGATCCGAAGACCTCGTTGCAGGCGGTTTTGAGCATGGTGGAGCGCTATGACCTCGGCTCCGCCGAGGGCGTGGCCGCCCTGCGCGCGCAGCTGCCGAATATTCTGACCAAGTAGGCAGGCACTTCCCATTAAATGTCCCACAACGTAGGATGAGTAGAAAGAGAAGCATTCTACTGAACCTGTCTTATAGCCATATACCGCCGTCATCTGAACGAAAAACCGCTCCCGAGATCATCTTGATCTTGGGAGCGTTACTTTCTCTATTATGATTGCTTTTTGTGCCCAAAAACAGCCTTTTGCCGTAACCGTCAAAGCTGAGGGCGGCTGGACACACATGAGACAATAGTAGCGGAACGTTGCGAAAGGTTTCGCTACTGTTGTATTGTGGGATGTCAGAATGACAAGCGCAGAGTTGAAACATCGGGCGGAGCTACAAGAGTGGGCGGCACAAATCCAGGAATGCCGCAGCAGCGGTCTCTCCGTAAGCGAATGGTGCCGGCAGCAAGGTGTTACAACAACACTCCTGGCAAGTTTCTCAGGCATCCCTCTTTCTTTTGCGGAAGCTCAAATCCTGCCAAGTAAAAAAACCGTTAAAATGCTGCGCAGCGGATTGAAAAAATAAGCTGACGGGACTATTTTATACAAGGTGAGTGTGTAAAATCAAATTTTTAAGGGGGAGGCGGATAAAAATGCCGCACCGTAAGAAGATTTTACTCTCAGACAGTAATGAAGCCCTCAGCATGCTTCTGGCGGATTCCCTGCGTGAGCGCGGAAACTTCCATGTATTTCACGCAAAGGATGAGGACGAGACAACCAAGGCGCTCCACCGGCACCGACCTCACGTTCTTCTGCTGGATTTTCTGCTGCCGCACAAGGGCGGCTTTCACGTTATGCAGCATCTGCGCGAGGACGGGTACAAAATCTCGACGATTTTTATGACGGCTCTGCCGACACACAGGGTCATAGAGGAGGCATACCGTTTGGGCGCAAGCTTTGTGCTCCCGAAGCCTTTTACGGCAAGGGCGTTGGTCGAACGGATACACGATGCACTGCACAGTGATCGGCCCTAATTTGCACACATCAAAAATAGTGACCGCCATCTCAAAGTGAGCTGCTGCTCACCGAGATGGCGGTCTTTTATTTATGAGGCATATAGCATTCTTTCGGGGCTCTCGCGGGAAGCAGCTTTTCAGCCCATGTTTCATCAGTTTCGCTCAGTTGCGGCGCGTTTTGCAGAACCCACAGCAGATAACGGTACGGATCAAGGCCATTTTCCTTCGCCGTTTCCATCAAGCTGTAGATCACGGCGCTGGCCTGCGCACCACCGGGCGTATTGGCAAAGAGCCAGTTCTTCCTGCCCATCACAAAGGGCTTAATGCTGCGCTCGGCACGGTTGTTGCTCAGCTCCAGACGGCCATCCTCCAGATACCTTGTCAGGTATGGCCACTGCTCCAACAGATAGTGAATGGCCCTGCCCAACGCAGATTTCGGCGCGGTTTTCGCCTGCATCTCATTTGCCCATGACAACAACGCGTCTAAAACAGGCTTTGCCTGCTCCAGCCGCTTTTCATATCGTTCCTCCGGCGCCAGTTCCGCAAACGCCTGCTCCAGCTTGAAAAGTCGGGAGCAACAGCATTCGCCAATCGCTGCCGGAGCGTCCTTCTGCATCTCCTTGGGCAGCGTTTGCAACGCCTCGTCAAATTTTCGCCTCGCATGTGCCCAGCAGCCCACCACACGGATGTTGCCCGGCAGCTTGTGGTAGCCCTGGTACCCATCCGCGTGCAGCCAGCCCGAGAAGCCTTTCAGGAAGGCCTCCGCGTGCTCCGCTTTTCTCGTGGGCTGGTACTCATACAGCACAACCGCCTGTTTCGCGCAGCCGCTGGTGCGGTACAGCCACATGTAGGACTTGCTGGTGGAGGAACGTCCCGGCTCTTTCAACACCTGCAAGGTCGTCTCGTCGGCGTGCAGCACCGGCTCCTTACAAAGCTGCTCGCGCAGCGTATCGTAGACCGGCCGCAGCCATTTCTCTGAGATGTTCAGCAGCCAGTTGGCCATCGTCTGCCGGGATAGCCTCAAGCCCTGGCGGTTAACCTCCTGCTGCAACCGGTACAGCGGGGAGTACATGACAAATTTCTGCGCTGCCAGATACGCCACTGCCTCCGCAGAGGCAAAGCTGCCTGGCAGCAGCGCAGGCTCTTTCGCTGCCTTTACAATGTTGGCCTCGCCAGTCTCCTGCTCGCAGCTCTTGCATGCGTAGGTGTAGTATACGTCCTCGCGTACCCAAAACTTTGCCGGCTTCATCTGCAGTGTTCTGCGAACCTCTTTGCCGATCTCAACCATCTGGCTGCCACAGGCAGAACAAGTCAGTTCGTTTTCCGGCAGACGGTGCTCCACCACCTCGGTGGGAGTACCCTCCGGAACGACGTCCAGCACATTGCCGGACTGCCGTTTGCGCTCGTGCGCCTTCACGGTGATCTGCTTCTCTGTGGCGGCTTTGGTGCCAAAGGCGTAGGCCTCCAGCTCGTTGTAGGTCAGGCTCAGCTGGTCCATGACCATCTGCTCTGCCTGCTCTGAAGAACGGCCAAACAGCTTCTTTTTGGACAGCTTCAGCTGCTCCAGCAGCCACTTATTTTGCAGTGTCAGGCTGGTGATGACCTGCGCCTGTTCCTGTTCACGGGCGGCAAGCTTTGCTTCCAGTCTTGCATGTTCCGCCTCAAGCTTGATGCGCTCTGCTTCAAGCCTTACTCGCGTTGATTCCATCTGCGCTTTTTCCTGTTGGAGCTGTTCATATTCCGCACGGGAAATGGTCACCATTTCCTCCGTGCTGCTTGTCTGATTTCCTCTGTTTTCCATGAGAAAATTATACTACAAAACAGCGAGAAAAGCCAGTGTTTTCAATGGTTTCCAGTCACTTTTCTCTGCTCAGACTGCGCTCAATCCCGTCACCGGTCGGTGTGCTTTCGGCTGCTCGATTTGCAGTCCCTCCATGAGCCAGCGGTACTGTTGCGGTGTTAGCGTCTTCATCTCGGATTCCGAGCGCGGCCACTGGTATGCGCCCTGCTCCAGTCGCTTGTACAGCAGGATGAAGCCATCTTTTTCCCAGTACAAGCCCTTGATACGGTCTCGCCGCCGTCCGCAGAACAGGAACAGCGTGTTGGTAAACGGATCCAGTTCAAACTGCTGCTGGACGAGGCGCGCCAGGCCGTCTATGCCTTTACGCAGATCTGTGTAGCCACAGGCGATGTAGACTTGATCTGCGCCGGTGAAATCGTTCAGCATAGGCGCAGGAGCTCCACCAGCAGTCTCAGCTGTTCCGCGTTACAACCGGGGTAAATGTCCAGACTGGCCTTCCCAATATGCAGTGTGGCGCAACGTTCCGCTACGTTGCATGATACCAGTTTCGGCGCCGGTAACTCCGCAAAGGTCACGGCCGTTGATGGCGGTGCTCCGTTTTTCCGCACGCCTGTCAACAGTTCGCGTTCCCAACGGTAATAGGTGGCTGTCGTAACACCCCGCTGCCGGCACCATTCACTTACAGAGAGACCGCTGCCCCTGCATTCCTGTATAGACATGCTCCATTCCTGCTTCTTGGCTTCATGTTTCAGCTCATTGCTCGTCATTTACTTCACACCCTGAACATTATAGTGGTGGAAAGTTTCACAACTCCCCACCACTATTGTCCCATGTCTGTCCAGCCGCCCTCAGCTTTGACGGTTACCTTTTGCCGGAATGTGTTAGAAAAGTGTTAGAAAGCGTTATTTTGCGCTTTCTAATTACTGCCAAAAGGTTAGAAAAAAGTCCTGAAATCTGCTGATTTCAGGACTTTTCTGGTTGCGGAGGCAGGACTCGAACCTACGGCCTCCGGGTTATGAGTTCCAAACAAAGTGTTTGCTATCGTAGTGCAACGTCCCGCAAAGTATTGATATTACTCACTTTTTCAAAATCATCGTTTTATATCGTCGAGTAAAATAGCAGGACTTTTCGTAATGGAGTTGAATTATTGTTGAATTCCGCTATCGCATAATAGCATAATTGGAGGGGCGAATGGAAAGAGGAGGTCGGACGCATCCAACCTCCCCAAGTGTACTCCGAAGAGATACACCGCTATTCCTATTTAGATTATACATAAGGACACTATAATATTCAAGCTTTTTTTTCACACAATGTAACAAAAATAGCATCACTTTCGGATATACTCTTGTAGGCTTTTCAACTTTGGTCTTGTATCAGTCAGTACAATTCTTGCGAAGAGGCTCGTCGGTATTTGCTTGCGTAAGGTTTCGATATTGTCCTGAAACTCTGCCACAAACCTTCGCATATCGCCTTTAGGAACCCCAAAACACTTGAGCAAGTATACCACTAGTATAATATAATCGGTAATACTCTTAAACGTGATACTCTTAATCCCTGTTACAATCTCAAGGGAACTCGATAGTGATTTATCAATGCTAGATCTCGAAAATCTCGTGTCAAAAATGACATCGTTATGTGCAACAGCATTTCTCAATTCCTTGATTGCAAAAATAATCTTCTTCGTCAAAAAAGCGTCCGAGTCTGACGGTTGATGAAACCCGAGTTTAATAGAAACCTCTCTTCTTACTCCATAGCTTAAGCAAGAATAAAAGTTACCAAACTCTCCGAGCGTTAACACTTCGAAGATCGCCCATATTGGTACACTCGTATCCTTATGATAGAAATGCTGCACAACTTCTTTTTTATTTCCATATTCCCGCGTTAGAGCCGAGTACACGCGATCTCTAACCGCAAGCCGTTGCTTTATAGCATTTTTCTGTTTATCACTACCTGGTGTAAATCTCGTATAATCCGTCAGGAGTTTTGTGTAAATATAATTGAAATTATCGCTATTGCTCTCTTTAAGAATCTCCTCAAGGACATAATTCTTAAGCGCAGTTTCAATGAACATGAGTTGAGGGTAAAGTAATGACTTTAACCTCATATCGAAATCATAGATAGCGACAAGTTCCTTAAAGTCAGTATACAGAATGCTATTGGAAGATTTGCCGATAAAACGATACCCTTTGTAGCCGTGATAATACCCCATATTACGCAGTTTGCGCTTTTGTGCAGAACCAGATATACTGATATGTTTTTTAACTCGCATATAGCGCATAAGGCCATCAATACTTTTCGGCAAGTCATACACCCCTAATCCTAAGACTAGGCATATTATAAAACACTTTTCAATAGTATGCAAACATTTCTTATTTATTGCATACATACGTACAACGATTTGAGAACATTATTAAACCACACTCTTCTAAAGTCAACAAAGAATTCGCCTCAATTCCAAAACAAAGCGGGCTTCACTGCCCGGATTTCAAATCGGCGCAGTGAGCGCCTGATCTGGACGGTTGCAAGGGTCTCATTTCAGATGAGGCCCTCAATGCACCGAAAGGCTCGGATTTCAAATCCGACCTTTAAGACATTTCACAAAACGCAGCAAGAGCGGAGGAATCGCCCTCCGCTCTTCGTTTATCCCTCTCTTTGCCCCTCAGACGCCGCAGGAGCGCTTCCGTCGCGCTCTATGGCTTCGTCTATGGCTCGGTTGATAAAACCGTTTACGCTCTCGCTGTGGACTTCTGCGTGGGCTTTGATGATATCTTTTTTACCTTTCGGCATAGCAACGGACACGCGATCAAGATTCGCAGTATCCCATTTTCTGTTGCCCTCTTTACGGGCCTCCGTGTATTTCTGCGGAGATATATGCACCACTCCTTTCTAAGTAGTTTTATTATACCCTCTCCGCAAGCACTTAACAAGTGAACATTATAAACATATTAGCAAGAGAACTTTTAGTGAAACTGCCCTCTTGCGTTCACTTAATAAGTGAAGTACAATAGCACCTATAAGGAGGTAAAAGAAAAGCCCTCTGCATCACTGCCGACCAAAGCCGGATGCAGAGAGCCACCAACCACCACAGGGGAGGCCAGCACTATAATTATATGGCCTCTCCACCAGAAAATCAAGGAGGAAATGACAATGAGCAAAAACAGTGCAATTATGAAATTCGGTGAGATGCTGACCCATGCGGCAAACTTTTCCGCCGTGGGAGCGGCCGGGCCGTCCTTTGCGTGGGCCTCCCCTAACGACATTGTGATACTGGGCAAAACCCCGGATGATATTAACGGGCGTGTGTGCCTTGTGAGCCTTCCTGACGATGAAAAGAGGCGTTTTGTGCGTCTGTATCGGCACGGGAACACGATAAAGACCTATTACATGGACGATTACGATTGTAGCGGGGAGTATCCGGCTAACGGCGTGGAAGTTCATGGGGAAGTGCTGGCAATCGTCCACCAGTACGGAGTGGAGCCAGAGGCCCCCAAAGCATCCACGGCGTGGGAAAAGCGTGTGAAAAAGGCATTGAAGGGCCGTTTTATCTCATTCAAGGATCAGGAGCAAATTTTGAAACGGCACACCAACGCCGGACGCTGGACAACCCTAAACGTGGCCTATTGTCTGGGCGCAGAGGCCGGAAGAAAGGAGGCCATGAGCGATGACAAAGGCAGAGCGTGAAATGATGGTACGCATCCACGCCCACGGTAGAATCCTATCACTCGACGAGGAGCAAGCAGGGCTTATCCTCGCGAGGATTAAGGAAATGTTAACGGAGCGGGAAGCGGAGGCGAAAAAGCCTTAATTTCTGCCCTTCGTGCGCTAAAAATGTGCGCCAAAGTGTACAGTAGCCCGCAAAGTCCGCCGAAGGGCAGCAAAGAATACAGTGTGTGAGTACAGTGAAAGCTGTTTTACCTGTCCTTTATCGGACTGTAAGCAGACGGTTGTCAAATGCTTAACGGTCAACCGTTTGCCGATAGATTCTCTCATATAACGCAGAAAGCCCACAGGAGCGTTCCTGTGGGCTTTCTTATGGATTGAGATAGAATAAATGGCACTATACAACCCCCTCGCGCCCTGGTACTTTGCAGCGCTGCCTGCCGCTGTACTTCGGGCAGGACTTCGCAACGGCTCAACGGAAAGGCAATCCTGTGGCCTCTGCTGCGGTCTGTCGGGCTTTCCCCGACCGGTAGCCCAGTAAGATGATTTCCTTTCTTAAACGCCCATTGCGCGGGCTTCGTTACGCATAATAGGCACCATCTGACGAACTAACGTCTTTCCGTCAAGCTGTGCGGTAAAGTCAATGACGATGGGCCGCATTTCGTCGTTATTTCTGCGGTTTGCAGCTCTTGCAAGGCGGCTGGTCGCAGATGTCGCATAGTCGATGCTCACTGTGTCAAAGTCAAGGCCGTTTTTGATGCGGTCTGTGACACCGCCTACACTGTCCATCAGCGACGGAAGACCGTTTTCAAATCCGTCGGCCATGCCCTGCATAACATACTTGGCGACACCGTTCGACCATTTCGACGGGCTGTGCTCATCAAAGCCGTTCTTGCCGGTAAACCAACTCTTGATCCTATCCACAACACCGGAAACCTTGCTTTTGAGCCATGCAACCTTGTCTGCGATGCCATCCCACAAACCCATGAGTAAGTTTCTTCCGACATCTTTCATCTGCTTCGGAATGTTGCGGAACCAGTCAAGCGCCGTCTGCGCCGCATTCGGGATAGTCTCCGTAAAAAACGTTTTGATTGCAGCCACCGCGCCGGAAATGGTTTCTTTGATTTTCTCCCATGCGGAGATGACCGCATTTCGGAAATCCTCATTTGTATTCCATAGGACAACGATCGCGGCGACCAATGCACCAACAACCGCAATAACCGCTCCAATGGGGTTTGCAGTCAAGGCTGCATTCAAAGCTATCTGCCCTTTTGTCATTGCCGCCTGTGCAAGCTGTGCCAGCGTCATTTTCCCTGTAAGTAACGCAACGATCGTTTCTCCAACGGTCATTGTACCGTTTAATGCGGCTTGCGCCAGCGTCGTATCTTTCAGGCCCATTGTTAAAAGAGAGATAGATACCTGCGCATTCTGGAACCCCTGCACAAGATGCTGAATCTCCATACCGGCCTTGAGGGATGCAAAAGCACCTGCTGCAACAGCAATGATCGGCGCGAGCGTTTCAATCGTATCTGCCAATGCAGTAACGGCGTTGACTGCTGTATCAAAGCTCTGTGTAATGGCGTTGGCGACCTTTTCCCAATCCACTTTTGCCGTAAAATCCTGCACTGCCGCCGTTGCGCTTTGCAGCATCGGCGTTACAGAATCCAGAATAGGCTCACCGAATGCGGCTTTTAGCTGTCTCCACGATTCTTTCAGGTTGCCGAGAACGTTTTCCCAACCGTCAGCCTCGCGTGAAGCTTGCCCCAGTGCGCCGGATAGTTTTTTCGAATCCTCCACCATTTTCAGAAGAGTTTCCTGCTTCTGGATTTCGGAAAGCTCATTATACTTTTGCCCGAAAAGCTCCATAGCGGCCGCGTTTCGTGTGGTCTCCGTGGCCGAAAGTCCGAGGGCTGCGTCGTTGGCGAAGTTACCTTTCAAAAAGGACTGCAACGTTTCTGTGGCCTGCTCAACACTGGTATCATAATAGGCCGCGCTGTCTGCCGCCGCTTTCAATGCGCGCTCCATCAGATTCATGCTTTCGGTCGCATCACCGCCGGAAGAGCGAGCAAACGCATAGATTTTACTGCCGAGTGCGTTCAAGCGCGTCTGCAAGATGCCGGATTCATCAGCTACGCGCCCAATTGCCTTTGTAGCGGTGTCCTGCATATCACCGAAGGTCTGTTCAAACGCGCTTGCCTCTGCCCTCACCTCAGCGGCGGTATCTACACCGACCGCGGTTAACGCTGTTCCGACTGTGGTAACAACTGCGCCAATTTTTGAAGCCGTCTTTATCACAGAGCCGACGCTGTTTTTGACCTTTTCGAACGAGGACGTTATTTTATTTAGGCCGCTGTCAACACCGCTGTCATCAACCGTGATTTTGACGGCAAGGTCAAGTAAATTCATTTTGTCATCTCCTTTCCGAAGATATAGCCTTTGTTGTATGCCTCCTGCGCAAAGAGCGTCGCGGCATATACCAGCGTCCCGGACTGCGCCGCTTCCGGGAAGGGCGGGGCCTGCCGCTCTTTTCCAGCAGCCCCGTCTTCATAGCCCATTCCAAACGCAATAACAAAGTTTTTGTTCATCGCTTTTAAGTATTTCCGCATCCAGACATTGCATTTCGCTCTGTGCGTCATATCATCGCCTCTTTTCAAGCTGGATCCCAACAGAGACCATAATTGCGCCAAAGAACGCACCGACAGCAAACGTCACCGCGCCGCAGATCATCAAGCCCATGTAAGCCCCTCCCTTAAAAGTTCTCGACGATCTCGCCGGAAAGCTGCTCCCACCATTCTCCCATGCTAAGCGTTAAGCCGGGAGTAGTGCGCCGGTTGCCGCTGCCGCCGCGCCCGCTGCAATAGTTGGCGGCGGTCATCAGACTGTCCCACGCTTTCAAGGTCTTTCCCGTGCCTTTGGCGCAATCCTGCGCGAGAACGGTTAAAGCAACCCTGTCTTTTCGGTCGTCGGTGCTGTCTGCTGCTTCCTTTGCATAATAACCGATCAGCTTTAGCATGGTCGGGTTTCCGTCGTATCTGTCTGCAAAGCCGAAATAATCATCCACCGTCAGAACGCCGGTTTTCATCAGCTCCACGGCGTTGCTGTCAATGGCGGAAGGATCAGCAAGGTGGCTTGTCTGTACTTCCTTTTCCAATGCGCGGCGGAGTTCTGCGGCCTTTGCGTCAAACTCCGCCCAGATGCGCGCCGTTTCCTGTCGCATTTTCTTTTCTGCCTCTTGGAGCTGAAGCGTGGCAATCTGTTTCTTTACGGCATCTAAGCCCGCCGCGCTTGCGCTCTCCTTCGCTTTGGTCAGTTCGTCATAAACTGCGGCGTATTCGCTTCTCGCGGTGCGGAAAGCCGCGTCAAGTTCTTTTGCAAAATGGTTAAACTCGCTCATTTTTTGTTCCTTTCTGCTGCGGAAAAAGGCCGCAGCGCCCATTCTTATACATGGTGCAGGTATCGCCGCAAGTCAAACGCGCAGGGAGAGGGCAGCGCTTGCCCGCCGTTGCCGTTCCTGGTTTGCACTTGCCATTTGCGTAAAAACTGCAATCGCCCTCTTTACATTCGGGGTATAGGCTGTTCGAAAAGGGACAATCCTTTTTCGGTTTGACCGCCTCCGGCTCGGTATGCTTGCAAATGACCGTGCCCGCCGGAACCGTCCCAGCAGTTGTTACAATAGTCGGCGCATACTCGCGGCATCCGCGCCCGAACTCGCGGTATCTTTTGCCGTGTTCGTCCACAAGTGGGAACTCATTCAAAACGTCCATAAACCATCCTTTCCAGCTCTTCGATGATCTCCGCGCTTTCTTCTTGCGTTGGCGGCTTTGGCCGTCGCTCAAGCGGCTTGTGAAGTGTGCCGGTCGCCGCTAATTCCAGTTCTTCAAGGACGCGGGGCGTAGTATTCCAATATGCGGCATACCTCGCGCATTCCGTGTCCGCTAACTCATCATAAAAGCGCCCTTCCGCAATCCAGCGCAGAACATCGGGGAAGCTGTCCCCTTTTCGTTGGAGCTTTGCGAGGCGTGATTTAATACCGCTGCTATTCATGTGCCTATTCCCTTAAAGGTCGATAATGATAACACATTCGCAGTCTGATAAATAATCTCGTGCTGC
>OOCZ01000802.1_pt1 | contig 22475 bp, 16 predicted proteins | sample 1671631 | NCBI WGS metagenome assembly OOCZ01 (sample SAMN06348176, study PRJEB24527) | human gut metagenome | reverse complement strand
AATGCAGCGCCAAACTCAATAACCCCGAACCAACCAGTGTTTGGATCACGCCGCAGATCTTCTTCTTGATCAGGACCAGTGAAACAAGCAAAACGATCGTGCTGACCAGATCAGGATCACTCCAGACAGCCGGCAATTTTTCTTCGTTCCACAAAGACAGAGTTAAAAACATCACACCGGCAGAAGCTATCAATGCGACTACAGCGGGGCGCAGGCCGTTCAAAACACCCCTGATCGCTCCCATATCTCCATATTTTGCCAGCAGCTTTGCCAATGCGATCATAATAATAAGCGAAGGCGTAACAAAACCTGCCGTCGCCGCTACCGCGCCGCCAATACCTGCCACCTTTGTCCCGACGAAAGTAGCGGCATTGATACCTATTGGCCCCGGTGTCATCTGCGAAATAGCAACAACGTCCATAAATTCACTGAATGATATCCAATGATGGACATCAATGACCTGCGTCTGGATCAGCGGTATGGAAGCATAACCTCCGCCAACGCAAAAAGCGCCGACCATACAGAAACTCCAGAACAAACTTATATATATCACTTCCATACCTCCTTAGCTGTATTTTTCATCCTGCAGCCATAAATAACCGATAACGGCATCGATCAGAATAAGATACATGATATTGACCTGAAAAAAATAATTGGCGATAAAAGTGCCGAAAATAATCAAACACGGCAGCAGCAGCTTCTTTTTCAGCTCTTTCTGCAGCAGATTTATGCCTACGTCAAGTATCAGCGCTGTAGCCCCGCACTGCATACCACGCAGCAAAATCTGCACATAATAATTATGGGCAAAAGCATCATAAAAATACGAAATCACCGTCAGTGTGATCAGCGGCGGCAGCACTGTAGCCAGCAAAGTAACTGCAGCGCCGGTATACCCTGCCAGACGATAACCTATAATGATAGCGGCATTGACGGCCACCACTCCAGGAGCCGACTGCGCTACTGAAACAAGATCAAGCGCTTCCTTATCACTCATCCATTTATAATGATCGACATATTTGGCTTTCAGCAGCGGGATAATGACAAAACCACCGCCCACTGTAAAAGCACTGATCAGGAACGTAGATTTAAACAGTTCCCAGTAAAACTTTTTATCTATTACCACAGAATTATTCACTTCATGCCTCCATCACTAATTTGGCTGATGATATTATCATAACAAAATTTTAATCTGCCGTACAGCTTCCGAAGCCTGACTAAAATTAAAAATCCGGCATCAATACTTAATTATAAAAATAAAAGGAGCTTCAAATAAATGAAACTCCTTTTATCAGCAATATTCTGTTGCAAGCAGTCGCAATCAACCTGCTAAAAACCTTCACAGCAATTCTTTTTTTCTGGCAAGTATTTCTGCCACAGCCGCACAGGCAGGGCAATCGCAGTATTCAGCCCCAGCAAGCTTTATTTCTTCAGCATGTGCGGTAATATTCTTTGCCAGTTCGGCACCAAAATATCCGGCTCCGGCCTCAGATCCTGCAAAAGCTATCAGATTGTCGATCGGCATAATATCCGCTTCCAGTTCGGCAATATATTCTTTTGTTTCATCGGCTTCCCGTTCTGTGCCGACCGCATCCAGCCAGCTCTGCGCCGCTGCCTTAGCTTCACTGCTGCAGGAAGCAGCATTCATCAATTCATGTGTCTTTTCAATAACATAATCCAATACTTCTTTTTTCATAAAACTCAACTCGCTTTCTTTTATTTACCCCTTTCAGGGCCTGGTAATCACTCGATCCAGCCGCTTGCACACCTAGCCGCAGCCTGCTTTGAATTTCCGAAACACTGCCGCAGACCTTTCATCTGCCAGCCTCCTTTCCCTGCGTAAATCTCATGTTTATCTATCATAAAAATATTGTTGTCCCTTGTTTATCAGCTGCTAAAATTAGTTCGAGGTCTAACTATTTTCTTAAAAAATTTTACCCCAGATTATCCAGAATTTTTTGCAAAGATATTTCCAGCTTTTTCATTTCTTCCTGTTCCATATTTTGAAAAACTTTTTGAACTAAATCAGCTGAAATTTTTTCAAAAAGCTTCTGCAATGCTTTTCCCTGCTCAGTCAGCTCCACATAAATGACCCGGGAATCCTCCGCTGCCTGAAATTTCTTCACCAGCCCCAGCTCTGCCAGCTTATTTACGAGCACCGTTACCGTTGGTTTCGTCCGATGGATAGAGTCTGAAATCTCTTTCATCGTCACCCGCTCCCTTTGATACAGACACGCTAAAATATCTCCATGTGAGGGAGCCAGTTTAGTAATACCATGCTGCGCCAGATCTGCCAGAATGAATTTATTAGCCTTCTCTCTTATTTTACTGATCAAAAAAATCGTTTTTGTCTGCTTCATCATATCTCAATTATAATTAGACATCTAACTATTGTCAAATATTTTTATTCTTGCTGATGTCTGCCGCTTCAAAAAAATAAACGGTCCTTCAAATAAATGAAGAACCGCATAATCATCTGGCGGAGAGGGTGGGATTCGAACCCACGGTACGTTGCCGTACATTTGATTTCGAGTCAAACACCTTCGACCACTCGGACACCTCTCCGCGTAAACCAGCCTTATTTATTATATCATAAATCCGTATTTTGCAAAGAGTTTTTCTTAATTTTCCGCACTGTCAGCAGCTATTCCAGCCTTTGCCAGCCTGTTTTCCGCACGTCTGCGTCTAAAAAAATCCTTCATTACCTGTGCACATTCGGCTTCACAGACGCCGCTGACGACCTGTGCCGTATGATTAAGATTGGGATTACTGATGATATTAAAGATCGACTCTGCCCCTCCGGCTTTAGCATCAGGACAGCCGTAAACAACCTTGTCGATACGACTGTTGACGATAGCGCCCGAACACATCGGACAGGGCTCGACTGTAACATAAAGCACGGCCCCCTCTAAACGCCAGCGGCCCAGCTTTTTACACGCCTCCATGATCACGATGACCTCGGCGTGCGCCGTCGCATCGTTCCAGGTTTCGCGCATATTATGCGCCCTCGCTACAACTTCACCTTCAACCACAAGTACGGCGCCGATCGGTATCTCGCCGATCACGGCAGCCGCCCGGGCTTCCTGCAGCGCCAACTGCATATATTCTTCGTCCGTCATTGCATTTAACATCTTCTGCTTACTCCTGTAACGCTTCTGCCGCTGTCATCAGTTCTTCCCAGCGCAGCATCAGCTTCTCGATTTCCGCTTGCAGGGCAGCATGCTCCGCCGCCAAAGCAGCGCTGGCTTCCGGGTCTGTATGGCTGGCAGGATCGGCCATTCGTCCTTCCAGCACCCCCAGCAAAGCCTCCTGTTCACGAATGCTCAATTCAACTTTTGCCAGCAGCTTTTCTGCTTCCTGCGGGCTGTAGGCACGCTTATGCCTGCCGGAACTTTTTACAGTACTGCTTATCGGCTCAGGCGCAGCCTTCCTCTGCACAGGGGCGCTGCTCGGCACGGCAGCCTGCAGCAGCCGTCTTTTAGCCTTTTCTTCTAAATAAAAATCATAATTGCCTTTATAATCACAGACCCGGTGATCTTCCAGTTCCCAGATCCTGTCAGCGATCTCGTTGATAAAATAACGGTCATGGCTGACCACCAGCACCGTTCCGTCAAAAGCAGTCAAAGCAGCTTCCACAGTCTCCCGCGCCATAATATCAAGATGGTTGGTCGGCTCGTCCAGCACCAGGCAGTTTGCCCCGTCCAGCACCAGCTTCAGCAATACCAGACGTGCCTTCTGGCCGCCTGACAAAGTGCCGATCTCTTTAAAAACGTCGTCGCCGTGAAACAGCATCCCGCCAAGCAGTGAACGCGTACGTTCCTCAGTAAAGCCATATTCCACCAAAAAATTATCCAGCAGCGTCTGTTTGGGAGCAAGCCTTTCATAGCTCTGCGAAAAATACCCCACCTTCACACGATTGCCGATCTGCGCTGTTCCCTTCAGCGGCGGCAGCTCGCCTAAAACAGTTTTCAGCAATGTCGTTTTACCGGTGCCGTTAGGGCCCAGCAAGCCAACCTTTTCACCCTTACGCAGCACCAAATCTATATCATGCAGCAGTACATTATCGCCATAACCAACAGAAAGGTTATCCAAAATCAGCACCCGTTCAGCAGACTCCGGCGCAGGCGGCAGGCGCAGAGCAAATTCCTCATGCTGCACAGGCGCGTCCATCCGCTCCAGACGATCCAGCTGAGATTGGCGTCCACGCGCCATCTTACTTTTGATGCCCGCTTTAAAACGACGAATATAGGCTTCCGTCCGTGCGATATAATCCTGCTGCGAAGCATAAGCAGCTTCCAGTGTTGCAGTCTGGAGCTCTTTCTGCACCAGATATTTGCTGTAATTGCCTTTGAAGGAAGTCAGATGCCCGCCTTCCATTTCCAGTATCCGTGTAGCGATATTATCAAGAAACGCACGGTCATGACTGACTACCAATAGCCCGCCCTTAAATTCCTGCAGATACTTCTCCAGCCACTCAGTCATAGCAATATCCAGATGATTTGTAGGCTCATCCAAAATCAGAAAATCAGGCTGCCGCACCAGGGCCGCCGCCAGCATCATCCTGGTTTTCTGTCCGCCGGAAAAGTGCTCCGCCGTCTTATCCCAGACCGCTTCTTCAAAACCCAGGCCAATCAAGACTCTTTTAATAAACGCTTCATAATTATATCCGTCGACATGTTCGTAACGTTTGGTCACACGGGCGTATTCCTCTAAAACCCCGTCCAGCTCCGCACCCGGTTCCAGCTGGGCAGAACGTGCTTCCAAAGCCGCCAGTTCTTCACGCATCGTAACTATCTCCGGGCAGGAGCGCAGCATAAACTGCCACAAACTGCCGGTGCCGATATTCTGAAACCCCTGCTCCACATAACCGATCTTCAAGCCGGGTTCAAAACGCACCACACCGCCGTCAACCGTTTCCGGAGCCAAAAGACAGCGCAGCAGCGTTGTTTTGCCGCTGCCATTTACGCCTACCAGCCCAATTTTTTCACCTTTATCGATCATAAAGCTGATATCCTTAAATATTTCATTAATGCCAAAACTCCTGGCAATTTTATCTACAACAAGCTGCATTTTTTCGTCCTCTGTTTTCTTCTTCCTGAACTCTTATTTTAACAAAAAAACGGCTTGAAAGCAAAAAGACCGGCTGCCCAGGCAAACCGGTCTTACATTTTCAGCCTTCATAGCCCTGCGGGTGTCCCTTATGCCATTTCCAGGCCGTACTGATAACTTCATTGACAGTACTGCACTTAGGCACCCAGCCCAGCTCGTCCCTGATCTTCTCCGAAGAAGCGATCAGCACAGCCGGATCGCCGCTGCGGCGGCTTTCTTCCACCACAGTAAAGTCTATCCCCGTAATCTTTTTAGCAGCATCGATGATCTCGCGCACGCTGAAACCATTTTCACTGCCCAGATTATACACGCGGCTCGCTCCTCCAGCCAGCAGATGCTTGAGTGCCAGAACATGTGCCGTCGCCAGGTCGCAGACATGAACATAATCCCGCACACAGGTACCGTCTGCAGTAGCATAATCAGTACCATAGATGGCAACCTGCCTGCGTACGCCCTGCGCAGTTTTTAAAACCAGCGGGATCAAATGCGATTCAGGATCATGGTCTTCGCCGATATCACGGCTCGGCGAAGCTCCTGCGGCGTTAAAATAACGCAGCGCCACATAACGCATCTCATAAGCCATATCATAATCAGCCAGCATTTTTTCGATCATCAGCTTCGTGCGGCCGTAAACATTAGTCGGGTTCAGACAGCTGTCCTCTTTAATGGGAACGCTCTCAGGCTCTCCGTATACTGCCGCCGTCGACGAAAAAACGATATAATCTACGCCGGCGCCTTTCATTGCTTCTAAAAGATGCAGCGACCCCTCCACATTATTAAAATAATACTTGGAAGGATTTTCCATCGATTCGCCGACCAGACTGCTGGCAGCAAAATGAATGACCGCGTCGATCTCAAACTGGGCCATGATATGCTTCAAAAAAGCAACATCATGGATATCGCCCTCCACCAGCTGCACCTCTTCAGGCACTGCCTCCGCATGGCCTGTGGAAAGATTATCGTAAACGATCGGTGTGAAACCGTTTTTCTGCAATTCTTCAACTACATGTGAACCAATATAACCGGCACCGCCGGTAACCAGAACATTCATCATTCAATCTCCTTAGTTCTTACTGACAATAGTCTGTAAATATGCTAAAAACTTATCCTTCAGATCAGGACGCTTCAGCGCCATTTCCACCGTCGCCTCCAAAAAGCCCTGTTTATCGCCGACATCATAACGACGTCCTTCAAAATTATAAGCATACATCTTCTGCAGTTTAGCCAGCTCCTTCAATGCGTCCGTCAGCTGGATCTCATTACCGCGTCCCGGCTTGGTAGCCTCCAGGATCGGGAACACCTCGGGATTGATGATATAACGCCCCAAAACAGCCAGCCGCGAAGGCGCTTCCTCAACGCCCGGTTTCTCGACCATATCGCTGACCGTAAAGGTGCGCGGTTCGGCCGTAGGCTCGGACGCTACGATACCATAAGACGATACCTTTTCCTGCGGCACCTCCTGTACGCCCAAAACACTGGCCCCGGTTTTATCATAAACATCCATCAGCTGTTTCAGCGCCGGTACTTCACCGTCTACTACATCGTCGCCCAAAAGCACCGCAAAAGGCTCATCGCCGATAAACTGCTTCGCGCATAAAATAGCATGCCCCAATCCGCGCGGCTCTTTCTGGCGGATATAGTGGATCCGGATATCAGAGATCTTTTTGACCATCTCCAGCTCCTGCGCTTTACCGCCGGCCGCAAGGTTCAATTCCAGCTCGATACTGCGGTCAAAATGATCCTCGATAGCACGTTTGCTGCGCCCGGTAATGATCAGAATATCTTCTATTCCCGAAGCAAGCGCTTCTTCAATAATATACTGGATCGTCGGCTTATCAACGATCGGCAGCATCTCCTTCGGTGTAGCTTTAGTAGCAGGCAGAAAACGCGTGCCTAATCCGGCCGCCGGAATAACAGCCTTGCGTACTTGTTTGATTGCAGTCATCTGTATCACTCTTTCTCCACTTGAACAGGAAATAAATTTTTAGATAAACACTTACCTTGATTGCCGCCGGCACCGATCAGACGCGGGCTCTGTCAGGCTTCTTCGCCGCCGATCAGTTCCAGCAGTTCCGCTGTTTTTTCAGCCAGCAGCTTTTTATCGCCTCTGGTCTCAACATTCAGACGCATCACCGGCTCTGTATTGGAAACACGCACATTGAAACGCCATTCGGCATAATCAATGCTCAGCCCGTCCAGCTTATCGACCTGACCGCCGGGCGCATATTCAGCCTCGATCGCCGCCAGTACGGCCGCTGAATCTTCAACCTTGCGGTTGATCTCGCCGCTGCAGGGAAATTTTTCCATCCGTGCTTCGACCAGCTCCGACAAAGTTTTACCGCTGGTGCATAACAGCTCCGCCACCAACAGCCAGGGTATCATGCCGCTGTCACAGTAGGAAAAATCTTTAAAATAATGATGTGCCGACATTTCGCCGCCGTACAGCACCTCATTGGCACGCATACATTCCTTCATAAAGGCATGCCCGCTCTTGCAGCGCACAGCAACACCGCCGGCCGCATCCACAACCTCCTGCGTGTTCCAGGTCAGACGCGGGTCATACATGATCTTGGCGCCCGGCTGCTTGCGCAGAAATACCTCTGCCAGCAAACCGACTATATAATAGCCTTCAATAAATTCGGCTTTTTCATCAAACAAAAAGCAGCGGTCAAAATCGCCGTCCCAGGCCACGCCCAGATCAGCCTGATATTCGCGCACCAGTTTTGCCGTAGCCTCGCGATTTGGTACCAAAAGCGGATTAGGCACCCCGTTCGGGAAAGTCCCGTCAGGTATTTCATTGATCTTGATAAATTCAAAAGGCAGATATTTGGCCAGTTCGTTCAAGACCGGGCCGGCGCCGCCGTTCCCAGGGTTAGCCACTATCTTCAGCGGTTTCAGCGACTTGATGTCTATATATCCCAGCAAATGCTCGATATATTCCGGCATGATATCATAACGTCTTACAGCACCCTCCGTCTTGCCCGGCACCTTGACATGAGGAAAATCCTTACTGTCGACCACCATATCAGCGATCTCCATCAGTCCCGTATCGGCCGAGATCGGTCTGGCTCCTCGGCGCACGAGCTTCATCCCGTTATACTCTGCCGGATTGTGACTGGCCGTTACCATGATCCCGCCGTCAGCGTCCAGATGTGCCGTCGCGAAATAAATCATCTCCGTACCACACTGCCCGATATCGATCACATCACTGCCACCGTGCCGCAGCCCTTCCGTCAAAGCATCGACCAGCTCGCGCCCGCTCAAGCGTATATCATGCCCGACTACAACTTTTTCAGCTGCAAACATCGCCGCAAAAACGCGCCCTACCCGATAAGCCATCTCCGCATTGACCTCTGTCGGCACAACGCCGCGCACATCATACGCTTTAAACGCTTTCTTAGTTAATTCCATATTTCTCCGCTCCCCTATATCTTTCTGCAATTATCTGAAAACATGATAATTATTACTTTCTACCTCCACAAAAAAACTCCTGCTTAAAAAGTTATTTTTAAGCAGGAGTGCGTTACATCGCATAATTATTTTCCCTTAAAATATCCTCGGCAAATTCACCCAGATACCAGCGCGCCACTGAAAAAAACGGCTGATAATTGCCATCTTCATCCGGCAGCAGGATACTTTCCGCCAGCAGCGGCAAAAACTCCTCCAGCACCGCTCCGCCAGCCAAAGCACTGTTTATCTCGTCCTCCAGTATCCTGATCAGCGCCAGTCTCATCCGCTGCAGCCGCGGCGCGTTCAGATTCAGCTCGCGGATCGTATTACGCGCCTTGGCCTGCAGTTTTTTCGGACAGGAACTTTCGTCAACGATCATCTTACCGGTATGCTCCTGATAACGAAACAGCCTGACTGACGCCGGTATCTTCAGTGGGTTCAGTATCCGCTCGGAAATCGGTTTCCCGCCCTTTGGTACATCACAGCTCCGGTCATTCTTCCTGCTGGAATAACGCCATTCAGGGTCCGACACATAAGGCTGGCTGCCGCCATGGCAAACACCAAGCAGATTATGCCAGTCCAGGTGATAATTGTGTTTTTCAAGCTGTGTAGCTACTTTGGGGAAGAAATGCTCCACCCTGAAATCATCAACATTGTCCTCAAACTCAGCCAGCTTGATACTGATCTCACAATACGCGCATAAACCGTGCTGATCCTGCAGCAGCTGCTGCTTTACTTCGCGGTAGCCCCTGCGGTTGCGCCGGCGGAAATGCTCCCAGGTCTCGTCCGGGAACGCCTTCACATAACTGCACAGGCGCTCGGGTGTAGCCGGAGATTTGTACACCCGTTTCATTTTTTCTTCCTCCTGAAAGACTTCATCCTGATTTCCGTATCAGCACGGACCAAAGCCGGTTCACACCCTTTAGACCATTCGTCCAGACGTTTGCGCAGCTCCCTGGCCTCGTCCGTATCCCATTTATCCTCGCTCACAAGCATCAGATACCTGTACAGATCCTTCACGATCGGCAATGCCTGCGGGCGCGTGTCGACATTCTGAATATCCTTGAGCAGCTGAAAGCTTTCAGCGCCTAAAGAAAAGGCAGGTTTATCGATATTGATCAGATTATTGTCCCAGCGCAGGATACGGATAGCCTCAGCCGGAACCGTGCTCAGAACCTGCGGACTGTGAGTCGTCACAATAAACTGTACGTTGGGAAACGCCTTCCGCACATCATACACTACCGCCTGCTGCCAGGAAGGATGCAAATGCATATCGACTTCGTCGATCAGTACGATGCCCGGCGTTTCAAGAGCCGCCATGGCTCCAAGGTCAGGGTTCAGCCGCACCATCCGGTACGCAAGATCTGCCGCCATACTGATCACGCTGCGGGTACCGTCACTCAAAGCCTCCAGCGGCAATACACCCATCGTTTCATGCATAATGATCAGATTTTGAAAAGCAAAGCTGTAATCTATATCCGTCCAGCCCATACTGCCGATACAGGTAATGATTGCCTGACGCACAGCCTTCAGCACTTCCGTATACGGATTCTTTTCATCCTTTTTACCGCTCTCGGCCAGATAACGGTCAAATTCCATCGCGCTCATCGCCGCATATTTGAACCACTGCCCAAAAGTATTATATGATGACGAAGGCTCCATACAATCGACGTAGCCGCTGCCGCGCTCCAGACTGATATCCTTGCGCAGCTCGAACAGCTTATTATCCTTCCACATCCTGCTGGTACCATAATAAGCCATGACCGGCAAAATTATTTTACTGTCGTTGACCTCCCGCAGCGCCTTGACCATATGCCGCCCATACTCGCTCAAAGCCTTCGCATTCAGGATCGTCGTCCGCCCCCCGGCCGCCTTCAATTCTCTTTTCCATGTGATCTTTTCGCCGTCAACAACGCCTTCTGCCCCAATCACAACGGGATACTGGCTTTTCATCCGCAGCACATGCTCCAAAGTCCTGCCTACAGTATCTTTGGTCTGGCGTACGTCCGTATCACTGATCTGGTTGGCCTTAACACCGTCAAAGCACGCCAGATAAGGCCCTAAAGCTACAGCGACCGCATCTAAAATAGCTGTTTTGCCCTTACCGTTTTCAGCTACGATAACAGTCAGTTCTTTGTTGAAATCTATCTCAAAATTATCATAACAGCGGTAATTCTGCAAACATAAGCGACTGATATACATAGTACACCTCCAGAAGTATATTTTCTTTTATTATACCTTTTTTCAGCCGAATATGGAAATTTCTCTGCATTCTTTGTATAATAGATATATTATTTGAGAGTGAGAAGGTTTTAAAATGAATATTTTTCTCGTGATCGCTTTAGCAATGCTGCTGATCATCATCCTGCTGCGCCGCCACATCCCCATCGGTCCGGCGATCCTGGCAGGCGGCCTGCTGATCTGGGCTTTAGTAGCCCCTCAGTTCCATTATCTGGTCAGCGCCTTCACTACCACGCTTACCATGCAGCGCACCTACGACCTGATCCTGGCGCTCTATTTTGTCATGTGCCTGGAAATCGAGCTGCGTACCAGCGGCGCTTTAGACGGAATGATCCGCGCCCTGCAGCGCTTATTTGCCAGCGAAAAATTTACACTGGCCATTATGCCAGCTTTTCTCGGCCTGCTGCCTTCGCTGGGCGGCGCACGTTTTTCTGCGCCCATCGTCGAAGCAGCCAGCCGCAATACAGACCTGACCAAAGAACATAAAGCCGCCATCAATTTCTGGTTCCGGCATATCTTTGAATTTTCCAGTCCCATCATCCCAGGCATGATCATGGCCTGCAGCATCGCCGGCGTTGCCTTCAGCGACTTTATCGCCCACCTGTGCTGGCTGACCCTGCTGGCATTTGCCCTGGGCTGGCTGGTGCTCATCCGGCCGCTGGATATGCCCGCTAACAGCAATGTAGATGTCGATCCGGCCGAACGCCGTCAGGACATTATGAACCTGGTACTGTCGCTTTCCCCGGTCGTAATCAACTTCCTGCTGGTAGTTTTCTGCGACCTTAACGCCTCCACCGCTATGGCTCTGGTCACCTTCGCCATGATCCCGGTCCTGCGTATGACAAGCCGCGTCCTGAACATCAAAGAAGTTTTTACCGGCGCCTGCGACTGGAAAATGCTGATGAACGTTTTGTGCATCCTCTATTTTATCCAGATCCTGACCGATACCAACGTTCTGCATACCATCGTGGAAGATTTTAAAGCCTCACCGCTGCCCGTACCTGTCATTATCGCAGCTATCTCCTTTATTATCGGCATCCTGACAGGTCTGTCACAGGGTCATGTAGCGATCGTTATGCCTATAGTAGCAGCCCTGTCGCCCGGCGACCTGAACCTGGCAGGCGTGGCCATGGCCTTCGGCGTAGCCGGACAAATGCTGACGCCGACACATATGTGTTTTATCGTCACCCTGGATTATTTTAAAGCCGACTTCTTCAAGACCCTCAAACCGATGTTTATTTTAGAAGTCATGCTGCTGACAGTCTTCAGCATCTATACCTGGTTCACCTGGTAACAGACCTTATCTATATAAAAAGGCCGGACTTAACAGTCCGGCCTTTTTTACGCAGTCACCAGTGCAAAAAGTTAATAACTACCTGAATCATAATTTCTTTTTCTTCCGGCCTTGATTCTGCAATCATCAGCGTTATCGCTACCAAAGCACTGTCGCTGATGATCTTTTTATTATTTTTATACAACAATTTATTTTTATCCAGAAAATATAAAAACAAGCCGGCCGCTATTCTTTTACAACCGTCATTAAAAGGATGATCCTTGATCAGAAAATACAACAGATGGGCAGCCTTTTCCTCCAATGTAGGGTAAGCATCCTTACCAAAGACGCTTTGATAAACCGCCGCCAGAATACCCTGCAATTTTCCGGCTTCTTTTTCCTGCCCAAAAATATCAGAAGTCCTGCTGAAATCCATTCGCCTGATAAAGCTCACACATTCAGCTTCCCGTAATTTATATATACACTCATTCCCGTCAGGAACAACCACACACTGATGATCATAAGCATCAAGCAGCTCTAATGAGCGTGAATACTCCTGGACCACACGCAGCACTTCATCTGATTCTATACTGTTGATGCTGGCAATGATATGTGACTGAATATCAATAGTCTTATTTAAGGCGGCCAGTTTTTTTTCGTTAACGGCAACGCCATCCATAACATATTGCTTCAAAATATTAGTTGCCCATTTACGGAACCTGATGCCACGCTTACTGTTCACACGGTAACCAACAGAAATTATCATATCAAGATTATAATATTTCTGTTTTCTTCGAACTGTTCTTCGTCCCTCTTGTCGAACTTGTAAAAAATCCTTACAAGTTGCCGCTTCATCCAATTCATTATCATTATAAATATTTTTCAAATGTATAGTAATATTTTGCGCCGTAGTCTGGAATAACTGTGCCATCTGTGCCTGAGTCAGCCAAACAGTATCCTCCTCAGGAGCAACATTTACTTCTAATTCCAGTTCATTATCTTTAAAAACGATAACATTATTATCAGTCATTACTTCAACCCCTTCAATCTTGGCAGTTATTTATATTATATCATCTTTCATCAGCAGCTTTAAAAAAACTACAGCTCTGTATAAAAAAAGCCGGACTTAACAGTCCGGCCTTTTTTATTGGGTTTTATTGATTTTTATTTCTGGGGCGCCTTTACTTCCAGCGGTACAAAAACGAATTCGCTCAGCTTACCGTTTTTATCGAAACCATATACCGCGCGCACAGCCTGCTGCCTGCTGTAGCCTACAAGATACGTCAGGCGGTCGCCCTGGTCGAACCGCTCATAAACCGCAAAACGCACCGATTTCTGAATACCGAACTGTTCCTTCAGCTGCTTTTGCAAAGCGGCAAAATTAGCCGCCGTCATCTTCTCTGCCAGCTCCGGCACCATATCTACCTGCAGCTGCGTTACAGCCGCAGCATCGCCGCTGAGTACTGCCATAAACTTATCGGCCACCTTCTGCTGCCTGTTCAAGTCACTGCCATCTCCTGCCGCATAACACATACCACTCACCACCATCATCAGAGTTAATATCAATAAGATTACTGTCTTTTTCATTACCATCCAACCCCCAACATTTATTCTTCAGCCTCAGCTTGTTCAGGCTGCTGCCTGTCAGCAGTTTCTTCTATATATTTTTCTTTCAGCTGCGTATAATCAGCAGCCAGTTTCTCATAAGCAACATCACGCTTTTCATTATCAGCCTGCAAACGCCTGTTATCCTGCTCCAAAGCCGCCAGACGCTCCAGCACCCTGTTCAGTGTTTCCTGCTCAACGCCAGCAGCTTTGGCCGCTTCCTTCGCCCTGCGCTCTGCTTCCGGCAGCCTGTCCAGCGCTATGCTGATACCCATATTCATCATATGCTTGCTGCTGGTCGTCGATGCCCCGATACTCAGCATCGTCCGTTTGTCAGGGCGATAGAACCCGCCTACTGCCAGCGCCTGCTTGCCCTCATAACTGCCCATCGCCATTGCGAAATCCGCACGGCTGTTGGCGTTTTCAGGCTGCGGATGCAGACCTGCCAAAGCGGCGCTCAGTGCGCCCACTTCCTTGATCTCGACTCCCATACGGTTGACCCTGCCGTCCAGCTCTCGCATATCACTCTGCATACCTTCAATGGCGCTGCCTACTTCTATCGTGCTGCCGTCCTCGCGTTTCAAGGTCACTTCGCCGCTGCCGATCGTGGTGCCGCTGGTCTTGGTGACTTCTTTCTCGTTGCCGTCAGCGTCTTTTTCCGTAGTCGTCGTTGTTTTGCTGACGCTGATACTGTCGCCGGTCATCGTGGTCGTGCCGCTGGTGTCTTTAGTAACCTTTCCGTCTTTGTCAGTTACCTTATTGCTTGTGCTCAGCGTCATGCCTTTTTCATTCGTGCCGAAGCTGCTTTCCTTCACCGTCACATTGTCTTTGCTGTCGGTCGTGGTTTTGCTGGTCGTCACGCCGGTACCACCTGCCGAGGTATTATTGACGGTCTTGGTGCTTTCCTTACCGTCAGCCGAGGTTTTCTCAGCCGCCTGTGTCGTTCCGTTCACAGCGCTGGTCTTAAAGTCATTAGTCACTGTATTCCCGTCGGCATCAGCACCGCTCAAATGGTTGTTTACGGCGTCAGTCTGGTTAATAGTACCTCCGGCTACAGTTACCTTATTACCGTCTACGTATAACTCGTCCGTATCTATCCTGCCGGTAGTCACCTTATTGCCCTGGATCGTAGTATCCAGCTGACTGCCTGTGCCGTAAGCCGTATCACCGCTGTGGGTAAATTTGGCGCCGTCTGCCGAGGTATTGCTGAAACCGTAGTCGCCAGCTTTGCTGCTCAGGTTGCCGTTAGGGGCAACGCTGAATTTGGCTGTGCTGGTATCGCTGCTGCTGCTGACGCCGATATACAGTCCTTTATCCGTAATAAAGCCGTCGGTGTCGTTGACGACCGAGCTGTTTTTACCAACGTGGATACCGTCTTCATTGATCTTGACCTGATTCTTTTCGCCCTCGGCCACCAGAATACCGTCTTTACTGATAACTGTTTTATTCTTTTCACCATCAGCGACAACGATCGAATCGCTGGCATTGACTTTATTAGTGTCAATACCGTCAGTAGTGATACTGGTATTGCCTTCGATGTTAGTAGTATCCCTGTCAGGCTTGTGGATGCCGCTGGTATTGGCACTGCTGCCACCGCCGCCCGTACCGCCGCCTCCTGTGCCGTTGTCTTCCAGCGATTTTACCCGCTGATCCAGCCAGCCAACGTCCACTCCGTCCACTTTACCGCCGCTCAGGCTCACGCCGCCGATTTTACCATCACTGCCAAAAACAACGCCGTTGATACTGCTGACGCCTGTCACTGCGCCTGCGGCAAAATTTACGCCGCCGAGAGCAGCCGTCGCCGCTTCCAGGTTCGCTGTTTTCAAGCCGTCTTTAGTAAAACTGGTTGTGTCTTCGATTATTGTTTTGCCACTGTTTTCTACAACGTCAGTGCGTTTGATGCCGCCCATGTCGGCGGTAGCCACGCCATCCTGTTCCAGGCTGTCCAGACGTTCCGACAATGCTTTGATACTGACGCCGCCTACACTCAAACCGTCAGTTGCGTTGCCGCTGATAGCGACGCCGTTCAGATTGTCCGCCGTTACCGAGCCTGTTACCAGACTGGTGTGATCGATATGCGTACCGTCAGCATCGGCATATAAAGCAATGCCGCCGGCCGCTTTTTTACCTACGTGGATACCGCTGGCATCTACTGTGACCTGCTTATCAGTGCCCTCACCGAAAATAATCGCATCATCTGTGATTTGAGTATGGGTTTTAGCACCCTCATTGCCAATAACCACGCTGCCGCTGAACTTACTGCTTCCGGAAGCAGTATCATAACTCAGCCCTGCCGTTTTGCCAGTCACTTCATCCAGACCGCTTTGAATATCTGTTACGATCGCGCTGGTCGCCAGATCCTTCGTTGCTTCAACGATCTTCTCATTGATTTCGGTTTGCGTATACGCGTCAGCAATGCCGTAACCGGCCAGCGTAGTCGCTTTATCTGCCTTGCCGCTTTGCAGCTCCGTAACATCTTTTACCAGACCGCCATCAGCGTCACCAACTGTTGTTTTTAAAGTATCGACGTCACCTGCTTTAGCAAAGGCCGTATCCGCCGCTGCTTTGCTGTAAACGCTGTCGCTCTTAGCGTAATCAGCAAGTTTGGTGTCTACTGCTGTAGTAGTTGCGTAATCAGCGAACTTCGTATTCATATCTGTAGTAGTCGTATAATCAGCCAGCGCTGTTTTAGCAGCATATTTATCAGAAAGTTTTTGGCTTCCTTCTACAAATTCACCTGCTTTTACCGTACCGCTGGCAGTTACGGCATTAGTAGTGATGCCGCTGCTGCTGATCGCCGTATTGGTTTCGATAGTAGTCGTTGCCGTATCCTGATTCCGGCCGATGCCTTTGGTATTATCGGTAACTACATCACCATTGCTCAGCGCCGTCAGGTCGATGCCGCCTACCATTACTTTCGATTCGTCTTTTTTGATCTCTATACCGTTGACAGTTTTAGCCGTTAAAGCGCCGTCATTGCCAAAGCCGAAGCCTGTTGCGCCGACTTTAAACTCTCCTGCCGTCAGTAAAGTCGCCGTCACGCCGCCAGTAAAGGTGGTAGTATTCTTGCCAGCGTCATAACTCATACCTGTAGCGGCTGTTTCCAAGGCTGCCGCTCTATTGCTCAACGCCGTATCTGCTGCCTGATAAGCGCTTTCAAGCGCTGTTTTAGCTGTGCCGATATCTGCCGTTACCTGCGTTTTAGTTGCCATATCGGCAGTTGCCGCAGTTATTTTTTCATCAGCAGCAGTCTTTGTATAAGCGTCGGTAATGCCGTAACCTGCTAAATCGGTCGCTTTCTTAGCTTTTTCATCAATGGCAGTATTCAGCTCTGTTTTTAAAGCCGTATCTGCTGCCGCAAAATCAGTCCGTATCTGCGTATCCGCTGCTTTGTAAGCAGTATCCAAAGCACTGACCGTCGTATTGGTCGCGTTAAGCTGCTTGCCTGTTACAGCTTCCGTACTGACAGCACTCAAAGCCGCGTCCGTCAGTCCGCTCACTTTGCCGCCGCTCACTGTTACAGCTCCTACAGTTACTTTACTGGCCGTCAATCCTGCTGTCGTCAGTTTATTATTACCGTCTACCGTCAGACTGCCATTATTCAAACTGCTGCTGCCCACTGCAAAACCCGTATTCTGTACTGTGGCTGCGCCCACCGTCAGCTTGCCGTTTTCCAGCGTTGTAGCTGTAGCACCGCTGACCGTTGCTTTATTCGTTGTTATACCGCTGCTGCTGATCTTGGTGTTTGTTTCGATAGTAGTCGTTGCCGTATCCTGATTCCGGTCGATACCTTTGGTATTATCAGTAACTACATCACCATTGCTCAGCGCCGTCAGGTCGATGCCGCCCACTTTATAGTGATTGTCGGCGCCTTTTTCCAATGTTACGCCATTGAAGCTGTTATTGGTTATCGCAGCACCGTTAAATACGCTGGTGCCGCTGATACCTGCCGCCGCAACTGTCACGCCGTTATAAGTACCGGCATTGGACAGGTTACGGCTGGCGTCGATAGCAATACCGTCAATGCTGGAAACTCCTGTCATAACCCCCGCAGAAGCAAAGCCAACGCCGCCCAAAGTCGCCGCCGTACTGGTAATATTCGCCATCCCCGTCAGGTTATCGCCGGCAGTATTGAATTTTGCAGTCTTTGTTTCCAAAGCTGTAGCTCTGCCGCTCAAAGCATTATCGGCGTTGTCCAAAGCGCTCATTTTCGTATCATAGGCAGTCTGTGCCACTTTTGCATCGATATTATTTTGCAAAGTCGTATCCGCTGCCGCAAAATCAGTCCGTATCTGCGTATCCGCTGCTTTGTAAGCAGTATCCAAAGCACTGACCGTCGTATTGGTCGCGTTAAGCTGCTTGCCTGTTACAGCTTCCGTACTGACAGCACTCAAAGCCGCGTCCGTCAGTCCGCTCACTTTGCCGCCGCTCACTGTTACAGCTCCTACAGTTACTTTACTGGCCGTCAATCCTGCTGTCGTCAGTTTATTATTACCGTCTACCGTCAGACTGCCATTATTCAAACTGCTGCTGCCCACTGCAAAACCCGTATTCTGTACTGTGGCTGCGCCCACCGTCAGCTTGCCGTTTTCCAGCGTTGTAGCTGTCGCACCGCTGACCGTTGCTTTATTCGTTGTTATACCGCTGCTGCTGACACTGGTATTTGTTTCCAGTGTAGTAGTACTGCCGCTGCGGCTGATGCCTGCCGTTTTGTCCTCCAGTGTCTTTGCCCTGCCCTGCAGAACAGTATCTGCCGCTTTATAAGCAGTATCGACATCACTTACCTGTTTCACCAAACCCTTACTGCTGTCACCGACCGCCGCTTTCAAGTCGGCAGTATCTTTGACCAAGCCTTTACTGCTGTCGCCGACTGTTGTTTTTAAGGTGCCGATATCCGTTTCCGACTTGCCGACCCTTGTATCCAGAGCCGTTACTGTCGCCGCATCTGCTTTGCCTGCAACGTCAGTCTGCATTTTCGTTACGTCGACGCCGCCAACTTTATAGTGACTGTCGGCGCCTTTTTCCAGTGTCACACCATTAAAGCTGTTGCTGGTGATAGCTGCGCCGTTGACTTTGCCGTCCGTACTAAGCGTTACACCATTAAAACCAGTACCTGTTATCGTCGCTCCGTTGACAGTTTTGGCAGTCACAGCGCCGTCTTTAGCAACTGCAAAGCCCGTACTGCTGAACGGCGTATCAGTTTTGCCGATCACGGCATTGCCGCCCACGGTCAGCCCCGTGCTGGCATCCGTGCCGCTGACGGTTACACCGTCGATACCTGTGACTCCTGTCAAAGCGCCGTGCATATCGATGTCGGCAACATTTATCAGACTGCGGAACAGATCGTCACTGTAGTCACTGCCATCTGCATAGTTGATATCGCCAACCTTATGACCGAAGGATACCTTATCATCATCTCCTGATGCTACAGAACTTTTAGCACCAATAGCAACACTGTTGCGGCCATCTGTTCCCGCAGCATACCCCAAAACAGTACCATCAGCCCCGCCATAACTACCGTTACCAATTGCTACAACATTAGAATTATCTGTGCTTGATCCATAACCGATAACGACACTATCATAAGCATCTGCCCAACCGCTGATTATTACATTGTGGTCTCCACTAGCCATAGCGTTCAGAGAAATACTTCCTACACCACCGGCTGCAGCCGCGTTACCATTAGAGTCAAAACCGATAGCAAGCGAGCCATTGCCACCAGCATATGCGCCATTACCTATGGCAATGGCATTTTTATAAATTGTTGTTACTGACGAGTAAGAAGACTTAAAATCAGCCCCGGTGCCAATAGCAAGGCTTTTGTTAGTCACATCTTCGTTCATAGGTACAAGAACATTGCCGTTGATAGTACTAATGCCTGTCAAAGCGCCATTTTTCATGTCGATCTTATTTACCCCTGTCAGCGCACCTTCCATATCGATATCGCTGATGCCAGCCAGACTGCGGCGATCCGTCCAGGTGACTACTTCCGCTCCATCGACGGTTTTAACTTCGCCTGTACCAAAGGCTACCTGATAGGCAGCTGTTGTAGCACTATTTGCACCGACAGCAATACTACTTTCAAATGTTGATTCTGCATTGTAACCAAGGGCGATAGTTAGATCATTGTTCGTATGCGCTTCCCTACCAATAGCAATGCCGCTTCCGTACGTTTTCACTCCCGTCCCTACGTTAGCAAGAGCACCTATAGCGATACCACCCGCAACCTCAGCTTTCGCTTCCGCACCAACAGCAATAGAATACCACTCTGTAGACTTCGCACTATAACCAAAAGCAACGGTATTAGAGTGTCCAGCTAAAGCGCCGGCACCAAAAGCACTGCCATATTGCTCTGAAGCTTCCGCACCGGCACCAAAAACACTGCCATACTCACCAGACTCAGCACCGGCACCAAAAACACTGGCTGACTCACCCCAGCTTTTAGCCGCAGCGCCAAAAACGCTGCTATTACCATTTGAATCGACGTATATGTCAAGACCTATGGCAGCATTGTTTTTAGAGCTTTTATCAAAGCTACCACCATCTTGTATGGTTCCAATAAAGAAATTATTATTGACTTTATCAACAACAAGCTCTGAACCGTTGATACCAGTTACCCCTGTCAGCGCGCCGTCAACAGCCATATCAGCCAGCGGCATGACGCCGTAGTCGCTGCCTGCGGCTGAGCGCGTACTGTAGCCGATGACCGGCACAACGACGTTTTCTCCTTCGTCGGCGTCCGCTTCACCGCCGGTTTCGCTGTCCGCTGCTTTTGCGTCCTTTGTTTCCTTTGCTTCCCCGGCCGCCGACGTTTCCGTCTGCACTGACGCTTCCGCCGCCCACAGCGGCGGCGCAGACCACATCTGCACACTGATCGCCAGCAGTACTGCCGCCACCAGTCTTTTAGCACGTATCTCCCTTTTACTCACTTCGTCCATCTCCCTTATTCATCGCTTTTACCTTTTTAAACCGGACGCGCTTTTGCGGGGCTGCAGTATTTGCAGCAGCAGGCGCACTTCTTCCAGCGAATAGCTTGCTTCTTCTTCCTCAACAGCTTCCATTTCCGGCTCGTCCCTGTTTTCACCCCAGGCCACCGCCGCTTTTGTGTCCAGCAGTACTTCCAGAGCACACCCCAGCGTATTGGCGATACGCAGCAGCAGCTTCATGCTGATCCGGGCATGGTCATGCTCAAGATTGCACAGGTGCGTCTGGCTGATGCCGATGCGCGCCGCCAGCTCCTGCTGGGTGATATGGCAGGCGCTGCGCAGGTATTTGACGTTGCCGCCGATCTGACGCAGGCATTTTTCGTCGTACATGTTCCACCCCCTGTATTTTATATAAGCAAATAAAAAGCACTTAAAAATATAGTTCTAAATTATCTCAACGAATATTTTAAAACTATATTTTTATTTTTATGAACATACAGCAATATCTTTTGTTATTATAGCACCTCTGTACCCCCCCACAAGACGCGATAAATGCTTTCTGTACATTTTTGTTTTTTCGCCGCGATACGCTTGGCGCCGCCAATCCTTTGTAAACGGCTTGACGTCTTGGTTTCAAAGGTTGGGCAAGCAATGGAAAAATTTTTTAAAAATTTTTCAGGTTTCTGCTTTACGACCCTTAAAGGCGGTATCTTACTTTTGCTGTTTTACCAAACGCAGCAAAAGCTCTTTCTGCTAAGACCCGGTATCTAATTTTTTCCTGCTTATCCTGCACCCCAACAGCCAGCCGCAAAAAAATTTAGCCCCTATCTTAGAGATAGGGGCTAACAGGCTGGAAGGGATATTTTGCTATTTACTTTTTTAAAAAACAGGCGTACACTAGCAACTGTTATGCATAACTATTTACAGTATGGCCTGCCATCATAAAACCAAAGGATTTGATCATCATAAAAAATATTAACACTCCAAACAATACAAACGACCAGACACCTCCCAGCCGCCTGCAGCTGCTGATAACCGCCGCGCAAAGCGGCGACAGACAGGCACTGCTGCAGCTATGCGAAGATTTCAGTCCGCTTTTAAAAAGCGAGGCCCACCGCGAAATGTTTTACCGGTCGCTGGGTAAAGATGCCGAAGGTATCGCCGTGCTGGCCCTGATCGAACTGATTTTGAAATATGACGGCGCCGATTTTGCCAACTGGCCAGGGCTGGCGCGCTGTAAGGTGCATTTTGCCCTTTTTGACGCCATGCAGAAGCAGGGTCAGATCTGGGAAAACGAAGCGCAGGTAGATACTGAAAGCGCCGCCGGGACCGAACTGCTGGATGCCTGCCGTGATGCTGACGGCAGCCTGGACGAGCTGGCCCGGCTTTTACTGTCGCTGGATCTGCAGGAAGCTCTGCGTCAGCTGAACCCCGCCCAGCGGCAGGTGATGATGCTGCTGTTCGCACAGGAGCTGAAACCTTCCGAAGCAGCAAAACGTTTAGGCTGCAGTGTACGCAATGTCACCAAGCACCGATTAAAAGCACTGGACAAACTGCGCGGGCTGCTATAAAAATACAAAAGGACTGCCGTTTGGCAGTCCTTTTTTTACGCCGTTTTATTTAGCGGCTTCTTTATTTTCTTCTTTTTGCGGCAGAGCAATACCGAAATCACCTAATAAAGGTTTTTCGTTTTTGACTGCAAACAGGAAGCTCATCATTGCTTCGGGCTGTTTGGCAAATTTCATGCTGTATCTTAAAATATCAGCATCGGCGCCTTTTTCTATCACTACTAAACGTTTTTCACTGACAGCGCCAAAGTTTTTATCCATCTGCTCTTTGAAATTTTTAAAAACTTCTTCTGTAAAGTCTTTTTT
>OOCZ01000794.1_pt1 | contig 22648 bp, 20 predicted proteins | sample 1671631 | NCBI WGS metagenome assembly OOCZ01 (sample SAMN06348176, study PRJEB24527) | human gut metagenome | reverse complement strand
CCGAAGGTTTCCAAAGGGCGATCGGAAAGCCCTTTGGTCGCGCCCGCAGGCGCGATTCCCCCTGCTCCATAAAAACAAGCATGAAAAAGCGATTTGGCGGATGCACTAAAAACGCATTCCCCTGCGCTTTGCAACCGAAGCGCTTATTCGCACTCAATGCCATCCGAGTACAGCACCAGCTGCGGCTGCTCTTCGTTCGCGGGCAGATACCGCCAGCATTCCTCGCCCCCGGAGGTGTCTACCAGAATGCTCCACACCGCGCCGTTGTCAAAGCAAAGCGTCACATCCCCGATAGAATCCACCATCACCGTGCGGACGATGAAGCGGTTTTCAATGCCCGTCAGCACGTCGTTCAGCTCCACAATGCGGTCATCAAGCCGGTTCGCGCCCAACTCGTCACAGCGGTAGTCATCCGGAATGACATCCTCCTCCAACCCCTGCTTGCGCCACAAATCCCACATGGCTTCCGACGGCTGGAAATAGTCACTCCGCGCCAAGGAAACCCGCCCATCCTGCACCAGACGATAGTAGCATTGCAAGTGCAGGGATTGTTCCTCCTGCACCTCGGTCGTCAGCGCGCGCGGCGCAAACGACAGGCAAAGCAAATCCGCCGTGCGGGAGAGGTTGATGAGGGTGCAGCCGACCAAATCATTGAGCTTCTTCTGGACAAAAAGCATGTCCGTGTTGTTCATATTAGTCCCTTCCAATTTTCCACTGGGGATTTACTTTCCGCCAAAAGCGTCCAGCACCGCCTGCACCATGCCGCCCTTCTCGCAGTGCGCCGTGTGGCGAATCGGCAGGGAACGCAGTGCCTTCACCTGCTGCGGCACGGGCATCCCCGAACGTGCTTCCAATTCATCCGAGCAGGCGAATGCATCCAGTCCGGCGACGGCGTTCTTTCCGGCGACGGCAGTCAGCACATCGGCGGCGAACTTGTAGGGGCTGGCGGTGGACACGATGACCGTCGGGGTCAAATCGCCCGACGTCTCGCGGTACTGGCGCAGAACGCGGCTCGCAACGGCGGTGTGCGTGTCCATCAGGTAGTGATGCTGCTCGAACACGCGGGCGATTTCCTCCGCGCAGTCGTGGTCATCGGCGTACCCGGCGGCAAAGACGCTCAGCAGCCACTCCTGCCGCTGCTGACCAACGGCGTAGGACTGGCTCGTGCGCAGCTGCTGCATCCAGCGGGCGATCAGCGCGCCGTCGCGGTCGGCGCATTCAAACAGCAGACGCTCCAAATTCGAGGAAATCAGGATATCCATCGAAGGGGAGGTCGTCTTGAAGAACTGCCGGCGCGTGTCGTAAACGCCGCCAAGGAAGAAATCCGTCAGCACGTTGTTGCGGTTGGAGGCGCAAATGAGCTTCTTGATCGGCAGCCCCATGCTCCGTGCGTAGTAGCCCGCGAGGATATTGCCGAAATTGCCCGTCGGCACGACGAAATTCACCTCGTCGCCCAGCGCAATCGCGCCCGCGTTCAGCAAATCGGCATAGGCGGAGAAATAATAGACAATCTGCGGCACGAGGCGGCCGAAGTTAATCGAGTTGGCGGAGGAAAGCACCTTGCCGCGCGCGTTCACCTGCTGATGGAAATCCTCGGAGGAGAACAGCGCCTTCACGCCGGATTGCGCATCGTCGAAATTGCCGTTCAGGGCGATGACGTGCGTGTTTTCGCCGCCGGTGGTGGTCATTTGCAGCTTCTGCACGTCGCTGACGCCGTCGGTCGGGTAAAAGACGGTGCAGGATGTTCCCGGCACGTCCTTGAAGCCTTCGAGCGCCGCCTTGCCTGTGTCGCCGCTGGTTGCGACGAGGATTGCCACTTCGCGATTTTCACCGTTCTTCTTGGCGGAGAGCGTCGTCAGATGCGGCAGCAGCTGCAGCGCCATATCCTTAAACGCGAGCGTCGGCCCGTGGAAGAGTTCCAGCACATGGGTATTGCTGTCGAGCTTCTTCGTGGGCGCAATCGCGGCGTCATCGAACTTGGCGGCTTCGTAGGCGCTGGCAATTGCGTCCGCCAGTTCCTGCGCATTGAAATCATCAAGATAGCCACGGAGGATGGTCAGCGCGCGGGCGCGGTAGTCGAGCTTGGTCAGCGCGGCAATGTCCGCCAGCGTCATCTGCGGGAACACCGCCGGGACATACAGACCGCCATCGGGCGCAAGACCGCGCAGGATGGCTTGGGACGCCGTGACGCAGGCGCCGCCGCGGGTGGAAATGAATGACATGGAAATCACGCTCCTATCCGCAGGGCGATGCCTGCTGGGTTGAGGGCAAGAAGGGGTTCTTGCCGAGTTTCTGGACTGCTTTTCTTACCTATTTTATAGCAGCGATTATGCTGCGGCTGCGAAATATCAAAAGGGCGGCGGCTTACATGCTCCGCCGCCCTCGTGGGCTGTTCCAATTAGATGATGTAGCCCTTGCAGAAGTCGGGCAGCGCTTCGGGATCTGCGCTGACGGACAGCACGAACGTCACATCATGCTTCTGCGCGTACTTTTCGAGGCTGTCGAAGAACCACTTCGCGTCGGCGAGGTCAATCTTGATCAGCTTGAGGAACGCGTCGATGAAGACGGTCTTGACGTCGTAGTTGCTGGCGAGCATGCCGCCGAGGAAGCCGAGGAACATTTCCGCGCTGGAAACGCTGTACTCTTCGACGTTGACGAAACGAACCGCACGGTCCACTTCGTACATATAGCTGTCGTTCTTGTCGAGGAAAACGACGTTGCCGGAGCTGGTCTTGACCGCGTTGTTGGTCATGTCAATCAGCCGCTTGGTCTTGCCGGAGCCCTTCTTGCCTGCGATAATCTGAATCATGGGTAAACGCCTCCTTGTGAGTGAGAGTTTCGTATCTCTATTATAAACCATTTTGCGCCCGGATGCAATGCCTCTGATGAATTTCCTTTGTGTTCGGGAGAAAAATTCACCGCTTTTACGGTGACGTGTCCTCCTCGTTGCCGGGTGCATCTGTATCATTCGCCATGAGGGTCAATAAATCCTGCTTCTTCAGCGGCGGAAGTTCACGTTTTTCATGACCGGGGATGGACGTGTCGAGCTTGCAGACTCCGGCGCAGTCGCACCACTGGCAGGCGTTCCAGTCTCTGATGACGGCGGGGGACGGGGTGATTTCGCCGCTGCGGATGCGGTCGGCCAGCTCCGCCGCCATCTTCTTGGCGTGGGCAAGCAGCGCCGCCATTTCCTCCGACGTGTAGCCATCAGACGAGGAAGCGACGCTGCTATCCGCATTAAAGATTTTCGTGAACGAATATCCCGGATTGGAATCCAGCGCTTCCACCACGTCCACATCCGCCAGCACAATGCCTTTCAGGTGCAGCTTTTTCGCAATCGCCTTTTCCGCGGCTTCCTTTACATCCGCCGTATCTACCATCGGGTCTTGAATCGTGAAGTAGAATGCGCCCGCCGGATTGCCGTCCAGCCCCTCGCACGCGGCTTGCAGATACAGCAGCAGCTGCAATTGAAGCCCGTACCATAGGCGCGTCGGGTCAATGTCGCGGTGGCTGCTCTTGTAGTCGGATACGAGCAGATACACGCCCTCGTCGCCTTCCCAGCGGTCGATGCGGTCGATTTTGCCGCGCAGGGCGATTTTCCGTCCATCATGCAGCGTCAGCACCACCGGAGGCAGCCCGTCCTCCTCGCCAAACACAACTTCCTCGCCGACGGTGCGGAAGCGGCTGTGCTGTGCGTGATGCGTGAACATCCACGCGGCGCGGTGCACCGTTCGGCGGTACTTCTCGCCCTGCAGGCGCAGGGACGGCGTTTCATTCAGCGGACCATCTGCCCACGCGGTCGTCAGCGGCAGCAGCACCGTATCCATCAGCGCGTGGATTTTTTCGTCCGGCAAATCCGGAAAATCCGGCTCCTTCAGCGCAAGGGCGGCGTACCCCTCCATCGCGGCATGGTAGAAATCGCCCACATCCGCCGGGTCGAACTCGTACTCGCGGCGGATGACGGGCTTCAAGCCGTAGTTCACAAAGTGCCGATACGGGCACTGCGCGAAGCCCTCCAAGCGGCTGATGGACACCTTGTCCTGCGTGAAGAGCCGCCGCGTATGGTCGCGGGAGAGGAAAATTGCCGTGCCGTGGCGGTTCAGCGCATCCAGCACTGCCTGACAGCGGCTGTGCCACTCCGGGTCGAAATACAGCCAGCGCAGGACGTTCGCCCATTGCTCCGGAAGCGGCGTGTCTGTGTCGACAGCTTGTCGCAGGTGGTGCGGCAGTGCATCCAGCGCCATGGCGGGGGAGAGCGGTGCGACGTCGTTTGCCAGCACGCCGCCGGATACCACCATATGTGGGAACAGCTGCGTCATGTCCTCCAGCAGCCCCGCCGGACGAAAAGCCGTGCCGTCTTGCCCGCCCTGCGAACAGGTGACGGTCAGAAAGCGCCGGGGGAGGGATAGTGTACGGTAGAAGTCCGACTGCCGCAGGGCGCACGTCTCCTGCTGCGTCAGGCCAATCGCGCGCTGCGCCAAGTCGCACAGCGTGCGCCGCTCCGTCTCGGACAGGAGCGAATCCGCCGTACTGCCCAGCGCGCCGTCCTGCATTCCCATGACGAGCAGCGCATCAATCCGCCCGGTCATCAAATGTCCCGCTTCGCCGATCATCACCGTGTCCGGCTGCGGCGGCAGGGACGAAATCGACGCGCCTGTCAAACCTGATTCCACGAACCGTGCCAAATCCCGCTGATTTGCCTTTTGCGTGCTCAGCAGCGCATACAGCTGATCAAGCAGCGTCATCAGGATTGTCCATACCTGCCGATTCTGCGTTGCTTCCGCCGCCATCCCGCGCGAAAGCAGCGCTTCCTCGCGCGCCATCAGGCGGTCATACGCATTGGTATCCTCCAAGAAGCGGAAAATTGCCTCGACGGAATTCCCCGCTGTTTTTGCGCGGCGGAGCGCATCCCGAAGGGCCTCCACAGGCGAAATCAGCCGGACGCGCAGTTCGTCCATATCCGCCACGTCGTCGCCATAAGGGAACGGACGCAGCCACTTGCCGCGGTTGATGCCGTGCGTGATGGCGTAGTTCTCCAGCGAATCGGCTTCGTCGCGGGTCAGGGAAGAAAAGCCGCTTTTTGCCACTTGCAGCACATCCGCGCGGAGAAATCCGCCGGAGATGCAACGCAGTGCGCCGACGAGCATCCGACTCAAGCCGTGCCGCGCCGCACTGTCCTTCCGCGCCTGATAGCAGGGAATCCCCGCGCTTTGCAGCGTGACGGCGAGGATGCCGGCCATACTCTGCGCATCCGCCAGCGCGACCGCCATATACTGCCACGGAATGCCGCGCTCGTGCCAGCTTTGCAGCGTCTGCGCGGCGAAAGCGGCTTCGGCATACGGGTTTGCGGCGGCATGGATCGTCAGGGCGGACGCGTCGCCGGGGTACACCGCGCCGTCGCGGGCGAACAGGTGCGCTTCGAGGTGGCGGAGGGCTTCGTCGCGCCCGTCGGGTTCGCTTGGCAGCCACTTCCACTGCACGGGAATGCCGCGCTGACGCAGCCATCCGGTCAGCTCTGCCGCACTCCTGCGCTGGGAGGTGAAAACGTGCCCGTCGCTTGCAGTGTCCTTGTCCATCGTGAACGCAACGACCATGCGGGTGCACTCTGGCGCGGCAGTCGCCAACAGGACGCACAGCGGCGTTGGCAGCATGTCAAACTGGTAGACAAACACGGCGGCATCGCGCATCAGCCCGCTTTCCGGCAGCCGTTCCACCAGCTCAAACTGCTGCGTCGGCTCATCCTGAAAGCGCTCGGCAATCAGCACGTCATACGTCTGCCAAAGCAGCAGCAAATCATGCGCCTTTGCCTTCAGTGCGCCGGATGGCAGCTCCTCCGCATAGGCGGCAAATTCTTCGCTTGACAGCCCCGTGCGCTGGAAGTCCATCAGCAGCGTGGACAGCTTCTCCGGCAGCCCGGATGACAGCGCGACGCGGCGATAATAGTGCAGTTCCTCCTGCTTCAGGGAAAGCGCCTGCGCCAGTGCCATCCGCCGCCCACTTTCGTCCAGCGCGGCTTTGGGTGAATGCCCCGCACTTTCTCGGATGCGCCGCCCCAGCCTGCGCGGCGACAGTACATCCAAATCCAGCAGCCCCGGCAGATGAAGCTGCTCCACCAGTTCCCGCTCGGCTTGCAGGGTGTACTGCTCCGGTACAAGCAGCAGGACGCGCTGACCAGCTTCACGGCATTTGCGGATTTCTTCAAACAGGCGGGACTGCGTCTGCCCGGCGCGTGCGCCCCAGATTTCGACGGTGGTCATAAAATCCCCCTCACAAAGCGGCAAATGCGGTCAAATAGCGAATCGCCTCCGCGTCATGGCGGCGGTTAAACCCATGCGCTTCGCCGTCAATCAAGTACAGTTCTGCGTTCGCATACGCTTCCGCCGCCTTTTTCGCATAATCCGGCTTGACGATGCCGTCCGCCGTGCCGTGGACAATCAGCACCCGCCCGGTGTACGGCGTGATTTCGCGGAAAACGTCCATGTGCATGACGGCTTCGGGATAGCAGCGTCCCAGCGGCATCGGCCCGCAGTGAATCTTCTCCGGCAGATTTTGAGGGTCGAAGTGCGCCATCATCATGTGCCCCGCGCGCGCGTCGTCGGGGATGCAGAAGGCCGGGTAGAACAGCACGAGCCTGTCCACTGCATCCGGATGCTTCGCAGCGGTCAGCGCGGACACCATCCCGCCCTGCGAACAGCCCATCAGCAGCAGCGTATCGCTGGTATAGGGAAGCGACTGCGCATAGCGAATGACGGCTTCCAAATCCTGCACCTCGGTCAGCACCGACATGTCCGTCGTCGCGCCGTCACTCCGCCCCAAGGGAGGAACGCTGCCGCCGCAGAAGTCGAAACAGTACGCGCAGTAACCAATTTTCGCCAGCAACCTCGTGTACTGCCGGACGGTCTGCTGATTCGCCATAAAACCGTGGCAGACAATGGCAATCGGGAGTTTTTCGCCATTCGGACGGTACTCTGTGCCGCGGATGGTCAAATCACCGCGCATACAGGAGAACGTCCGACGACGGATGGGGGAGGAAGAAAACAGCATCGAAATCGCCTCACGGAAGATTGTTTCTTCTATTGTAGCATAGTCGCGCGAAAATGAAAAGATGGAAAAACAAGACTTGAAGCGGCAGGGAGAGACGTGCTATAATGGAGCGAACCCACAGAGAATGAAGGAGTACATACACGATGAGCAATTTCCGCCGACCGAAGCACCTGACCACCCGCCGAATGCAGGAAACGCGTCCGAATCCGCCGAAGGAGCAGGCGAAAGCGCAGCGTCCGGCGCGCGAAATCCGCTGGAACTGCCCCGCAGCGGCAAAATGCGGCGGATGCCAGCTGACCCGCCTGTCCTACGCGGAGCAGCTGCAATGGAAGCAGCAGCGCGTGGCGGAACTGCTGGACGGAATTTGCGAAGTCCGCCCGATCCTGGGCATGGAGGACCCGTTCCACTACCGCAACAAGGTTCATGCCGTGCTGGCTGTGGACAAGGCGGGCAAGCCCATCAGCGGCGTGTACGCCATGGGGACGCACCGCGTCGTGCCCGTGCGGCACTGCCTGATTGAGGATCGCCGCGCTGACCGCATCATCCAGACCATCGTCGCGATGCTGCCTGCCTACAAGCTGCGCATCTACAACGAGTACACGCACCGCGGTTTTCTACGTCACATCCTCATCCGCACGGGGCATGTGACGGGGCAGATTATGGTCGTGCTGGTGGCAACGAGCCTTGAATTTCCGGGCAAAAAGGCATTTGTGCAGGAGCTGATTCAGCGCCACCCGGAAATCACGACTGTGGTGCTGAACTGCAATCAGCGCGAAACCAGCATGGTGCTGGGCACGAAGGAAATCACCCTCTATGGCGAGGGGTACATGGAGGATGAGCTGTGCGGCAAGCGCTTCCGCATCAGCCCGCAGAGTTTCTATCAGGTGAACGCGAAGCAATGCGAAGTCCTCTACAGAACGGCGATTGACGCGGCGCAGCTGACAGGCGCAGAAACCCTGCTGGACGCCTACTGCGGTACGGGTACGATTGGCTTATGCGCGTCGGACGGCTGCAAGCAGCTCATCGGCGTGGAGCTGAATGCCGATGCCATCCGCGATGCGAAGGAGAACGCCCGCCGCAACGGCGTGGAGAACGCGCGCTTCCTCTGCGACGACGCAGGGCGCTTCATGCAGAAGCTCGCCAAGGAGGGAAACGCGCCCGACGTGGTGATGATGGACCCGCCCCGCGCCGGCAGCGACCAGAAGTTCCTGCAAAGTCTGCTGATGCTGAAACCAAAGCGGGTTGTGTACGTTTCCTGCAACCCGGAGACCCTCGCAAGGGACTTGCGCGTGCTGGTGGACGGCGGGTATCAGGCGGAATGGGCAACGCCGGTGGATATGTTTCCGGGGACGGAACATGTGGAGACTGTTATGTCATTGGTCCAACAAAATCCGGATGATATCGTCAAGGTTGGCATCGACGCGGACGAGCTCGCCGTTACCAAGGCCGAGAGCAAAGCGACCTACGGCGAGATACAGACGCGCGTCAAGGAACAGACCGGCTTGAACGTCACGCCGCTATACATCGCACAGGTAAAACGGAAGCATGGGATTATCGAGCGCGAGTGCTACAACAAGGCAAAATCCGAGAGCGCAAAGATGCTGATCTGCCCGCCGGATAAGGAAAAGGCGATTGAAGATGCACTGAGGTTCTTTGGGATGATTGCGTAAAGATTTCAAACCGGATCGGTCGGGGAATACTACCCGCTCGATCCGGTTTAATAAATTGAACCGATGTAAATCTGAGCCAGAAACGAATCCGATGGATTGATAGGACGTCGTTCTATGTTATTTTTTCGTCGTGACAAATTTCTTGTTGACGAAATGGAAATTTCATGTTATACTGCCATCAGCGAAAAGGATTCTAAAGGTCCATACCTGTTATTTATCGCCCATGACAAATCGAGGTGAACCCATGAAGTTAGGCGAACTGGCAACCGTCCGAAGCGGGCTGGTTTTATCCAGAAAACAGGCGCGCAAAGGCGCCCCCGTCAAGATGCGGTATCCCCTACTGAGCTTTCGCGCCATCCACCCAAACGGATACATCGACATGGAACAGCTGGATGGTTTTGACGCTGCGGAGCAGTTATCACCGGAGTACCTGACACAGATCGGCGACGTCATCATCCGCCTGACCTCGCCGTACACCGCTGTTCTCATAGACGAAGCATCCGCCGGCATGGTCGTTTCATCAAACTTCGTCATCATCCGTGTTGATCGAAGCAGGCTCCTGCCCGGATATCTGGTCTGGCTGATCAACACGCCGAAGATCAGGAAAGCCATTTATGAAAACACCAGCAGCAACATGCTGGGCGCCATCAACGCCAGATTCTTTTCCGAATTTGAAATTCCCCCGCTTTCCATCCTCCAGCAGCAGAAAATCTCCGAGCTGTTTCTGCTGGCGAAAAAGGAGACGGCACTGCTCCGCCGTTTGTCAGAAGAAAAGGAGCGCTACTACGATCTGCTGATCCGCAATGTACATTCGACCATGAAATGAGGTATGCACCATGACAACCCGCAATGATATCGAACGTGTCCTCTGGAAGGCCTGTGACAGCTTCCGGGGCAAGATCGACAGTTCCCGCTACAAGGACTACATCCTGTCCATGCTGTTCGTGAAATACCTGAGCGATGTCACCCTCGAAAGGCGCGCCTTGTACATGGAGCAGTACGACGGTGACGAACGGCGCGTCGAGCGCGCCATGAGCCGGGAGCGGTTCTCCCTCGACAGGGAATCCACCTTCGATTATCTGTACGAAAACCGCACGGATACAGAGATCGGCCAGAAGATCAACGTCGCCCTTTCCCACATCGAGGATCACAACAGCGGAAAGCTGCGCAACGTGTTCCGCGCCATCGACTTCAACTCACAGGTTGACTTCGGCGACGTCAAGGAAAAGAACGCGACACTCCGCAACCTGCTGGAAGACTTCCACGACCTCGATCTTCGTCCCGGTCAGCTCGGCTCCGCAGACATCATCGGCGACGCCTATGAGTACATGATCGCCAACTTTGCCTCCGACGCAGGCAAAAAAGGCGGCGAGTTCTTCACGCCGAGTCAGGTTTCCGAGCTGGTGGCCTCGCTCGTCAAGCCGCAGGAAAACGACCGCATCTACGACCCCACCTGCGGAAGCGGCGGCCTGCTGCTCAAAGCTTACAAAAAGGTGCCCAGCGGCAAGGTTGCCGTCTATGGTCAGGAGCTGAACGCCCAGACTTGGGCGCTCTGCACGATGAACATGTTCCTCCACGGCGTGGATGACGCCCGCATCTGGCAGGGCGACACGCTCTCCAATCCGCAGAACCTTGAGGACGACAAGCTCATGAAGTTCCAGGTGGTGGTCGCCAATCCCCCCTTCAGTCTGGACAAATGGGACAGCGGCTTCCTCTCGAAGGCCGGTCCGGATGAAAAAGGAAAGAAGCCGGAGAAAATGACTGCCTCTCTGGACGAACACCATCGGTTCGACTGGGGCGTTCCGCCCTCCTCCAAGGGCGACTATGCCTTCGTGCTCCACATGCTTAACAGTCTGGATGCGGAGAACGGGCGCATGGCCGTCGTCCTGCCCCACGGTGTGCTCTTCCGCGGCGCCAGCGAGGGCAAGATTCGCAAGCAGCTGGTTGAAATGAATCTGCTGGACGCGGTCATCGGCCTGCCTGCGAACCTGTTCTACGGCACGGGTATCCCCGCCTGCATTCTGGTGTTCAAAAAGGGCCGCACCCGCGACGACGTCTTGTTCATCGACGCCTCCGGCGAGGGCAATTACGAAAAGGGCAAGAACCAGAACCTACTGCGGGACAGCGATATTGCCCGCATCGTCAGCACCTACGAGGCGCGCGAGGCGAAGGTGGACAAGTACAGCTACCGCGCCTCCCGCGCTGAAATCCGCGAGAACGACTATAACCTGAACATCCCCCGGTATGTGGATACCTTTGAGGAGGAGGAGCTGGTGGACATTGACGAGGTGAAGCGAAATATTGAAAGCATCGAGGCGGAGCTTTCGCAGGTGCAGGCGCAGATGGCGAAGTATATGAAGGAGCTGGGGTTATGAGCAATGAGATTGAATCCGCGCAGATGGCTGGTGTCGAGGCAGGGCAGGATTTCGCCATTTTCCAGAACAAAGGATATCAGGGGCTGTACGGAGGGCTTGGCGTCAAGGAAATCCACGAGCGCAAGGGCCTGAAGAAGAACGAGAAAATCCTCGATCACATGGGCAGCACCGAGCTGGCTGCCAACCTGTTCCGCGCTACGCAGACAGACGAAAAGCTGCGCCGCGAAAATATTCGAGGCAAGGAAAAGGCTAATCAAACCCACTACGAGGTCGGCAGGAAGGTCAGACAGACCATCGCCGAGCTGGGCGGCACCATGCCGGAAGACCTTCCGACGCCGGAAAAGAGTATCAAGCAGATTGAGAGTGAGCAAAAGAAGCGCCTTAAAGGGTGAAAGAGTAAATATGTACTTGCGGTAATGCAAGCGTAAATAGTGTAATGAGCGAAAAAAATCGAACTGTAAGGAGGATATGAAAATGACTTTTGAAGAGATTAAGATGAAGTTTGAGAAGTGCGCTTCGGTATCTATTGTAAGCGTCAAAGAGATTCAATGCGGGAAATGCATTTCCTTGAGCAACGGCGGAATGGTAAACTGTTATAATACCGGCAGATATTCAATTCAGGGAAAAGCGCAAGATGAAGTCAAGGCCATTATTGAAGGTACAGCAATGTCAACAAATCGGAAGATTTTTGTTGTATATGGTCACGATGAAACCGCAAAGCTTCAGCTCGAAGCGTTGCTGAGAAGATGGGATTTAACGCCGATCATCCTCGACCAACAAGCTTCTGCCGGTCAAACGATCATAGAAAAGCTTGAAGAGTATTCCAAAGATGTAGGATATGCAATTGTATTAGCGACACCGGATGACGAAGGCAAAGCAAAAACCGAATCCGCTTTGAAATCCAGAGTTCGGCAAAACGTCGTTCTGGAACTGGGCATGTTTCTTGCAAAGCTTGGCAGAGAACGCGTCGCTATTCTCTTGAAGGAGGCTCCCGACTTTGAGCGTCCATCTGATATTCAGGGTCTCCTCTACATTCCCTTCCAGAACAAAGTGGATGATGTTTCTCTGAGCTTAATTCGAGAATTGAGCAGGCAAGGGTATACAATTGACCCCTCTCGAGTTTAAGCAGGTGATGTTATGACACCCGAAGTTAAAAAACGAATCGAACAAATCCGGCAAGGGATTGTGCCGGAGGGGTACGTCAAAGATAAAGATGGCATATACCCTCGTGACTGGGCATCGAAAAAGATTGGGCTATGGCTTAAACTCGCAGAACGCCCCATCGTTCTACAAGATGAAGAAGAATACCAGTTGGTTACAATTCGCCGCGGATTTGGTGGTGTTGATTCGCGCGGCAGTTTTCTTGGAAAAAACGTACTGGTCAAGAACTACTTCATCGTTAAGACCGGGGATTTCATCATCTCAAAGAGACAAATCGCGCACGGAGCCTGCGGCATCGTTCCCCCCGAGATAGATGGCGCTGTCGTATCCAATGAATATAATGTTTTTCTTCCGCAAGATGGCACAAATATTCAGATGTTCAACCTGGTGATGCAGTTGCCACACTATAAGAGACTCTTCTATCTGATGAGTGATGGCGTTCATATCGAAAAACTATTGTTCAAAACGCAAGACTGGATGAAAAGAACGCTTGCAATGCCTCTGCTCAAAGAGCAGAAGAAGATTGCCGAAATCCTCTCCACGCAGGACAAGGCAATCGAACTGCAAGAGCGCAAAATCGAGGAACTGAAAAGGTTCAAAAAGGGCTGTCTGGAAAAGATGTTCCCGCGGAAGGGGCAAAAGGTTCCGGAAACGAGGTTCCCCGGCTTTACGGGCGATTGGGAACAGCGTAAGGCAAAAGAGCTGTTTGTATCAACTGCGGATAAAGGTTATCCAGAACTTCCTGTTTTGTCAGCAACACAAGACCGTGGAATGATTCGCAGAGATGAAAACAGCATCAATATATTCCACGACAAGAAAAATGAAGCCGGCTATAAAAGAGTATTGCCGGGGCAGTTTGTGATACACCTTCGTTCTTTTCAAGGTGGGTTCGCTCATTCTGCAATAGAAGGCATAACCTCACCTGCTTACACGGTTTTTGGCTTTTCTGAGCCTGAAAAGCACGACTCAGAGTATTGGAAATATGTGTTTACATCTAAGTCGTTTATCCAGCGATTAGAAACAGTAACCTATGGCATCCGTGATGGGCGCAGTATAAGCTACGAGGAGTTTCTTACTCTCGGTTTTGTGTATCCGTCAAAGGCTGAACAAACAGCAATTGCCCGATATTTGGACAAACTAAGCGACCTTATCACCCTTCATCAGCGTAAGCTGGAGGAAATGAAAAGACAGAAAAAAGCCCTGATGCAGCTTCTGCTGACGGGGATTGTGAGGGTAAAGACATGAAAAGAGATATGGAGTTGTGCAGAAAAATTCTCTTTGCTATTGAAGAACAGTATGTAGATACGGCATTGCATAACCTTAAAATTCCAGAATACACAATGGAACAAGTTGCCTATCACTGTAAGATACTGAAAGAAGCCGGGCTTATCACCAACTACAAAGCACTCTTTGCAAGCAATCACATTGTTGGCTTTGGTGTCGGCTCGTTGACATGGGAAGGCCATGACTTTCTTGATAAAATTCGTGAGGATACCATCTGGAACAAGACAAAAGGCCTGATCAAAAACAAGGCGCTTCCCATGACACTGGATGTGGTAAAGGAAATCGCTACCGCTGTCATCTCTGAAACGCTTAAGGGCGCAATGATTGGAACGTTGTGAAAGGAGGTGAAAGCTATGGCAACGAATCCCCCTAAGGGCGATGGACATCGTAACGGAATGGTGCGGGAACGCTCTCAAACCTACAATCCCAAGACAGAGCAGTGGGTCAAGAGAGACACCAATACCGGCCGCTTCATGGATGTCAAGCAGGACGGTACGCCGTTCAAGGGTGTACGAAAAGAAAAGTAACCATTCGGGAAAACGAGGCAGCCCTCTGCCCCGCTATTCCTGCATATAACCCCTTTGCGAAAGGAGGTCTCTCCATGGACAAAGACGCCTATCTGGAAATCAACGCAAGCCAGTGCCCCGCCCTTGCGCTGTTTGAGGCCATGGGCTACACCTACATTTCCCCGGCGGATTGCGACAAGCAGCGCGGCAGCCGGTATCACGTGCTGCTCCGGGACATCCTGCGCGGTCAGCTCCGCAGGCTCAACCGCTATGTCTATGCAGGCGCAGAAAACGAGTTCTCCGCCGCCAACATCGAGCGCGCCATGGAGGATCTGGACGAACCGCTGACGGACGGCCTCGTGCGCACCAGCGAGAAGATTTATGACGCGCTGCTGCTGGGCAAGAGCTACCCGGAGACCATCGGCGACGGAAAAATGCTCAGCTTCAACCTCAAGTATATCGACTGGGACAACCCGCAGAACAACGTGTTCCACGTCACGGAGGAGTTCGCCGTGGACAGCCGGGACAGGCAGCACAACGCCCGCCCGGACATCGTGCTGTTCATCAATGGCATTCCCTTTGCCGTCATCGAGTGCAAGGCCCCGCATATCCCCGTGGAAGAGGCCGTCGGGCAGATGATCCGCAACCAGCAGGCGGCGTATATCCCGCAGCTCTTCAAATTTGCGCAGCTCGTCGTGGCGACCAACAAGAACGCCGTCAAATACGCGACAGCCGGCACGCCCAAAAAGTTCTGGAGCGTATGGAAGGAGCAGGATGCCGAATGGCTGCAAACCCGGCTGAAAGCGCTCGTCCCGGATCGAATACCCACTGAACAGGACAGAAATATCGTCTCCCTGTTCAGCTCCGAGCGCGTATTCGAGCTGATTCGTTACTTCATTCTCTTTGACGCCAACGTGAAAAAAGTCTGCCGCTATCAGCAGTTCTTCGCCGTCCGGGAAATCATGAAGACCATCGCCGAAAGCGACGAGCACGGCAACCGCCAGAGCGGCGTCATTTGGCATACGCAGGGCAGCGGCAAGAGCCTGACCATGGTCATGCTGGCGAAGTATATCCTGATGGAGCTGAAGGGCTGCCATCCCCGCGTGGTCATCGTCACGGACCGCAAGGAGCTGGACGCGCAGATTGCCGCCACCTTCGCGCATACGCGGCTAACCCCCGCCCGCGCGACGAGCGGACGCCATCTGGTGGAATTGGTGAACAGCGCCAGAGCGGACGTCATCACCAGTATCATCAACAAGTTCAACACCGTCGAGCGGCAGGAGGTCAAAAACCCCTCCCGCGACATCTTCGTGCTCGTGGATGAGAGCCACCGCTCCAACTACGGCCTCATGGCGACCCGGATGCGCAGCGTATTCCCCAACGCCTGCTACATCGGCTTCACCGGCACGCCGCTGATGAAAAGCGAAAAGAACACCATGGCCCGGTTCGGCAGGCTGATTCACAAGTACACCATCCGGGACGGCGTGGAGGATGGCGCGATCGTCCCCCTGATCTATGAGGGGCGCTTTGTCGAGCAAAAGGTGGACGAAGAAAATATCGACCTCTGGTTTAAGCAAACCACCCGCCGCCTGACGGAGGCGCAGCGGGAGGATCTGCGCAGGAAGTGGAGCAGCATTCGTCGCCTAACCTCCACCGACGCACGCATCAAGCGCATCGCGCTGGACATCAGCGAGCACTTCATTGAGGGCTACAAGGATACCGGCTTCAAGGCCATGCTCGCGACCAACTACAAGCGCGACGCAATCCGCTATCTGCAGTGCTTTGAGCAGTTCGGTGACCTGAGCTGCGCCGTCGTCATCTCGCCGCCCGACATGCGCGAAGGCGTCGATGACGTCGACGAGGGTGCGGACGATCTAGTCGTCTCCTTCTGGAACAAGATGATGCAGCAGTACGGGGATGCCGACCGCTACGAGGAAGCCATCAAGAACAGGTTCTGCGATGGTGAAATCGACATTCTGATCGTGTGCAGCAAGCTGCTCACCGGCTTCGACGCGCCGCTGTGTCAGGTGCTCTACATCGACAAGGAGCTCAAGGAGCACGGCCTTTTGCAGGCCATCGCGAGGACAAACCGCCTGCACGAGGGCAAGGACTACGGCCTGATTGTCGATTACCGCGGCCTGATTGAAAAGCTCGACACCGCCATGGACATGTACAGTGGCGCTGGTCTGGAGAACTTCGACGGCGGCGATCTGAAGGGCGTCGTGGTCGATGTGATGTCTGCCATCGGGAATCTCCGCAGCGCCTATACGCAGCTGGTAGAGCTCTTTGCCCCGGTGGGCAGCATCAGCGATGCGGAAGCCGTCGAGGTGTTCCTCGCCGATGACAAGATGCGTCAGGATTTCTATACTCTGCTCTGTGCCTTCGGCCGGGCGCTGCATTTGGTGCTGAATGCGGAGCAGGCATACAACGCGCTGAGCAAGGAGGAACGGCAGAAGTATCAGGACACGTTCATCTTCTTTTCAAAGGTTCGCCGCAGCGTCAAGCTCCAGTACTGCGACGCCATCGACAACGCAGAGTATGAACCGCTGATGCAGAATCTGCTCGACACGCACCTGTCTGTCGCCGGGCTGAAGAAGATCACAAGCCCCATCGACATTCTGAACAAGGACGACTTTGAAAAGGAGCTTGAGGAGCTGGGCTCGCTGCGGTCAAAAGCTGATGCAATTGCCAGCCGGATGACCAAAAGCATCAGTGAAAAGCGCGACGAGAATCCAGCATACTACGACAGCTTCTCCAAGCGGATCAGGGACGCCCTTGCGCTCTACAAGGAGAAGGTCATCTCCGAAGCCGAATACCTTGCCAAGATGCGCACCATTATGGAGGATTATCATGCCGGCAGGAGCACCGTCAGCTATCCGGAGCGCATCAAGAATAATGTTCACGCACAGGCCTTTTACGGCGTGCTGACCGCGCTGTTTGACGAGGTAGAGGACGAACGGATCACGCCCGATTTCGTTGCGGAGGTTTCCGAAGAAATCACAAAAATCGTCGCTTCCCACAGTCAGGTGGACTGGACGAACAACAAGACCATCCACGACCGCATTTCACAGGACATCGACGATCTGTTCTATAAATACGAAAAAGAGCGCGGCCTGAAGCTCTCCTTCGATCTCATCGACAAGATCATCGACAACGTCAAGACTGTTGCCCTGCGGAGGTTCTGAGCGATGGACATCACCTGCCAACGAACCATAACCGCCGATGGGCGCGAAATCCTATACAGTCTTGAAAGAAAGCAGGTCAGAAACCTCAATTTGCGGGTGCGCAAGGATGGCAGCGTGTGGGTTTCAGCCAATGCGGACGTCCCCTGCGGAGAAATCGACACTTTTGTTGCCAGCAAGGCCCCGTATATTCTGAAGGCCCTTAACCACTTCCATGAGATGGCCCAATACAGACCTCAACCGAAGCAGTATGTCAGCGGCGAAACATTCACCATTCTGGGGCGGGGTCTGCGCCTGCAGGTCACGCAGGACGCAACGGATTCCATTTCAGCGGACGGCGTCTATATTCATTTGGGCGTTCGGGATCTCTCTGATACAGAACAGAAGCGGCGTATCGTCAACAAATTTCTCGACCAGCAGTGCAGAATGGTATTTGGCGACGTGATGGATGGGCTTTATCCTTTGTTCCAAAAATACGGCGTGCAGAAGCCTTCTCTGAGAATCCGGGACATGGAAACGCGCTGGGGCTCCTGTCTGGCGAAGAAGGGAATCATCACACTGAACAAGCGTCTCCTCGAAGCACCAAGGCACTGCATTGAATATGTCGTCATGCACGAGCTTTGCCATCTGGTTCACCCCAACCACTCCAGGCAGTTTTATGCCTTTCTCACGATGCTGATGCCGGACTGGAAGGAACGGAAGCAGTATCTGGACAAGACCGCAGCCTATTGGCTTTGATCACGCCAATAGGCTGCTAAAAAGAGCTTTATGAACACATTGTAAAGGCAACCACACATTCTTCGCACTAATTATTGGAAAGCAGCGGCCATGCAGTTCATACAATTCCTGTCGGAAATCAAGTAAACCGCGCCGAAAACACGACGCCCTCTTCCGAATTCCTCATGTCACAGGAGGCATTGTGCAGCTCGAGAATCAGCCTGACCAGATACAGCCCCAGTCCGCTCCCGCCAGACTGACGGTTGCGGGACTGCTCCACGCGGTAAAACGGCGTGAAGAGCTGAGGCAGAGCTTCTTCCGGGATGGAGACACCCGTGTTTTCAATCGTCATCGTATGCGCATCCAGCAAAATGCGGATGCTAGCACCCTGCGGGGAGTAGAGGATGGCGTTCATCAGAACATTATCCAGCGCGTTGGTCAGGAGATCCTGGTTCCCCCGGATTGTCACGTCCGAAGCCATGTGCTTTTCAATGTGCAGCGCCTTTTGCGCAAGCAGCTCTTCATCCAGCTCCAGCTGCCGCTCGATTAGCTCGCTCAGATTGACCGTATCCGTTTTGAGGCCAAAGCTTCCGGCTTCGATTCGGCTGATGATCAGAATTTCCTTGATGAGGCTTTCCATCCTGCCGGTCACCTGAAGCGCCCGTGCCAGGTACTTGTCCCGATCCCGGTATACGCCGATTTGCGCCAGCATACCGCTCAGCTGCCCCTTGAGGATCGTCACCGGTGTTTTCAGCTCGTGCGAAGCCGCTGAAAAGAACGCGGAGCGCTGACGCTCCATGTCCCGTTCGCGCTCCATATCCTGCTGCAGGCGTTCATTGGCGGTTTTCAGCTCCGTCAGCGCGTCGGAAAGGTTGTCGGAAAGCGTGTTCAGGCTGTCGCCCAGAGCTCCGATTTCATCCGTGCGATGCTGTGCCCAGCGGGAGCTGAAATTAAGCGCGGCGATGCTTGCGGCGATATGGCTGATGTCCACAATGGGCCGGGTAATCCATCTGGCGTAGAAGAACGAGGTCAGCAGCGAGACACCAAGGATCAGCAGCGCGAGAAACGGCAGCGTCTTTTTCATGGCCTCCGACGCTTGATTGACAGCCCTTTTTCCGCCGACGACCAGCAAATACCCCATCGTTCCATCCCGGAAGAAAAAAGTCCGTGCTTCATCGGCGGGCAGGTACGCATCGGTGACGGTGATCTGATTGATGATGTTCTCAGCGATTGCATTTTCCGCCGTACCAATCGCATTTCCGGTCTCCGTGGCCTGCATAACCGCATCCTGTTCAAGCGTTTCACTGTCTTCCGTGGTGATCGCCGCACGCCCGGCGGTGTCTTCCACGAGATAAGCCTCAGACGAAATTGTATCGTACAGAGTTCGCCCATATTCGTCTGACAGACGGAGCGCTGCGCCCGTCTCCCTGCAAAAGGCGGAAAGCAGCTCGTCGCACGCAGACGGCTCCCGCCCGGACAGCGCAGTCAGGAGCGCTTCGGTCTTTTGGCCGAGTTCCTCCTGCAAAATGCTCGTATAGGTGAGCGGCGTCAGATACGCAATCGCACCATAGGTGGCAGCGCAGACGGCGATCAGCAGGCCGCAGGTCATCAGAAAGATGCGAAGCGTCAGGCTGTGCTTAATCCTTGTCCACACGATAGCCCACCCCTCTGACCGTCCGGATGTAATCCGCGCCCAGTTTGCGGCGCAGATTCTTGATATGGCTGTAAATCACGCGATCGTCGCCCAGATAGTCGTAATTCCAGATGCGGCTGACAAGCATCTGGTAGGTCATCACGCGCCCCTGATTTTGCAGCAGCTCCCGCAGGCATTCAAACTCGCGGTTGGTCAGCTCCAGCATCCGGTCGCCGCGCATGACGGTATAGGCGTCCAGATCGAGCGTCAGGTCGCGGTAGCGCAGCAGATTGGCGTCCGGGCGATCCTCGTCCCGGCATCGCCGGAGAATCGCACCGATTTTACGCAGCAGCACGGGCATGGAGAACGGCTTGGTGACGTAATCGTCAATCCGCAGATCGTAGCCGCGAAGCTGCTCGTCCTCGCCGTCCAGCGCGGTCAGCATCACGATGGGGACATCCGATCTTTTGCGAATCCATTCGCATACGCCAAAGCCGTCGAGCCTCGGCAGCATCAGGTCGAGCAGCACCAAGTCAAATTGCCCGCTTTCAAAAACCTCCAGCGCTTTCAGTCCATCCTCCGCCTCAGCGGTCTGATACCCGGCTTCGGTCAGCCAGGATTGAAGCAGCTCCGAAATATCAAAATCATCTTCAACGATGAGAATACGGTACATGTCCTGCGCCTCCTTATACAGGACAGTATAGCATACCTTTTTGGATTTCTTCTGAATTTCCCGAAATATTCACAAACCTGCGAAAGAGCCATTGCCCCTTCGCAGGTTTCGCATTTATCGCACTCTTTCTGCCATCATGCCGATCAAAGCGCCATCGCCGTTTGCGTCCGGTTTGGCATAATCCCGAATGACCTCAACATCGACCTCTCCCTGATCGTCATCGCAGCAGACCATGCTCGTCATGCTGCCATGGAAGCGTCCGCTGTCAAGCGGTTCGCCATTGCTCTGGCGAATGTCCAGAAACCGGCGCACACGCTGTCCCTGAAAGACCATCTCATCGCTCGCCGCATCGTAGCACAGGCCAAATGCCGCGTAGGGCGCGAAGAAGACCTGCTTTTCGGCAGCAGTCATTTCGCCCTCTGAGGTGGCGGTCGTTTGGAATGTGCTCCCGCCTTGGCTTCGCGCGGCGGATTCCTCCCCGGTCAGCGCACGGATTCCTGTGAGCAGGCCTTCCGGGCTGAGCGAGCCGTCCGCATGGCGAATCAGCCGGGTCTGGTCGCGCTCGGTTCGCAGGTCGATGGTTCCCTGCTCGTCCGTAAATTCGATGATCGTGCACACGCCGCCGCTCACCGAGTAGGCGTCCGTGAAGGAGTGCACCCGCTGCCCCTGATACATGAGCGTCCGGCTTTCCGGGTCGCAGCTTAATCCGTATTCCGCATACGGCTCAAAGCGCCTGGCCCAGGCTTCATCATTCTCTGGATACGAATAGGAGTATTGCGTATACACCGCAATGGCCTCCGCAGCCTCGTATGCTGCTGTACCTTCGCAGATGACTGTGGAATCGTCCGTTTCCTGCCCGGCAGCGGCAGGATGCCCATCCCGTCCATCCAGCAAGATTGCTGTGTCTTGCGTCCGAGCAAGCTCCAGCGTGCGGTCCGGGAACCCCGGCTCCTGAACGACGACGGACTCCGCGCCGATGATGAACGTCTTTCCATCGGCCTGATAGGTTCCCTCGCCACCCGTGAACGTGTACACCTTGCCGTCCATGGCGATGCCGGTCGTCTGCGCCAGCGCAGATGCACAAAGCAGGCACACCAGCATCAAAGCAAGCAGAGACACACAAAACACTTTTTTCATCGTACAACCTCCTTTTTCCCCTTTCATCGGGGATACACCGAGTATACCTCTGCGCTTTGGAGTTGGGTTGTACGGTGTTTGAAGATTGTCTGAAGAATCAATTTAGAGACTGGCGGTTTGGTTTTATTAAGAAATATCAGGAGACTATGATGGTGACATTCCTACTGTTTATCCCCGATATGCAAGGTTGCAGGCTCCATCCGTTCATTGAGGATGCATGCCGTCTCAAAACTCGGCTTTCTTTGCATCATCCATATCCTCATGAATGATATGCGAAAAGTAATCCGTCTCATTGATTTGCGCCACCTCAAGCGTGCGCATATAAACATCCATCTCATCAGGCGCATATTCCTTCATGACCTTCTGGCGCGCCGCTTCCAGTACCGTGTTCATATCCTGAATTCGCATATCCGCGATGCGATCTACGACGATCTCGGTGTCTGCCATCAGCTGGCGGAATCTGGGGTGCGTCATCATTTCACAGAGCAAGCGGTTATTGATCTTCCCGCTGCGCAGCAGCTCCAATACTTCATCACTCAGATGCAGGGACGCCACGTCCACATCTGAGTGATTTTTTTGTTCTGTCAAGCCCAGGAGATAATCGGTGGATACGCCATAGAACTTTGCCAGCTTCTGAATGGCGTAGTGATTGATGTCGCCGCAATCCTCGCTCTCATATTTGCCAAGTGCAGACTTCGATAAGCCGGTCTGCTCCGCCAGCTGTTCCAGCGTCAGCTTCTTATCGATCACACGAAGGTCCTTCAGACGCTCGGCCATTGTCAGTTGAACGTACATTTTCCAGCCTCCATAACCAGTTTCAACCCTATCATACCACATTTCCATAAGCGTGGAAAGACAGGGGTTTTTGCGGGTTTTCCATCGTTTCGGACATAGGCCAAAGCATGGGGTTTGTCAGGTATACTGTCTGCGTTCCACAGAACACAGAACCTTGACAACCCATCCCGAAGCCCTTTGCCCGATATACCGCCATGACCTTCCGGTTACCCCCGCGTCCCCCTAGCAAGCACCTTCCCCGGAAGCAAGCGCTTCTTCAGGACTGACTGTGAGCCAAACAAGGTTTCTAGCCGGGAACAGGCAAGGGACACCCATACAATAGAATTCCAAATAACTATGAATGAGCAAATTCCAAAAAACATCCAAACTTTTCTTTGAGCATAGCGCTGAAGCGCACCCTACGCCTGCAACAGACGCTCTCGAAAATAGGCAAAGCCTTTTTCAAAAGCGCCCCTATAATCCGGAAGCGTG
>OOCZ01000783.1_pt1 | contig 22920 bp, 19 predicted proteins | sample 1671631 | NCBI WGS metagenome assembly OOCZ01 (sample SAMN06348176, study PRJEB24527) | human gut metagenome | reverse complement strand
AGAAGGATATGGATCTGGTGCAGCTGGTGTCCTTCGGCTGCGGCGTGGATGCCATTACCACCGACGAGACCCGCGAGATTTTGCAGCGGGGCAACAAGCTGTATACCCAGCTGAAGATCGACGAGATCACAAACCTCGGTGCCGTGAACATCCGTCTGCGCAGCCTGTTCGCCGCACTGGACGAGCGGGACGAGGCCGCCGCAGAAAAGTCAGAATAAAAGAAACCCTGAGATAGGCTGAAGGGCTTCCCCCAGCGGGGGGAAGTCTTTGCGGGGACTATCTTGTTTAGAGCAACATAGGAGGAACCTATGGAATATCATTATCCCAAATTTACCCCGGAGATGAAAAAGACCCACACCATCCTCATCCCCAACATGGCCGTTACCCAGTTCCGGCTTATGGAGTACGCACTGCGCTGCGAAGGCTATAAGTGTGAGCTGCTGGGCAACTGCGGCAGTGCCGTGGCACAGCTGGGGCTGAAGTATGTCCACAACGATACCTGCTACCCGGCGCTGCTGGTCATCGGCCAGTTTCTGGATGCGCTGAACAGCGGCAAGTATGATCTGGAGCACACTGCCTTGCTGATCACCCAGACCGGCGGCGGCTGCCGTGCCTCCAACTACATCCATCTGCTGCGCAAGGCGCTGGTCAAGGCCGGTTACCCGCAGATCCCGGTGGCAAGCCTGAACTTTTCCGGTCTGGAAAAGGACAGCGGCTTCCAGATGACCCTCCCGCTGGCGCGCAAGTGTATCGCCTGCATCTTCTACGGCGATATGCTGTGTGCGCTGCGCAATCAGGTGGCCCCCTACGAGAACGAAAAGGGGGCTGCTGACCGCATGGTGGATCGCTGGATCGCCCGTCTGGGCCGTGCCTTGCTGGCCGGTAAAGGCTTTACTTCCCGGGAAATGAAGCACACCTTCCCGCTCATCGCAAAGGAATTTGCCACTATCCCGGTCACCCGGGTGCCCAAGGTCAAGGTGGGTGTTGTGGGCGAGATCTACGTCAAGTACAGCCCGCTGGGCAACAACGACTTGCAGAAGTTTCTGGAAAGTCAGGACTGCGAGGTGAACTTCCCCGGTCTGATGGGCTTTGTGCAGTATTGCGCCTTCAATATGGGCGAGGATCATGTGCTTTACGGCGGCAAGCTGGCTGTAAAGGTAGGCACCGACCAGTTCCTCAACTGGTTGGACAGCGTGGAGCGTGTCATGCTCAAGGCAGAGACGGACGCCGGGTTCTATGCGCCGGGCCCCTTCAAGGAGCTGGTGAAAAAGCCCAAGGGGGTTATCTCGCTGGGCGCAAAAATGGGCGAGGGCTGGCTGCTGACCGCCGAGATGATCGAGCTGGTGCAGGGCGGTTATGGCAACATCGTGTGTGCGCAGCCCTTTGGCTGCCTGCCCAACCATATCGTGGGCAAGGGCATGGTGAACAAGATCCGTGCGCTGTACCCCAGCGCCAACATCACCCCCATCGACTACGACCCCAGTGCTACCCGGGTCAATCAGGAAAACCGCATCAAGCTGATGCTGGCGGTGGCCAAGGAGCGGCTGAACGCCCCCGCAGAAGCCCAGCCGCTTACGGCAGAGCAGCTCGCAGGCGGCGCCCCTCAGGTTGGCGCTACCGTGTAACAAAAGCAAATACGATAAAACAGGGGAGCCGCTGCACGGCATTTTTACGCAGCAGCTCCCTTTTTGCAGGAAAGGAACCGCTATGGAAAAGCCCGCAGCTGCCTGTTATCATCTGCCCGGCCTGTTCGAGTTTTACGAGCTGTACCGCCGCTTTTTGCCGCTGTACCGGGAGCACCGGGAATATTTTTACGATTGGTGCACCATAGGCTCTATCTACGGCGCACCGGCGGGCTGTATCTGGGGCGGGGGACGCATCTCCTGCGGCGGAGCAACGGCGCGCGAGGTGCTGGCGCTGCTGTGGGAATACGGCATCTCCGGGCGGCTGACCTTCAGTAACTCCCTGCTGCGGGCTGAGCACCTTGCTGACCCGCAGTGCAACGCCCTGTGTGAGCGGTTTGCAAAAAGCGGCAGTGTGCCAAACGGTGTGATCGTCCATTCTGATTTGCTGGCGGACTATCTGCAACAGCGTTGGCCGGAGCTGTATCTGGTGTCCTCCACCACCAAGGTGCTCACCGAGTTTGCGGAGCTGCGGCAGGAACTGGAAAAGCCGCAGTTCCGGTATGTAGTGCCGGATTTCCGGTTAAACCCGGCACTGGAACAGCTGCGCACCCTGCCGCCGGAGCAAAAAGCCAAGGTAGAGTTTTTGTGCAACGAGTGCTGCTGGTTCGGCTGCACCGAGCGCAAGCGCTGCTACGAGACGGTCAGCCGTCAGAATCTGGGCGAGGACTGCCCGGACCACCGCTGCGCCGCCCCGGATGCCGCCGAGGGCTATCGCTTTTCCAAGGCGATGCGTAGCCCCGGGTTCATCGGGGTGGAGGACATCCGGCAGCGGTATCTGCCCGCAGGTTTTTCCCACTTTAAAATAGAGGGCAGGGGACTTGGCAGCGCACTGGTGCTGGAATTTCTGCTCTACTACATGACAAAGCCGGAATACCAGCTGCAGGTGCGGGAGACAATTTATCTGGACAATATGCTGGATCTTTTTTAAGAAAATCGCACCGGGCAGACCGTTTTCTGTCCGGTGTTGCTTTTTGCCTGCGGGATTTATACCGGAAAACTTTCTTTTCCCTCCAAAGCGTGTTACAATAAACAGGAAATTATTTTTAGAAGCTGCTTACGAAAGCAGCTTCCTGTAGGAGCAGTGCATGGAAACAACGCAAAAACAGATCGTACTGGGCATTCTGGCCCATGTGGACTCCGGCAAGACCACCCTCTCCGAGGCCATGCTCTACCGCGCAGGTGCCATCCGCAAGCTGGGGCGGGTAGACCACGGAGATGCCTTTCTGGACACCGACAGCTTGGAAAAAGCGCGCGGCATCACCATCTTTTCCAAGCAGGCGCTGCTTACGGCGGGCAATACCGCCATCACCCTGCTGGACACCCCCGGCCATGTGGATTTTTCCACCGAGACGGAGCGCACCTTGCAGGTGCTGGACTATGCCGTGCTGGTGGTCAGCGGAACGGATGGCGTGCAAAGCCACACCGAAACGCTGTGGCGGCTGCTGCGGCGCTACCATGTGCCCACCTTTGTGTTCGTGAACAAGATGGACCTGCCCGGCATGACCCGGGAGCAGCTGCTTACCCAGCTGAACCGCCGCCTTGGCGAGGGCTTTGTGGATTTTGGCGCAGAACCTGCCGCCCGCAACGAAGCACTGGCGCTGTGCGATGAGCAGCTGATGGAAAAAATGCTGGACGCGGGAACCCTGACCGATGCAGACATTATCCCCGCAGTTGCACGGCGGCACGTTTTTCCGTGCTGGTTCGGGGCGGCGCTGCGGCTGGATGGGGTGGATGCACTTCTGGACGGGCTTGACCGCTACACCCGCCCTGCCCCGGCGCTGCACGCCTTTGGCGCAAGGGTGTTCAAGGTATCACAGGACGAGCAGGGTACCCGCCTGACATGGCTGCGGGTCACCGGCGGGGAACTGAAAGTAAAGGCTCTGCTTACCGGCGAAACGGACGGCGAGCCGTGGGCAGAAAAGGCGAACCAGCTGCGGCTGTATTCCGGCGCAAAATATACCCTGACCGAGGCCATCGGCCCGGGACAGGTGTGCGCTGTGACCGGCCTGACCCATGCAAAGCCCGGCGCCGGGCTTGGGGCAGAGCGGGACAGCGATGTGCCGGTGCTGGAGCCGGTGCTCAGCTATCAGGTGCTGCTGCCGGAGGGTGCGGATGTGCACGCCGCGCTAGGCAAGCTGCACCGGCTGGAGGAGGAAGAACCCCAGCTCCATGTGGTGTGGAACGAGACACTGGGCGAAATTCATGTGCAGCTGATGGGCGAGGTACAGCTGGAAGTGCTGCGCAGCCTGTTGGCGGAGCGGTTCGGGCTGGAGGTATCCTTTGGCCCGGGCGGTATTTTGTATAAGGAGACCATCACCGAGCCCATGGAGGGCGTAGGCCACTACGAGCCGCTGCGCCACTATGCCGAGGTGCATCTGCTGCTGGAACCGCTGCCCCGGGGCAGTGGGATGCAGTTTGCCGCCGACTGCCGGGAAGAGGTGCTGGATAAAAACTGGCAGCGGCTGGTGCTGACCCATCTGGAAGAAAAGCAGCACCTTGGCGTTTTGACCGGCGCACCGCTGACCGATGTAAAGATCACTCTGCTCACCGGCAAGGCACACCTGAAGCACACTGAGGGCGGAGATTTCCGGCAGGCCACCTACCGCGCCGTGCGGCAGGGGCTGATGCTGGCCAAAAGCCAGCTGCTAGAGCCGTGGTATGCCTTCCGGCTGGAGGTGCCGGTGGAGAATATCGGCCGCGCCATGAGCGATATCCAGCGCATGGAGGGCAGCTTTGACCCGCCGGAAAGTGGCGCGGAGACCGCCACCCTGACCGGCTTTGCGCCGGTATCCACCATGCGCAGCTACCCCATGGAGGTGGTCAGCTACACCCGGGGCAGGGGACACCTGAGTCTGACGCTGGACGGTTACCGCCCCTGTCACAATGCACAGGAGGTCATTGCAGAAAGCGGCTACCAGCCGGAGCATGATCTGGAAAACCCCGCAGATTCTGTGTTCTGCGCCCATGGTGCTGGCTTTGTGGTGCCGTGGAGCGAGGTGCGCAGCCATATGCACGTGGAAAGCGGCTGGGGCAAGGCAAAGCCCGCCCGCCCGGAGGTGCAGGCTGTGCCCCAGCGCCGCGCCATGGCCTACCGCGCTACGCTGGAAGAGGATGCCGAACTGCTCAAAATTTTTGAGCGCACCTACGGCCCCATCAAGCGGGACCCGCTGGCGGCGTTCCGTCCGGTGCAAAAGACCGAACGCCCGGATTTTGCCGCCGAACAGTGGGAAATTGCCCCGGAGTATCTACTGGTGGACGGCTACAACATCATCTTTGCGTGGGACGAGCTGAACGCGCTGGCGAAGGAAAGCTTGGACGCCGCCCGCCGCAAGCTGATGGATATCCTGTGCAACTATCAGGGCTATCAGAAATGCGTGCTCATTCTGGTGTTCGATGCCTACCGCGTGCCCGGCAGCCCCGGTGCCATCGAGCAGTACCACAATATTCATGTGGTCTACACCAAGGAGGCCGAGACCGCCGATATGTTTATCGAGCGGGTCACCCATGAAATCGGCAAGAGCCGCCGCGTTCGCGTGGCGACCTCGGACGGCATGGAGCAGGTCATTATCCTTGGCCACGGCGCACTGCGCGTGTCTGCCCGGATGTTCCACGAGGAAGTGCAGAACGTGGAAAAACAGATCCGCGCCCTTGTGCAGGGACAGGCGTAAAAGTTATCCCGAAAAAATTCCTCTCTTGTGAAAAAGTCGGTTTGGAAAATCCGCAGATTTTCCAAACCGACAATCTTAAAATAATGATTCCGCTAGAAATGCCCACAGCAACGCGGAGGGCATTTAAAACCGTTCTCTGGAGGTGCACCCATGGCTGTGGAAATTACCGAAGAATTTGTCTGGCAGAATATCCCGCCCCGCGCCCGGGATAGCCATAAGGGTACCTTTGGCAGCGTGCTGGCGGTGGCGGGCAGTGCCTTTTACCGGGGCGCTGCGCTGCTGGCAGCCGAGGGTGCACTGCGCACCGGGGCGGGTATCGTTACCCTTGCAAGCGTAGAGCCGGTGGTCAGCGCCGCTGTGACTCGTCTGCCGGAGTGCTGCCTGTGCCCCTGTAAGGAAGGCGCACAGGGCGGCATTGCGCCGGAAAATGTGTCGCTGCTCCGGCGGCAGAAGGCTACCGTGCTGCTGCTGGGCCCCGGCCTTGGCGGCACAGCGCAAAGCGCCGCCCGGGCCACCGAGACCCGCACGCTGGTGCAGCAGCTGCTGCCCGGCTTTGCGGGGGCTGCGGTGTTGGACGCAGACGGCCTGAACGCCGCCGCCCAGCTGCTGGCAGAGGACAAGCCCTTCCCGCACCCGGCAGGGGAGTTGGTAGTTACCCCGCACCCCGGCGAGATGGCGCGCCTGACCGGCCTTTCGGCAGCAGCGCTTGCTACCGACCGGGAGGGCATTGCCCTGCGGTATGCCAAGGCGTGGAATGCTGTGGTGGTGCTGAAGGGGGCACGCACTGTGGTGGCAAGCCCGGATGGGCGGGTGTGTGTGAACCCCACCGGCAATCCGGGACTTGCCCGGGGCGGCAGCGGGGATGTACTGGCTGGGATGCTTGCGGCGCTGCTGGCCTGCGGTCTGCCCGCCTACCAAGCTGCTGCCTGTGCGGTATATCTGCACGGTGCTGCCGCCGACCGCGCCGCCGCAAAGCGCGGTGAGTACGGGATGCTGCCGCATGATATCCTGCCGGAGTTGGGCGCACTGTTTGCGGAGAATCAAAGATAAACGAGAAGCGGCAGCTGCACAAAACACCGTGCAGCTGCCGCTTTTTGTTGCTGTAATTTGCGGTTCAGAAACGTTTTAGATCACCGGAACTGGCCGAGATATTCCTCCACGGAGCGGGTCATCTCCTTGGAGAAATTGGAGTTATACTTGCGGTTGCAGAAGGCGGTGCACCACTGGTCAAAGGGGGCGTTTCCGGCTTTGTAGCCGAAGGTGTCCCGCAGCTCTGCGCCGTCCATGGTGCGGTAGCCGTTTTCGTGCACGATATGCTCCATGGCGCAGCGCTGGGGCTTTACGCGGTCCTTCTGCTGCTGGGTGGGCCAGCCGAACACCAGCATCACCGCCGGGAACACATAGTCCGGCAGATGCAGCAGACTGCGCTGGGTGTCGCAGTTCTCCATGATATCCCCGATGTAGCACGAGCCGATGCCAAAGCTTTCAGCGGCGACCACGGCGTTCTGGGCGGCAATGGCGGCATCGGTGACTGCCAGCATCAAATCGCCCACACCCGGAGTGCGGGGCGTGCAGCCCGCTTCCAAGTAGGCGTCGTACCACTTTTTGCAGTCGGCGCAGAACACCAGCACCAGCGGTGCTTTGGCAATAAAGGGCTGGTGGTCACAGCTTTCGGCCAGCGCTTCTTTCAGTGCCGGGTCGGTGATGTCTAAAATGGTATACAGCTGCTGACAGCCCGCGGAGGGCGCCTGTGCGGCAGCTTCCAAAATGGCCTGCTTCATCTCGGCAGGGATGGGCTTTTCTTCATACACCCGCACCGACTTGCGGTCGAACAGGCTTTGCAGAATAGGATTACGCTCAGTCATGGGAACACCTCCGGTGTTGTGTTTATTCGTAGTCGATGGGCAGGGTGGGCAGGCCGTTCAGCTCCAGCCCGGCGGTGTGCCCGGCAATGTACTGGTAGTAGCCCTGCGCGGCGATCATCGCGCCGTTGTCGCCGCAGAACTTCAGTTCCGGCAGATAAACCTTGGCACCCAGCTTCTGGGCACCGTCATTTACCAGCTGGCGCAGACGGCCGTTGGCGGCTACACCACCGGCAAGGCAAACCTGCTTTGCCCCGGTATCGGCAGCAGCCAGCAGCAGCTTTTCGGCCAGAATGCCCGCAATGCGCTCCTGAAAGCTTGCCGCCAGATCAGGCACGTTGATCTCCTCGTTCTTCATCTGGGCCTTGTTTACCTCGTTCAGCACGGCGGTTTTCAGGCCGGAGAAGCTGACGTTGTACTTGCCGTCCACATGGGGCACCGGCAGGCGATAGGCCTTGGGGTCGCCTGTTTTGGCGGCATTTGCCACGCTGGGGCCGCCGGGATAGGGCAGTCCCAGGGTGCGGGCAACCTTGTCAAAGGCTTCGCCGGCGGCATCGTCCACGGTGTGGCCCAGAATGTGGTAGTGGGTATAGTCCTGCACCTCCACGATATGGCTATGGCCGCCGGATGCCACCAGACAGAGGAAGGGCGGCTTGAGCTCCGGATGGGTCAGATAGAGGGCCGCAATGTGGCCCCGCAGGTGATGCACCGGAACCAGCGGCTTGTTGGCAGAATAGGCCAGCCCCTTGGCAAAGTTCACGCCCACCAGCACTGCGCCGATCAGGCCCGGCGCAAAGGTGACAGCCACCGCGTCCACATCGTCCATGGTCTTGCCTGCGTCCAGCAGAGCCTTTTTGACCGTGGCGCTGATGAACTCGCAGTGGCGGCGGCTGGCGATCTCAGGGACCACGCCGCCATAAAGAGCCTGCTCCTTGACACTGGTGGAGATGACGTTGCTCAGCAGGCGGCGGCCATCCTCCACAAGGGATGCGGCGGTCTCGTCGCAGGTGGATTCGATTCCTAAAACGATCATAGTTCAGTGGGCCTCCAGCCAGTTTTTGCCAGTATGCACATCGGTGCTCAGAGGGACAGCGTAGTGCACACAGCCCTCCATTTCCTCCCGCAGGATCTGCGCGGCCCTTTCGGCCTCCGCCTCCGGGGCTTCCACGATCAGTTCATCGTGGACCGTCAGGATCAGGCGGCTTTCCATCTTTTCGTCCCGCAGCCGCCGCCAGACACGTACCATGGCCAGCTTGATGACATCGGCAGCCGTGCCCTGAATAGGGGTGTTGCGGGCCATCCGTTCGCCGCTGGCCCGGATGTTGTGGTTGTTGCTGTTCAGCTCCGGCAGGGCGCGGCGGCGGCCGAACAGGGTGGAAACATAGCCGCGCTGGCGGGCATCCGCAATGGTCTTTTCCATATAACCGTCGATATTGGGGAAGGTGGCCAGATAGGTCTGCAGGAAGGCCTCTGCTTCCTTGACGCTCACGCCGATGTCCTTGGAAAGGCTGTAAGCGCCCTTGCCGTACATGATGCCAAAGTTGATGGCCTTGGCGCTGGAGCGCAGGCGGGGTGTGACATCCTCAGGCCGGATGTTGTAGATCTTGGCTGCGGTGCTGCGGTGGATGTCGGCACCGGAGAGGAACGCCTCCTGCATGTGCGCATCGCCGGTGACATGGGCCAGGATGCGCAGTTCGATCTGGCTGTAGTCGGCATCCACCAGCACGCAGCCGGGCTTTGCCACAAAGTAGGCGCGGAGCTTGCTGCCCATCTCGGTGCGGATGGGGATGTTCTGCAGGTTGGGATTGTCAGAGGAGAGCCGCCCGGTGCGGGCCTCGGTCTGGTTGAAACGGGTGTGGATGCGGCCATCCTCGCCAATGACCTTGAGCAGACCCTCCACATAGGTGGAGTTCAGCTTCTGGCAGGCACGGTACTGGAGAATGTCCTCCACCAGCGGGATGTCCCGCAGCTTTTCCAGTGTCTCGGCATCGGTGGACCAGCCGTTCTTCGTCTTTTTGCCATGGGGCAGGCCCATGGTATCAAAGAGCAGGGTGCCCAGCTGTTTGGGGCTGTTGGGGTTGAAATCGGAGGTGCCTGCCTCCATCTCGATGCGGGTCAGCACCTGGTCCAGCTCCTGCCGCAGCTGCACGCCGAAGGCTTCGATGCCCTCACGGTCTACAAGGATGCCGGTGCGGGTCATATCGGCCAGCACCTGTGCCAGCGGGAATTCAATGTTGTTGTAGAGCTCGTCCTCTCCATTTTCAGTGATCTCCGCCTTCATTCTGGCGAACAGGTCTGCCAGGAAACCGGCATCGGGGTACTCCTCACAGGAGAACGCCGACCTTGCATGGTAGCTGGTGGCAAGGGTGGTGAGCAGATAGTGGGAAGCGGAAGCGTCCAGCAGGTAGGCGGCCAGCTTGCCGTCCCAGACGATGCTGCTGCCCCAGCTGCCTGCGGCCATGGCTCTGGCGTAGAGGGGGGCGGAATCGAATACATCCAGCGTCACCTTGGGGTCGTCCAGCAGGGAGACCAGCTCCTCCTCGGAGAGGGGATACACGGTGGTGTCCTGCACGGCGTACCAGGCCTCCGGCTGCACGACCGCGCTCTTTTTGCCCAGAACAGCAGGGCGCGCGGCCACCAGATAGTGACCGGAGGGTTCTGCGGGCAGGGACGCAATGGCTGCGTCCACCTCCGGCAGGGTATCGGGGTCCTGTTCCGGAACGATGCCGTCCAGCCCGAACCGGGTGATGAGGGTCTGGATCTCCAGCTCCTGCATCAGACGGACAGCGGCGGGCTTGTTGCCCTCGGTCACCTTGTAGGCCCCTTCCGCTGTGTCGATGGGGGCATCAGTGCGGATGGTGCCCAGCGTGTGGCTGAGGTAGGCATCCTCCCGGCAGGCCAGCAGGTTCTCCCGCTGCCGGGGCTTGATGATCGGGCTGTCCAGATGGTCGTACACGCTGTCCAGGGTGCCGAAGTTCTTGACCAGGGTCATGGCGGTCTTTTCACCGATGCCCTTCACGCCCGGAATGTTGTCAGAGGTGTCGCCCATCAGGCTCTTCACCTCGATGAGCTGCTTGGGCTCAATGCCGTACTTTTCGTGGATGGCATCCAGATCCATGGTCTCCGTTTTGCTGCGGCCCATGGCGCTGGTGGCCAGCAGCACGGTGGTGGTCTCGCTCACCAGCTGCAGGCTGTCGCGGTCTCCCGTGGCCAGAAAGCAGTCGTCCCTGCGGGCCTCGCAGGCAGCGGCCAGCGTGCCCAGAATGTCGTCGGCCTCCCAGCCCTTTGCTGATACCTGACGGTAGCCCAGGTCGGTGAGCAGTTCTTTCAGGATGGGCATCTGCTGGGCCAGCTCGTCCGGCATGGCGTGGCGGGTGCCCTTGTAGCCGTCGTACATTTCGTGGCGGAAGGTGGGGTGCTTCAGATCGAAAGCAACGGCCACCTCGTCGGGCTCACACTCCCGGAGCAGGGAATTCATAATATTCAAAAAGCCGAAGATGGCATTGGTATAGCGGCCGTCCTTGGTGGTCAGCAGCTTGATGCCGTAAAAGGCACGGTTGGCAATGCTGTTGCCGTCAATGACCAGTAAACGCATAGTCAGTCTCCTCCATTGCATTATAACTCAATTTATAGTATAACACAAAATGGGGGCCAGCGGGGGATTTTTGCAGAAAAAACAAAAATGCCCTCCCATGCTGGGAAGGCAGGTGAAGGTGTTACTCCGAGATGGTGATGGCACTCACCGGGCAGGCCTGTGCGGCTTCCACGGCGGTGGGTACGGTGTCGGGCGGCAGCTCGCCCGGCACAGCGACGGCCAGGATGCCTGTCATCTGGAACACCTCGGGGCAGATCCCGGTGCACTGGGTGCAGCCGATGCAGAGATCGGGGTCAACGAATGCTTTCATGGGAAGTTCCTCTCTTTCTGAAATGGCCCGCCCTTCGTTCAATCTCAGGGGCGGCTTGTGATAAAGCAAGTATGGACGGAAAGAAGATGAATTATCCCTAGGTTTTTTCCGGCAGATATGATACAATAGAGCACACAGGATCCAGGAGGAAAAACGATGAACATTCAGATCTTTGGCACCAGCAAGTGCTTTGATACCAAAAAGGCCCAGCGCTATTTCAAGGAGCGGGGCATCAGGTTCCAGATGATCGACCTGAAGGAAAAAGAGATGAGCCGGGGCGAGTTTGAGAACGTGGCCCGCGCGCTGGGCGGCTGGGAAATGCCGATGGACCCGGCGGCGAAGGACAAACAGACCCTTGCGCTGCTGGACGCGCTGGTGGACTGGCAGAAGGAGGACAAGCTGTTCGAGAACCAGCAGCTGTTCAAAACGCCTATCGTCCGCAACGGGCGGCAGGCCACCGTGGGCTATCAGCCCGATGTCTGGAAGAGCTGGGAATAACACGCGCTTTCACAAAAAATCCACGCGCCGGATTTTGCACTTTGGGGCGAATCGTGGTATACTAAAACACAGTGTGGCCCCTACGATATCCAATTAGGAGACGAATAGAATATGAAAACCTATATGACCCCGGAAGAACACGCCCGGCTCCACCGCCGCCGCGCCCGGCAGGCCCTTGGCCTGCTGATCGCCGTGCTGGCACTGGTGGGCGTTGTAACAGTCGTGCGGGCCGGTGTGAAGGGTGTGGCCACCCTGTTTGATGACACCCAGCAGAAGGCGGAATATGAGGACCGGCTGGAAGGTCTGGTCCTGTTCGATCCGCTGCCCTTTAACGGCATTGAGAACATCGATGACCTGACCCTGCGCGAAGCCGCCGTCTGGGGCTGCGTGTACAGCATCCAGGAGACCCAGGGAGGCTTTGACAACTACAATACGGACCCCGACACCGAACAGCTGCTGCTGCCCTCGGTGGATGTGGATGCCTATCTGGCAAAGCTGGTGGGCCCCAGTTTCAAGCTGACCCACAAGAGCTTTGAGATGGACGATATGACCATCGAGTTCGATGAGACGACCCAGTGCTATAAGATCCCCGTCACCGGCAGCGTGGGCACCTTCCGCGCTACCGTCACCAGACTGTTCAAGAAGGACGGCCTGCTCCACGTTACTGTGGGCTATATCCCCACCCAGAGCAGCGATGACAGCATCCTGAACAACTTGTCCGACACGCCCACCAAGTATATGGATTACCTGTTCAGCCGCCAGAGCGGCAGCTGGTATCTGACCGGCCTGACCGACAGCGAGACCAAGCCCGAATCTGCCGACAGTGCAGCCTCTGCCGCGGAGCCCGCCCCGCTGGCTGAGAGCGAGGTCAACGATGCCATCCTTGCAACCGCAGGCGATTCTGCCGCCGCCAGCGCCGTTGCTGACGAGGCTGCCCCTGCGGACGAGGCTGCGGAGAGCACCCCGGCGGAGAGCACCCCGGCGGAGAGCACCGAGGCTTCCTCCGAGAGCCCGGCGGCATAAAGCGAAAACCGAAATCTGACAGAACACCCCTGCACGGAATGTGTGAAGCATTCCACGCAGGGGTGTTTTTGTTTCCAGATTATTTCAGATCAAACCTGACCACGACCAGACGATACCACAGGTAGGGTACCATGTTCCAAATCATCCACAGCTCCATGAGGATATAGTTGGGCAGGTCCTTCAGGCGGAAGGGGCGCTTGCCGAGCCGCCCCTCTTTGAGCAGGGCGAAGGCTTCGTGCATTCCCTTGTCCCAGGCTTCGCCAAAGCCCTGCTTGTGGAACTTGTAGCACTTGAGCAGATAGCCCAGCGCCAGCGGGATAAAGTTGAGCACCAGCATTAGCAGCGGCTCGTTTTTGAGCGGCAGCAGAATGCTGTTGCGGCCGCTCTGCTGGCTTTTAAAGGCGTTGTAGCGCACTGCGCCGGTGCTGGCACCGCAGATGTGGTAGCACTTGGCGGCGGGGCAGAGCACGTTTTTGTAGCCGGCATTGTTGGCGCGCCAGCTCAGGTCTACGTCCTCAAAGTAGGCAAAAAAGTGCTCGTCAAAGCCGCCGATCTCGTCCAAAATGCTTTTGCGGTACAGCGCTGCGCCGCCGCAGGCCGAGAAGATACGTTTTTGCTTGGTGTAGCGGCTGACGCGGCGGCCATCGCCGGTCTTGCAGGCAAAGCCCATCCATGTTACATAGTCCCCGGCATCATCGGCCAGTTCCCGTTCAAAGTGCCGGATCATCAAACTCTGCACCGCAAAGATCTTGGGGTCCGCGTCGGCGGTGCGCAAAAGCTCGGCCAGCCACTGCGGCTCGGCAAAGGCGTCGTTGTTGAACAGCACCACATACTTGCTCTGCGCCCGGGCAATGCCCTGATTCACTGCGTAGGAAAAGCCGGTGTTGCGCCCGTTTTCGATCAGGGTAAAATTGGGGCGGGTGCAGTAGCTGCGGGCTTGTTCCAGACTTTCATCGGTGGAACCGTTGTCCACCACGATCAGGTCAAAATCCTGTTCGGTCTGGGCGTAGATGGACTCGATGGAGTCCTTCAGCCAGCCCTTGCCGTTGATGTTTGGGATAATGATGGTCGCTTTTATCATAAAAGTTACTCCTGTTTTCGTCAATTACAGAGAGAGTATATCATATTATCGCAAAAATGCAAACCTCTCGGATAACGCCTGTCCTCGTTTGCAAGGCAATGCCCGGGGAGCTGTGACAGAATTGGCTAAAAAAATTGTATGAACCCCTTGACACAATCTGAAAAATGAGTATTATTGTATTAGGCACTTAACACAGAAACACAAAATGCAGGGAGGGCTACGATGAGTGAACAATTTGATTCCAGCCGTCCGATCTATGCGCAGCTGGTAGAGCGGTTGAAGGCGAAGATCCTTGCGGGAACATACCCGCCCGGAGGACATCTTGACTCGGTGCGGGATATGGCCGCAGCCGCAGGGGTGAACCCGAATACCATGCAGCGTGCGCTGGCACAGCTGGAAACGGAGGGGCTTGTCCGGACCGAACGGACGGCGGGCCGCTATGTGACGGAGGATACCATGTTGATCGAACAATTGCGTGCCGCGACCGCGGAAAAGTTCGCGGAAGAATTTCTGGAAAAGATGCGGGGCATCGGGTACAGCCCGGCGCAGGTCGCCGAATTGCTGGCCCGTCAGACGAAAGGAGAACCGAATCATGAGTGAACTTCTGACCTGTGAAGGGCTGACAAAACACTACGGCGCAAAAACCGCGCTGGACGGTGTGGATCTGCACATCGGCTTTGGGAAGATCGTTGGCCTGCTGGGGCCGAACGGCAGCGGCAAGACCACCCTGATCAAACTGGCAAACGGTCTGCTGCAGCCTGACAGCGGCAGCATCCGGATCGCCGGGATGAAGCCCGGCGTGGAGAGCAAGGCAATCGTATCCTACCTGCCCGATGCCGACTGGCTTCCCGGCTGGATGCGGGTAGAGCAGCTGGTGGAGATGTTTGGGGACTTCTATAAGGACTTTGATCCGGCCCGGGCGAATGAGATGCTGGCAAATCTGGAACTTTCCCCCAAAGACGTCCTCAAGACCCTTTCCAAGGGCAACCGGGAAAAGGTGCAGCTCATCCTTGCCATGAGCCGGAATGCCCGGCTCTATCTGCTGGATGAACCCATCGGCGGCGTGGACCCGGCGGCACGGGATTATATCCTGCACACCATCCTGTCCAATTACAGCAAGGACGCGACCGTCCTCATCTCGACCCACCTGATCGAGGATATCGAGCCGGTGCTGGATGAGGCCATCTTCCTGAAAGAGGGAACGGTCTTTGCTCACCGCAGTGTGGATGAGATCCGTGAGAATGAGGGAATGAGCGTGGACGCATATTTCCGGGAGGTATTCAAATGCTGAAAAATCTGTTGAAGTATGAATTCCGGGCGACCGGACGGACCTATGGCGGCCTGTATCTGGTCTGGCTGCTGGTTGCGCTGGCAATGGGGATCTCGATGCGGGACGAAGTCTGGGACAATGGCAGCAGCCAGATCTGGGCATACCTGATGTTTGCCTACTTTGCCATCGGGGTTGCCATCGGAGTGGTCTGTATTGTGACGATCATCCAGCGGTTCACCAAAAATCTGTTGGGGCGGGAGGGCTATCTCATGCACACCCTTCCGGTCCATCCAGAGCAGCTGGTTGCGTCCAAACTCATTTCCAGCATGGTCTGGGTGATCTGCAGCGGAGTGGTCGGGATCCTGTCAGTCCTTCTGATGCTGGTCGGCCTGTGCGCCTTCGAGGATTCCAAAACGGTCATCAATGGGGAGACGATCACGACGGGCTGGGGCGATATCCTGAAATTCAGCTGGAAGGCGATCCAGAGCATCGGCGGTGAATTCTGGAGCGAGCTGGCGTGGATCATCGTCCTTGGTCTGGCGGGCGTTGCAGTCCTCATCCTCTGTATCTACGCCGCCTGCATGATCGGGCATCAGTTCAGAAACCATTCCACGATTGCCAGCATTCTGGCCTTTTTCCTGTTGCAGCTGATTCAGGGCAAACTGGATGCAGGCGGCGGGATCCGGGTGATCGTTGGCTCTGTGGCAGCGATGCCGATGGCTTATTCCGCCAGCGGCAATCTCTGGCTCGTCCTTCTTGTAACGATTCTGATCGGCGCAGTCTATTTTGTCCTTACCAGCTGGCTGATGAAAAATAAGCTGGATCTGGAATAAGCATAAAAACCAAACCCCGGCCGTTGCAGATGAAACATACTGCAAAGGCCGGGGTTTATGCGGGAAAATTATTTTGCGAGAGCCTTTTCGATGTTGGCCAGAATAGTGTCGTGATCCTCGGCGCAGACCAGAACCACCTCGCCGGTGGGGGCTACGGTGACGGTAGCGGCCTTAGCCACGAGGTACTGATCCTCCAGATAATGCTCCATGGACTGCTGTTCGCTGGCAACATAGGCCTCCAGTGCGGCCTTCACCTCATTGGTCTTGCCCTCGGCGGGCTTCACGATGGCAACGGCGTAGCTGCGCACCATCATGCTGGAAATGCTGGCGGCAAAGGCGGTATACTGGCCGTCCTCCAGATTCAGCAGCGGCATCAGGATGTCCCGGATCTCCTCGTTCAGCTGGTCGGCCTCGTACTCGGCACTGTAACCGTCAATGGCGGTAAACTTGCCGTCCTCGCCCTTGGTAAAGATCATATCGTACTCGTTGTCCTCATCGCTGCGGGCATCGTGGATGATCTGGGAGTAATCCTTGGGCGTGGAGCTGTCGGCCTTGCTTCCGCCGGAGCAGCCCACCAGAGTAAACAGGGTCAGCCCTGCCAACAGGGCGGCGATGAATTTTTTCATAGTATTGCATTCCTTTCATAGTGCTGTGTGTGGAAGGCGCAGCCGGGCGCACACGTTACAGGTAGTGTGTGCCGGTTTTGGGCTGCTATTCTGGATACGAACCACCGCACCGCAAAATTGCAGGGAAAAAGTAACAGTTTTATGAACAGCGCCCGCTTACAGCATCAAGGCGTCCAGATCGCCGTGGTTCACCGGGGTGGACAGGATGATCTGGGTGCTGGTGGTGCCCAGCTTCTGGAACTGTAAGATCAGGTGTTCCAGCTGTGCCATGCTGCCGCAGCTGACCTTGACCAGAAAGGTGTACGCACCGGTAACATGGTAGCACTGCAGCACCTCGCGGCTGTTCTGCAGCAGCTCCAGAAAGGCATCCTGCTTGGAGGGGGCCACCGAAAGGCTGATGAGCGCATCCACATACATCCGGTCTGCCGGACGGTTCAGCGTAACGGTATAGCCGCTGATGATGCCGTCCGTTTCCAGCTTATGGATACGGCTGGAGACTGCCGGGCTGGTAAGGGACACCTGCTCCGCAATTTCTTTGACGGGCATCCGTGCGTTTTTTGCCAGAAGGGTGAGGATTTTGCGGTCAAGATCGTCCATGAGAAGAGCCTCCTTCAAAATATGTTGGATTGTATAAAATTTTCTGAAAGTAAAGTTTTTATGTTGTGCAAACCCACGGAAATGGAATAAAATTTCGTTTCTGAAATTCTATGTTAATTATATAAAGTTTTTGCAAAAAAGTAAAGTATTATTTTAAAGCAAAATCCGAAAATCCTGTTTGACAAGAAAAGAAAAACGGGTATAATACATCATGCAAGGCAGCGCAATGAATAAAAGTCTGCCAATGATATTGAGATTCACCACTTTATATACTTTCCCACCCCTCTATACACAAAAACCCGCTGCCAGGCGGGTTTTTGTGTTTGTTGGGGCTTTTTTCTTTTTCACAAAAGGGAGTGGCGGTAAACCACGGACTTGAACCGTGGAGCAGCTGTTTCCGGTCACGACCCCACCCGCGAAAATGCAAACCCGGAAAGTCCGCAGACTTTCCGGGTTTGCTCTAGATCAAAATATTATTCCGCTTAGACCAGATAGCCCTCAAAGCAGTGCAGGTCCTCGGTCTTGACGATGCCTTCCAGATACAGCCCGTCCTCCCGGTATTCCTCCACCTGTACGCTGCCGCGCTCCCGCATGGGGGCGGCAAGCCCCAGCTTGTCGTAGGGCAGCAGCACCCGGATGGTGTGCACCCGGTCGCTGAGCACCTCGTCCAGCTTTTGCAGCAGCTTGTCCAGCCCGTAGCCGGTTTTGGCGCTGGTCAGCAGGATATCGGGGTCAAAGCTCAGGGTGTTGGGCTTATCGCACTTGTTGTACACGGTCAGGCGGGGGATGTCGGTACAGTCCAGCCCGTCCAGAACCTCGTCGGTGACGGCAAGCTGCTCCTCGCGCTGCTCGTCCCCGGCGTCTGCCACCCGGACGATCACATCCGACCATGCGGCTTCCTCCAAGGTGGACTTGAAGGCTTCCACCAGATTGTGGGGCAGGCGGGACACAAAACCTACCGTGTCCACCAGCAGCACCGCCATGCCGCTGGGCAGCACCAGCTTGCGGCTGGTGGGATCCAGTGTGGCAAACAGCATATCGGCTTCGGCTACGCTGGGGCCGCACAGGGCGTTCATCAGGCTGGATTTGCCCACGTTGGTGTAGCCCACCAGGCTCACCACCGGCATGCCGGTCTTGGCGCGGGCCTTGCGGCTCTCGCCCCGGCGCTTTTCCATCTCGGCCAGCTTCTCGGCCAGCGCATCAATGCGGGCGTGCACATGGCGGCGGTCCAGCTCCAGCTTGGTCTCACCGGCACCGCGGCGGGCACCGCCGCCGCCGCCACCGCCGCCGCCCTGACGGCTCAGGGCCTCGCCCATGCCCTGCAGACGGGGCAGGCGGTAGCGCAGCAGAGCCAGCTCGGTCTGCAATTTGCCCTCGTTGGTCACCGCACGGCTGCGGAAGATCTCCAGGATCAGCATGGTGCGGTCGATGACCTCCAGCCCGCCCAGCGCGGTGGAGATGTTGCGGATCTGGCTGCCGGTCAGCTCGCCGTCGAACACGGCGCATTCGGCCCCCAGCTCCTGCGCGGCAAGGCTGGCTTCCTCCAGCTTACCGCTGCCCAGCACGATGCCGGTCTCCGGGGTCTGGCGCTTCTGGCTGATCTGCGCCACGGCTTCCATATGGTTGGCCTCGCACAGGGCGGCCAGCTCGGTCAGACTGCGCTCACAGTCCCACAGGCCCTGGTCCAGCGCCAGCAGCACCACTTTGGTGGGCGGGGTCTCGGTCAGAATATCGTAAAGTTCGCTCAAAATAAGTCCTTTCTGTTTGGAAACTCCTTCCGTCTCGTCGCTCTGCTCCTCGCCAGCTCCCTCAGGGAGGGAGCCTTTTGACAGAGAGGAAAACGTTCCGGTTTCGCCAAAGGCCCCATCTCCGAGGGGGCTGGCATCGCGCAGCGATGACTGGGGGAGTTATGCTGTCTCAAATGCTTTTCTTGTCAGCAGATAGCTCCGGCATTCCACCGGGGTGCCGTCGAATTTGTGGTAGACCGTGTTGTGGTGGTACATAAAGCCTGCTTTTTCCATCACCCGGCCGCTGGCGGGGTTGGCAGCGGCATGGCCGCAGGCCAGCCAGCGGCTGTCCGTGTGGGTGAACCAGTACGCCACGACGGCGCGGAGAGCCTCGGTGGTGAAGCCTTTGTTCCACCACTTCCGGCCGATGCAGTAGCCCGGCTCCCAGACGCCGTTGGTCAGGTCCAGTCCCGGCCACTCAGTCTTTTGCTGAGGCTCCCCTGGCAGGGAATTGTACAGGCTGATGGAGCCGAACACCTGTCCGGTGGCCTTTTCCACCATGGCCCACTGGTAATAGTCCGGGTTGGGGTAGAGCAGTGCCCACGCGGCCAGCAGCTCCCGCGTTTCGGCGGGGCTTTTGTGGGGCTCCCAGCGCAGATAGCGGGTCACCTCCGGGTCGCTGGCCCAGTTGGCGTACATCTGCGGCGCATCCTCCGGCAGCAGGCGGCGCAGGAGCAGCCGCGGTGTTTCGATGTCTTGTGTGCCGGCATGGCGCATGGCACATCCCTCCCTCATTCCATAAAGTATGCATAGGATAGCACAAAAACGGCGTTCCTGCAAGCGGCCGGGGCAGAAAACCCTTGACCGGACGCCCGTTCTGCATTAAACTGAAAGCCAAGTGCTTTTGTAGGAAAAGGAGAACCACCACCATGAGCGATGTACGCACGCTGCTGAAAAAACGCCCGCTGCTGTTCGACGGCGGCATGGGCACCTATTATAAAGGAGCCCCCGGCCGGGAATGTGAGCAGGCAAACCGGCTGGACCCGGAGGGCATCCGGGCGGTCCACCGCGCCTATCTGGCGGCGGGAGCCGATGCCATCAAGACGAATACCTTCGGCCTGCCCCGCATGGCGGCGGCTCAGGACCCGGAGTGGGAGGCACTGGCCGACGCAGGCTGGAAGCTGGCGGCAGAGGCAGCGGCCGGGACGGACGCCGCCGTGTTTGCCGACCTTGGCCCCGCCCCGGACACCGAGGGCCTGTCGGCAGCCCAGGTGTACACGGCGGTGGTGCGGCGGTTTGCCGCCCTGGGGGCAAAGAACTACCTGTTCGAGACCCTGAGCAGCGACACCGGTGTTCTGGACGCCGTGCGCGCTCTGCGTGAGACGGTGCCGGATGCCTTTGTGCAGGTGTCCTTTGCGGTGCTGCCGGACGGCTACACCCGCGAGGGTCAGCACTGCCGGGCGCTGGTGCGCCGCATGGCGGACAGCGGCCTTGTGGATGCCGTGGGTCTGAACTGTGTGTCGGCACCGGGTGCCATGCGCACGCTGGTGCAGCAGCTGGGACAGGTGGGCATCCCGCTGTCGGTCATGCCCAACGCGGGCTATCCGGTGGTCACCCGCACCCAGGTGCAGTACCGGGGCAAGCCGGACTATTTTGCCTCCGAGCTGGCCCGGCTGGCCGCTGAGGGGGTGCGCATCCTGGGCGGCTGCTGCGGCACCACCCCGGCCCACATCGCGGCCCTGCGCAAGGCACTGGATGCCCTGCCGGAGGGGCTGCCCATCGTCCCGGCGGCACAGGTCTCCACCGTTTCCCGTCCGGAAGTGGAAACCGATGACGCCTTCCTGCGCAAGCTGCGGTCCGGCAAAAAGGTGATCGCCGTGGAGCTGGACTCCCCCAAGGACGCCGATCTGACCGCCTATCTGGAAGGGGCGCGCCGCCTGCAGGCCGCCGGCACCGACCTGATGACCGTGGCCGACTGCCCCATCGCACGGGCGCGCATGGATTCCTCGCTGGTGGCCTGCCGGGTGCACCGGGAGCTGGGCCTGCCCACCCTGCCCCACATGACCTGCCGCGACCGCAACCTGAACGCCACCAAGGCATTGTTGCTGGGCCTGTACGCCGAGGGCGTGCGGGAGGTGCTGGCCATCACCGGCGACCCCATCCCCTCCGCCGAGCGGGACGAGGTGAAGAGCGTGTATCAGTTCAACTCCCGCAAGCTGGCCCAGTACATCGTGTCGCTGGCCGGGGAGGGCCGGGAGATGCCCTCGCCCCTGACCGTGTTCGGCGCGCTGAACCTGAATGCCCGCAACTTTGACGTGGAGCTGCGCCGCGCCGTGGAAAAGCTGGAAAACGGCATGACCGGCTTCCTCACCCAGCCGGTGCTGTCGGAGCAGGCCGTGCAGAACCTGCAGCAGGCCCGGCAGACCCTTGGCCCGGAGGCAAAGATCCTGGCCGGCATCCTGCCGGTGGTGAGCCAGCGCAACGCCATCTTTATGGAAAACGAGGTCAACGGCATCCATGTGGACGCCGCCATCATCGACCGCTTTGCCGGGCTGGACCGTGCCGCCGGGGAAGAACTGGGCATCGAGATCTCGGTGCAGGCGGCAAAAGCGGCCCTGCCCTATGCGGATGGATTTTACCTGATGACCCCCTTCAACCGGGTGGCCCTGATGGAGCGGCTCATCGCCCGCCTGAAGGAAGAAGTAATAAAGGATTGACAAATCGCACAAAAAACGCTATATTCTTTCTATAAATGCAATGAGAAAGAGTGCGCGCTGTTTTTGCCGTTCAGAGAGCCGGAGCCCTGCTGCGAATCCGGTACGGCCGTGCGGTGTGCTGTCGCTTTTGAGCAGGAGCGGTGAGCCGGAAGGGTAGCCGCTCTCGGGCCGGTCCCACGTTATCGGGACAACAAGCGGCACGGGGAGCATTCCCGTGCAATTTGGGTGGTACCGCGGTTATGTTTTTACAAGCCGTCCCATGGAACGTTCCGTGGGGCGGCTTTTTGCGTCCCACTTCATCACAATTTTGGGAGGACACCATGAAAGAACTCGCAAAACAGTACGATCCCAGCCAGGTGGAAGACCGCATCTACCAGTTCTGGCTGGACGGCGGCTACTTCCACACGAAGGCCGACCCCGACAAGAAACCCTACACCATCGTTATGCCCCCTCCGAACGTCACCGGCCAGCTGCACATGGGCCACGCCGTGGACAACACCATGCAGGATATCCTGATCCGCACCAAGCGGATGCAGGGCTATGCCGCCCTGTGGGTGCCCGGCACCGACCACGCTTCCATTGCCACCGAAGCCAAGGTGGTGGAGGCCATGCGTCAGGAGGGCCTGACCAAGGAGATGGTGGGCCGCGACGGCTTCCTGGAGCGCGCCTGGGCCTGGAAGACCAAGTACGGCAACCGCATCGTCAGCCAGCTGAAAAAGCTGGGCAGCAGCTGCGACTGGGACCGGGAGCGGTTTACCATGGACGAGGGCTGCTCCGAGGCCGTCAAGGAAGTGTTTGTGCGCCTGTACGACCAGGGCCTGATCTACCGCGGCAACCGCATGGTCAACTGGTGCCCGCACTGCAACACCTCCATCTCGGATGCCGAGGTGGAGTACGAGGAGAAGGACGGCAGCTTCTGGCACCTGCTGTACCCGGTCAAGGAGACCGGCGAGATGCTGGAGCTGGCCACCACCCGCCCCGAGACCATGCTGGGCGATACCGCTGTGGCCATCAACGGCGAGGACCCCCGGTACGCCCATCTCCACGGCTGCCATGTGGTGCTGCCCCTGCTGAACAAGGAAATCCCCATCGTCTGCGATGAGCACGCCGATATGACCAAGGGCACCGGTGTCGTGAAAATCACCCCCGCCCACGACCCCAACGACTTTGAGGTCGGTCTGCGCCACGACCTGCCCATCGTGCGCGTGTTCACTTACGACGGCCACATGACCGGCGCTGCCGACAAGGCTGCCGCCGATGCTCTGTTTGCCGCCGGTAAGAACACCGTCAACGAGCCCCATGTGCTGGACTGCGGCAAGTACGCCGGCATGACTACGCTGGAGGCACGCAAGGCTATTCTGGCCGACCTGAAAGAGGGCGGCTTCCTGAAGGAGATCGAGCCCCTGAAGCACGAGGTGGGCACCTGCT
>OOCZ01000781.1_pt1 | contig 23009 bp, 16 predicted proteins | sample 1671631 | NCBI WGS metagenome assembly OOCZ01 (sample SAMN06348176, study PRJEB24527) | human gut metagenome | reverse complement strand
TATGGCAAAGAAACCTGTTCTTCTGTGCATCATGGATGGCTTCGGCTGGGTGCCGAACGAGACCTTTGGCAACGCCGTGGTGGCTGCCAAGACCCCCCATCTGGATGCTCTGATGGCAAAGTACCCCATGACTACCATTGATGCTTCCGGCATGGCTGTCGGTCTGCCCGATGGCCAGATGGGTAACTCCGAGGTCGGCCACACCAACATGGGCGCGGGCCGTATCGTGTACCAGCAGCTGACCCTCATCACCAAGTCCATCCATGACGGTGAGATGCTCAAGAACCCTGTGCTGGTCAAGAACATGAAGGCCGCCATCGAGGCCGGCAAGGCCATCCACCTGATGGGTCTGGTGGGCACCGGCGGCGTGCACAGCCATGCCGACCACTGGTTTGGCGTGCTGGAAATGGCAAAGCATCTGGGTGCTAAGGAAGTCTACCTGCACTGCATCACCGATGGCCGCGACACCGATCCCCACTCCGGCAAGGGCTTCCTTGCTGACCTGCAGGCCAAGCTGGATGAGCTGGGCGTGGGCAAGATCGCCAGCGTTTCCGGCCGTTACTACGCCATGGACCGTGATAACAACTGGGATCGCGAGGAGAAGGCCTACGCTGCCTTTGTCTACGGCGAGGGTGAGCACGCTGCCAATGCTGCCGAGGCCATCGAGGCTTCCTACGCAGCGGACAAGACCGATGAGTTCGTGCTGCCCTGCGTCACCTGCGAGGGTGGCCGCGTGCAGGATGGCGATACCGTCATCTTCATGAACTTCCGCCCCGACCGTGCCCGCCAGATGACCCGCATTTTCTGCGATGATGCCTTTACCGGCTTTGAGCGCCGCGGCGGCCGCAAGCAGGTCCACTATGTCTGCATGGCCGAGTACGACGCCACGATGCCCAACTGCGAGGTCGCGTACCCGCCGGTGGAGCTGAAGAACACGCTGGGCGAATATCTGGCCGCCCACGGCAAGACCCAGCTGCGCATTGCCGAGACCGAGAAGTACGCCCATGTGACCTTCTTCTTCAACGGCGGTGTTGAGCAGCCCTGCGAGGGCGAGGACCGCAAGGTCATCCCCAGCCCGAAGGTTGCCACCTACGACCTCAAGCCCGAAATGAGCGCCTACGAGGTTGCCGACGAGTGCAAGGCCCGCATTGAGAGCGGCAAGTACGACGTCATCATCCTGAACTTCGCCAACTGCGACATGGTCGGCCACACCGGCGTGTTTGACGCAGCGGTCAAGGCCGTCGAGGCTGTTGACAAGTGCGTGGGCGAGGTCACCGACGCGGTGCTGAACGCGGGCGGTGTCGTTTTCCTGACTGCCGACCACGGCAACGCCGAGAAGATGAAGAACCCCGACGGTTCCCCGTTCACGGCCCACACCACCAACGTCGTGCCCTTCGCGGTCATCGGCGCGGGCGACGTGAAGCTGCGCGAGGGCGGCTGCCTGGCGGACATCGCCCCGACGATGCTGCCCTATATCGGTCTGCCCGTCCCCGAGGAAATGACCGGCAAGAGCATTATTGCGGAGTAACAAGCCTTTTCGAGAAAAGGCTTGGCGAAAAGCTTTAAAATTATGACCCTTAAAGCGGCAGGCTTCGGCCTGCCGCTTTCTTTATGCCCCAATCCCTTGCGCTGGGACGCGGAATCGTGTATAATAAGATATTACCGATGATTATAAAGGGGAGGTGCGGCCATGAGCCTGCAAAGTTTTGGATTTTTCGGCTTTCTGCTGGTCGTGGCCGCCGTCTACCTGCATCTGCCGCAGCGCTGGCAGAGCGCATTTCTGCTGGTGGCCAGCTGGGTATTTTACGCGCTGGCGATGCCGTCGATGCTGCCGGTCACGATTGTCATTGCCGTGTTCACCTACCTGTGCGGACGCGGCATGACCGCGCGGGAAGGCGCCCGCAAAACGGCGTTCCTGCGCATTGGCGTTGTAGGGCTGCTGGCGATCCTGGCGTTCTTTAAATATAACGGCGCGTTCGCGTCGGACGGCGGCTGGCAGGCCGTCGCCATGCCGCTGGGCATCAGCTTTTACAGCTTTGCGGCGATCTCCTACTTAATTGATGCCGCGCGCGGCGACTGCGAGGTCGAGAAGAATTTCATTGACTGTGCGCTGTTTTTGAACTTTTTTGCCACCGTCACGCAGGGGCCCATCTGCCGCGCCGGGGCGCTGCTGCCCCAGTTTAAAAAGGAGCACCGCTTTGACGCCGCCCGCACGGTGCGCGCGCTGCGGCTGATGGCACTGGGCCTGTTTAAGTTAGTGGCCGTCAGCGACGTGCTGGGGCTGCTGGTGGATGAGGTGTTCCCGAACTACCGCAGCTACGGCGGGCCTATGCTGGTGCTGGCCGCGGTGTTTTACACGTTCCAGCTGTATTTTAACTTCTCCGGCTACTCCGAGGTCGCGCGGGCCGTGGGTCTGCTGCTGGGGCTGGAGCTGCCCGAGAACTTCAAGACGCCGTTCTTTGCCACGAATTTTTCGGGCTTCTGGAGCCGGTGGCACATCAGCTTTTCGTCGTGGCTGCAGGATTATCTGTTCATGCCGCTGGCGTGGGCGGATGTCTCCGGGTTGACGGGCGGCAAAATCAGCCGTCTGCCCGCGGAATTTTGCGTGTTCACGGTGTTTTTTGTCTCCGGCTTCTGGCACGGCAACACGCTGCCCTTTGTGGTGTGGGGCCTTTTGCAGGCCAGCTACCGCCTGGGCGAGGAGCTGCTGCACCGCCGTTTGGGCAAGCCGAAAAAGAAAGCCCCGGCCCGCGTGCTGTGGGCCAAGCGCGCCGGTGTGTTTGTGCTGTGGTGCGTGAGCATGGTGTTCTTCCGTGTGGGGTCGTCCCCCGCCGCCGCACCGCTGACCGTCGGGGATGCGTTCGCGTATCTGGGCCGCTGCTTTATGGGCTGGGGTCCCGCGCGGTTTGCGTCGGAGCTGTACACCGCCGCGTCCGACGGATTTTATGCCAACGCCATCATGGTCGCGGCGTACTACGGGTTTGTGGCGCTGGTGCTGGCGCTGGCGTTTTACCTTGACACCCGCCGGGCGTTTGCGTTTAAAAACAAGCCGTCCGAAATCTGCCTGGCCAATGAAAAGCACCGCTGGGTCGTGTATTATGCCCTTGTCATCGCCCTGCTGGCAGGCTATATCATGCAGAGCGGCGGGTTTGGGAGCAGCGGATTTGGTATGTACGCGGGGTTCTGACAGCTGCGCTGTAGGGGCGAGGCATGCCTCGCCCGCAGCTTTCCCATCAGATGTCATTTACCGTCAGGTGGCGGGCCGGGCATGCCCGGCCCCTACGTTCTACAAAAATTACGGAAGGAGGTTTCTGGTCCGTGAAAAACATTCTCAAAAAGCTGGCGCTGCTGGCAATTCCCGTGCTGCTCTGGCTCGCCTTTTTCATTGCATTTGAGCCGAACAACTATTTCGGGCTGAAGGCCTCCGCGACGTCCAGCCAGCCGGTTGCGCGGGTGCGGGCATACCAGCAGGACCCCGGCACAAATTTGATTTTGGGTGACAGCCGTCTGGCCCACTTTGACATGGGCCTTGTGGACAGCCTGTCCGGGCAGTCGTGGCAGAACCTCGCGTTCGGCGGTGCATCGTTAAAAGAGACGCTTGACCTGGCCGACTATCTGCTGGATTCCGGCCACGACACAGACACACTGCTGGTCGAGGTCTCGTTCTACACGCTGAACGCAGGCTACAACACGGACCGCTTCGCCACGCTGGAGGAAACGCTGAACAATCCGCTGGCCTACTGCTTCAACCTCGAGTACAACGTCAACGCGCTGACCGTTGCCATGGACACACTGCGCGGCACGCCCGATACGATTGAATCCGGCGACTGGGTCGAGGCGGATTATCTGGCCGACGATGGCACAGTTTTGCCGCTGCACCGCAAATTATACGACTACACCGCGACCATCACGCCGCGCTGCAAAAGCTGGGCGCTGAATGACGAGCAGTTCAACCGCCTGCACACGCTGGCCCGGCGCTGCCAGAGCGAGGGCGTGCGGCTCATCGTAGTTTTGCCGCCGATGGCCGACAATGTGCGGACCGAGGTCTGCGATGTGTTCGGCATCACCGAGACCATGCAGGGCACGGTGCTGCCGACTCTGGCCGCCTGGGCTGATGAATGCGGCTTTACCCTGCTGGATTACGAGTGGGGCGGCAGCGTTATTACCGACGATGACAAGCAGTTTTTTGACGGATTCCATCTGGATGAGCGATATGGACTGCCGGAGTGGACGCAGGAATTGTTTGGGGATATAACACGCTGAAAGGCTTCCCCCTCGGGGGAAGCTGTCCGCAAAGCGGACTGATGAGGGCGAAGTTTCCCACAGCCGCCCATAAATGGGTAATATCCGTAAGCTCTCCCCTCATCCGGCCCTGCGGGGCCACCTTCAGTCTCCGCGCTAAGAGCCGCCTTCGGCGGTTGCGCTCCGACACGCGCCTGCGGGCGCAGCCCCAAGGGGGAAGGCTTTTTAGGAGGTACACATGGCTTTAGACTTTCTGATTTTGTATGAGCACACCGTCCGCGAGTATGAGAGCGACCTTTTGCTGAAGCTCGAGCTCGAGCGGCGCGGCTACACGGCGGAGATCCGCCAGCTGCTGGACCCCAAGCATCTGCGGCTGTTCGGCAAAGACAAGCCCGAGGTGCTCGTCGCCAGCTGCATGTATGACAACGAGGCCATCAACAGCCATGTGTACAACAATATTGGCCGCTGCAACAAAATCGTCAACCTGCACTGGGAGCAGATGCTCTCCGACACGCAGGAGGAGGGCGACTGGTTCAACATGAACGGCAACGCCAAGCGCTGCGTGCAGACCTGCTGGGGCAAGCGCACCGCCGCCCGCCTGCAGGCCCACGGCATGGACGCCAAAAACACGCCCGTGACCGGCGCGGTCATGATGGACTTTCTGCGCCCGGAGTTTGACGGCTACTTTAAGGACAAGGAAACGCTCTGCAGGGAGTTCGGCCTTGACCCGGCCAAGCAGCTGCACCTGTACATTTCCAGCTTCGGCTATGCCAGCATGAACGACGACGAGGTCGCCGAGCTTTCCAAAATGGCGGGCACCGATTTTACGGGCTTTGCCAAAACCAACCGCGTTTCGATGCAGGAAACACTGCGTTGGTTCGATGAATATCTGGGCGCACACCCGGAGGTGGAGCTTGTCTACCGCCGCCATCCCAGCGAGTGGAACAGCCCCGCGCTGGAGGAGCTGGCGAAGAAGCGCCCCAACTTCCACGTGATCTTTGCGGACTCGGTCAAGCAGTGGATCGTCGCGGCGGACTCGATCTCGATCTGGATGAGCACCGCCATTGCCGAGGTCTATATGGCCGGCAAGAGCTGCCACATCCTGCGCCCCGTCCCCATTGAACACGAGTACGACCCGGTCATTTACAAGGACGCCCATTACGTGACGCGCTACGACGAGTTCGCCGCCGCCATGGCCGAGCCGGAGCCGCCGTTCCCGATTGCGAAGGACGTCATCGAGGGCTATTTTGACCCCGGCGAGACGCCCGCCTACAAGCGGATGGCCGACCTGCTGGAGGACGTGTACAAGAATCCCCCGCGGGACGAGCCGATGGGCGACGGCTTTACGCCGCACTTCAACAAGCTGAAATTCTGCGCGCTGGCGGGGGTACACTTCCTCTACCGCCGCGGCTGGGAGCCGAAGAAGCTCTTTGCCTTCTGCCCGCCGCTGGCCAATTTTGCCCAACGCATCTACGGCTACGTGGACAAGGCACATGTGACGCCGGAGCAGGTCGCGGCGATGGAAGCAAGGATCAAGCCGTTTGTGAAATAACGACCACCGCGTAGGGGCCGGGCATGCCCGGCCCTGCACTGTACAGCAAACGCGCGGCAAAGGCAGGGCCGCGGGCCGGGCATGCCCGGCCCCTACAACGTTACGACAGGACAAGCAACTATGTCAGATCAAAAGAGATCCTCCGGTGAATCCTTCGCCGGGAATGTGATGAAATATTCGGTGGCGACCTATCTGGGCTTTGCCATCACGGGGCTGGCGCTCATCGTCAAGGGGCTGCTGCCCGCTGAGGTGCTGGGCGCACCGGTGACCTTCATGACTTACACGGCCACGATCATGAACATCGGCATTCTGGGGCTGGATCAGGCGCTGCTGCGCTTTTACCATGAGCCGCCCGCCGGGGCCGAGCCGCGCCAGCTGTTCGCTGCCTGCACGCGGATTTCGGCGGCGTTTATGATGCTGCTGGGCGTAGCGGGCAGCGTGTTCTTTGCGCAGCCGCTGGCAGCGGCGTTCGGTCTGGGCAGCGCCGGGCCGGGCATTGTGCCGCTGCTGTTCCTCAACGCGGCGCTGTATATGCTGGTACGCTACTTAAACGTGCTGCTGCGCTTGGAAAACGACCTGCGCGCCTACACGGCGGAGACGCTCTGGATGCAGGGCTGCTACAACCTGTTTTACCTGCTGCCGGGCTTTTTTACATCCAACGTCTTTGTTCTGGCGGTTGCGGCGATTCTAAGTTTTGGTGTTGTGGCGATTGCGTTTGGGTATAAATACCGCGCCGCCGTGTTTGCGCCGCTGCCCGCGGCACAGCTGGGCGGCATCGCGCGCCAGACCGTGCCCTACGGCGTGGCGCTGGCCCCGGCGCAGATTTTGTTCAGCCTGTCCAGCGGCATCTGCCTTTCGTTCGTCGGCAACGCCAGCGGCGAGAACGCCCAGGGCCTGTTTGCCTTCGGCTACAGCCTGGCGCAGCTCGTCACGGCCATTCAGGCGGGCTTTTCCACGTACTGGGGGCCCTACGTCTACAGCCATTACCGCGACGAGCAGGAGCGCATCTGCCGCGTGCATGACGTGCTGAATTTGCTGATCTTCGGCTTCTTCTGCGTGCTGGTCATGTTCGAGGACATCGTCTTTGTCATCTTCCCGGACAAGCGCGGCTGCCTTGCCATTTTCCCGCTGCTGATGCTGGCCGTTGTGTTTAACATTCTGTGCGAGGGCACGGTCTACGGCAACTCGATTGCCCGCAAGCCGTGGCATGACACGATTGGCATCGGGCTGGGGGCGCTGTCCAACTTTGGGCTCTGCGCCCTGCTTGTGCCCGCGTTCGGGCTGACCGGCGCGGCGCTGGCGCTGGCTGCCAGCAACGGCCTTGCGTTTTTGTACCGCAGCATCACGGGGCAGATGTACTACCGCACGGTGGCCAGCTACCCCAAGACGATCTCCGGCTTTCTGCTGGCGTTCGCGGTCACGGCCATCGGCACGCTGCTGTGGCAGCACTTCTTTATAAAATTTGCGCTGGTAGGCGTGATTTTGTTTATCTACTGCACCCTCTACCGCGCACAGCTCGCCAGACTCTGGAGCATGGGGCTTGGCATCCTGCGCGGCATCTTCCATAGAAAGTAAGGCGACAACATGAAGCATTGCGGCACACAAGAGCTGGAAACGGAGCGGCTGGTCCTACGGCGGCTCTCCATCGACGACAGCGAAATGATGTACAACAACTGGGCCAGCGACAGGCAGGTGACCCAATACCTGCGCTGGAACGCCCACCGCAGCTGGGGCGAGACCGCCGAGACGCTGAACGAGTGGGAAAAGCACTATGATGACCCGGCCTTTTACCAGTGGGGCATCACCGACAAGCACACCGGGGTGCTGTTTGGCACGATCAGCCTCTTCCCCGCCCCGGCGCTGAAGATGGGCTGGCACCTGAACACCGAACGCCTTGGCCCCGCCTGGGAGGTCGGCTACGCGCTGGGCCGCAAGTGGTGGAATAAAGGCTACGCCACCGAGGCACTCTGTACCGTGCGGGACTACTGGTTTGACACCGTGGGCGCAGACTGGCTGGCCGCCGTCCACGCCAATGAGAACATTGCCAGCAGCGCAGTTTTGCAGAAGGCAGGCTTTGTCTACGACCATGACGTGACGGACCGCATGTTTGACGGCACGCCGGTCCCCTGCCGCGCCTACCATCTTTTGAAAGAGGAATTATGACCGATAATACGACAGAATTAGACTTTGGCTCCACTGCCCAGAAAGCCACCGACGCCGAGAAGCTGCCCGTGGTGCTGCTGGCGCTGGATCAGGGCAGGTACGATATGGCGCGCAGCCTGGACGAGCTGCGCGCGCTGGCCGACGCCAACGGCATGGACGCCGTGGCCGAGGTCGTGCAGAAGCGTGCGACACCCGAGGCCGCAACGCTGCTGGGTGAGGGCAAGGTCGCCGAGGCGCGGCTTGTCTGCCAGAATGTGAACGCGGCAGCCGCCATCTTTGACGGCGAGCTGACCGGCAGCCAGATCCGCAACCTGTCGGCGGCACTGCAAGTCGAGGTGCTGGACCGCACGATGCTGATTTTGGAGATTTTCCGCGCACGCGCCACGACGAACGAGGGCAAGCTGCAGACCGAGCTTGCCACGCTGCGCTATCAGCTGCCGCGCCTGCAGGGGCTGGGCGAAAGTCTGAGCCGCCAGGGCGGCGGCGGCGGTGGCGGCGGCGGTGCCCGCCGCGGTGCCGGTGAGACAAAGCTCGAGCTGGACCGCCGCCATCTGCACCACCGCATTGAGCATCTCGAGGGCCGCTTAAAGGAGCTGGAAAAGCGCCGCGGCGAGACCCGCCGGGCCCGCCAGAAGAACAATGTGCTTGTGGTCGGCAAGTCGAGCCTGCTGAACGCGCTGTGCGGCGAGCAGATTTTTGAAGCCGACATGCTGTTTGCGACGCTGGACCCGACGGCCCGCAAGCTGGTGCTGCCCAGCGGTCTGCAAATTATTCTGGTGGATACCGTCGGCTTTGTCAGCCGCCTGCCGCACCATCTGGTGGAGGCGTTCAAGTCCACGCTGGAGGAGGCCGCGTTCGCGGATGTCATCGTCAAGGTGGCCGACGCGGGCGACGCACAGGCAGCCGAACAGCTGGCCGTGACCGATGAGGTGCTGGGCAGCCTCGACTGCACGGACATCCCCCAACTGGTCGTCTACAACAAGTGCGACACCGCCAACACCGTGGCCTTTGACCCGGATATCCTGCTGACGAGCGCGAAAACCGGCTACGGTCTGCCCGCACTGCTGGCAAAGCTCGACGAGGTGCTGAACCACCGCGTGCGCACGATCGAGATCGTGCTGCCCTATGACAAGCTGGCGCTGGCGGACATTCTCCGCAGCCGCGGCAGCGTCGCCGCGGAGGAATACCGCGAGGATGGCGTGTATTACCGCGCCACCGTAAAAATTGACGATTTGCATCGGTTTGAGGAGTTTTTGGTTTGACTGCCCGTGCGCTTTGCCTTCCCCCCTTGGGGGAAGGTGGCCCCGCAGGGCCGGATGAGGGAAAAGCTTGTCGTTGCTGCCTGTAAACAAATCACTGTAGCAAGGTTTCCCCTCATCAGTCAGCGGTCAGGGCCGCTGACAGCTTCCCCCCTTGGGGGAAGCCTTTTCTCCCATTGACACCGCCTTTCCGTCCGCCTATAATGAAACCATTGAATGTCTTATAAAGGGGTAATAACTATGTCTACCGTCCGCACCCGTTTTGCGCCGTCGCCCACGGGCTATATGCACGTCGGCAACCTGCGCACCGCACTGTACACCTATCTGCAGGCCCGTCATAACGGCGGTACCTTCATCCTGCGCATTGAGGACACCGACCAGGGCCGTCTGGTCGAGGGCGCTACCGACATCATCTACGGCACGCTCAAGGCTACCGGTTTGACCTGGGACGAGGGCCCCGACGTGGGCGGTCCCGTCGGCCCCTACGTGCAGAGCCAGCGCATGGGCATGTTCAAGCAGTACGCCGAGCAGCTTGTCAAGGCGGGCAAGGCCTACTACTGCTTCTGCACCGAGGAGCGCCTGAACGAAATGCACGAGGCCCAGCGCGCTGCGGGCGAGATGACCCACTACGACGGCCACTGCCGCCACCTGTCCGCCGAGGAAGTTGCCGCCAAGCTGGCCGCGGGCGAGCCCTATGTCATCCGCCAGAAGATCCCCGAGAGCGGCGTGGCGGGCTTTGACGATGTTGTCTACGGTCATATCGAGGTCGATGTCAGGGAGCTGGACGACCAGATTTTGATCAAGACCGACGGTATGCCGACCTACAACTTTGCGAACGTCGTGGACGACCACCTGATGGGCATTACCCATGTCATCCGCGGCAGCGAGTATCTGTCCTCGACGCCGAAGTACAACCTGCTGTACGATGCGTTCGGCTGGGAGAAGCCCGTCTACATCCATTGCCCGCCCGTCATGAAGGACGCGCAGAACAAGCTGTCGAAGCGCAACGGCGATGCCAGCTATCAGGACCTCGTGGCGAAGGGTTATCTGCCCGCCGCCGTGCTGAACTATCTGCTGCTGCTGGGCTGGGCACCCGAGGGTGAGCAGGAGATTTTCTCTCTGGACGAGATGATCAAGATCTGGAATCCGTCCCGCATTTCCAAGTCTCCGGCCATCTTTGACCCGCTGAAGCTGCGTGCCATCAACGCTGCCTACATCCGTGCCCTGCCCGCTGAGGAGTTCCGCCGTCTGGCCGACCCGTTCATCGACAGTGCCGTACACTGCAGCATTGACCGTGACCTGCTCTGCGCCAACCTGCAGCCCCGCTGCGAGGTGCTGGAGGACATCCCGCCGCAGCTCGACTTCTTTGACGCCGTGCTGCCCATTGACGCTGAGATGTACCGCAACAAGAAGCAGAAAACGACCCCCGAGTCCGCGAAGGAGGCCCTGACCGCTCTGCTGCCCGTGCTGGAGGCGCAGACCGATTGGACCCGCGACGCGATCTTTGAGGCGTGCAAGACGCTGGCCGAGAGCATGGAGAAGAAGAACGGCTGGCTGCTGTACCCGCTGGGCATCGCCCTCTCCGGCAAGTCCCGCACCCCGGGCGGCGGCACCGACCTGGCCGCGATGATGGGGAAAGAGGAGACCGTTAAGCGCGTGAAGGCGGCGCTGGAGAAGCTGTAATTTTATAAAAACAACGGTGCAGCCGCAAAATCGCAGCTGCACCGTATTTTTGTTTTCGCCCCGCGGGGCGAAAACTCCACCATATTTACTATTTATTATTTTAAATCTATTTTTATAGTATCGTTCCCCCGCCGACGACCACGTCGCCGTCATACAGCACCACGGCCTGGCCGCGGGTGATGGCGCGTTGGGGCTCGTCAAAAACGACCTTCACAAGGCCGTTTTCCAGCGGGTAGGCCGTCGCGGGCTGCTCGGCCTGGCGGTAGCGGGCCTTGGCCTTGACGCGCATGGGGGCGGTCAGCTCGGGAACCGAAATCCAGTTGAAGTCGCCGGCGATCAGCGTCGTCTTGAACAGCTCGCTCTCGGGGCCGACGGTGACGGTGTTCTTCTCCATATCCTTGCCGCAGACGTAGACCGGTGCGCCCAACGCCAGCCCCAGCCCCTTGCGCTGGCCGCAGGTGTAGCGCACCGCGCCGTGGTGGCGGCCCACAACGTTGCCGTTCACGTCCAAAAAGTCGCCGTCCGGGTAATATTTGCCGGTGTAGCGCTCCATAAAGCCGACGTAGTCGCCGTCGGGCACAAAGCAGATGTCTTGGCTGTCGTGCTTGCGCGCGTTGCAGAAGCCCTGCTCCTCGGCGATCTTGCGGATGGACGGTTTGTCCATGCCGCCCAGCGGGAACTTCGTGTGCGCCAGCTGGTCCTGGGTCAGAACGTAGAGTACATAGCTCTGGTCTTTATCGGTGTACAGTGCTTTTTTTAGCAGCCAGCGGCCCGTGGCGGGGTCCTGCTCGATGCGGGCGTAGTGGCCTGTGACCACATAGTCCAGACCGTGCTCCCGGGCAAAGTCCAGCATTTTGTCAAATTTCATCGTGCGGTTGCAGTCGATGCAGGGGTTCGGCGTGCCGCCCGCCTCGTAGGTCTCGATGAACTTGGCAATGACCTTTTCACGGAATTCCTCGGTGTAGTTCACGACCTCAAACGGGATGTCGAGCTGGAACGCGACTTCGGCGGCGTCCTCGACGTCCTTCGCCGAGCAGCAGGTGTGGAACCCGCTCTGGCCCAGATCCTCATTCTGGTATAGGCGCATGGTCGCGCCCATGCAGCGGCAGCCCGCCTGCTTCATCAGGTAGGCGGCGACGGTGCTGTCCACGCCGCCGCTCATGGCGATCAACGCGCCGGGGGTATTTGACATAGGGGCCTCCTTGGTTAAAAAAATGTGCAGCACGGTTCTTTCGTGCTGCACATTTTTGCTTTTGAGTTGTAGGGGCGAGGCATGCCTCGCCCGCGGCCTCGCCTTATCAGGGCATTGCCGGGAAAGCTGCGGGCCGGACATGTCCGGCCCCTACGGCCTTCACTTCGTATGCAACAGTACCTTTATTATAGCAAAGGTTTCCTGTTATTGCAATCAGTCCGCAAACAGCGGGGTGGACAGATAACGGTCACCGGTGTCGGGCAGCAGGGCCACGATGGTCTTGCCCTTGTTCTCGGGGCGCTTGGCCAGCTGGATGGCGGCCCAGATCGCAGCGCCGGAGGAGATGCCGACCAGCACGCCCTCCTTGTGGCCGACCTGCTTGCCGGTGGCAAAGGCGTCCTCGTTGGAGACGGGGATGATCTCATCGTATACCTTGGTGTTCAGCACGTCGGGCACAAAGCCGGCGCCGATACCCTGAATCTTGTGCGCGCCCGCAGTGCCCTTGCTCAGCACGGGGGAGGAAGCCGGCTCAACGGCCACGACCTTGACGTTGGGGTTCTGGCTCTTCAGGTACTCACCGACACCGGTCACAGTACCGCCCGTACCGACACCGGCCACGAAGATGTCGACCCTGCCGTCGGTGTCCTCCCAGATCTCGGGGCCGGTGGTGCGCTTGTGGGCATCGGGGTTGGCCGGGTTTACAAACTGGCCGGGCACAAAGCTGTTGGGGATTTCCTTCGCCAGCTCGTCGGCCTTGGCAATGGCGCCCTTCATGCCCTTGGCACCGTCGGTCAGCACCAGCTCGGCGCCGTAGGCCTTCATCAGCTGGCGGCGCTCGACGCTCATCGTCTCGGGCATGACGATGATGATGCGGTAGCCGCGGGCGGCGGCGACGGACGCCAGACCGATACCGGTGTTGCCGGAGGTCGGCTCGATGATGACGGAGCCGGGCTTCAGCTTGCCGGTGGCCTCGGCGTCGTCGATCATGGCCCTGGCGATACGGTCCTTGACGGAACCGGCGGGGTTGAAATATTCCAGTTTAGCGAGAATTTTTGCCTCAAGGTTCTCGGCGTTTTCAATATGGGTGAGCTCCAGCAGCGGGGTGTGGCCGATCAGCTGGTCTGCGGAAGTATAAATCTTGCTCATGGTAGTTTCCTCCATCGTCATTTCTGTTTATTTGTAAAGCGGTCGCGGTTTTACAGCTCATGACGGCGACATCGCGCGTATGGCACAAATCCCTTTCGCATATCAATTCATACCTTTCTTGTAGGTTGATAGGATTGTACAACATATTTTCCCGTTTGTCAATAGGGTAATAGGGAATTTTCCAAAATTATTTTGCAAAAAGGTGTTGCCATCCTATTTACCAACCTGTATAATAGGTTATAAGAACAGTAAGGAGCATACCACTATGATGATTTCAACGAAGGGCCGTTATGCGCTGCGTGTTATGATCGATATTGCCGAGCACCAGCACGACGGCTATATCCCCCTGAAGGAGATCGCCGCACGGCAGGAAATTTCCGAAAAGTATCTGGAGGCCATCGTGAAGGGGCTTGTCAAGGAGCGCTACCTGACCGGTCTGCGCGGCAAGTCCGGCGGCTACCGCCTGACCAAAGCGCCCGAGGAGTACACCGTCGGCAGCATCCTGCGCCTGAGCGAGGGCAGCCTGGCCCCGGTGGCCTGCCTGGAGCAGAACCCCGTGGAGTGCCGCCGCATGGCCGAGTGCCGCACCCTGCCGATGTGGCGCAAGCTGAATACGATGATCAACGACTATTTCGACGGCATCACTCTGGCGGACCTGGTGAACACCAGCCAGCCGGGGAATGATTATGTGATTTAAAATCAAACGCCTTCCCCTGCGGGGGAAGCCTTATAATAAAAAGGAGCTATGCCCGTGGGCATAGCTCTCTTTATTGCTGTCAGACGATCTCGACCTTTTCCATGACAACCGGCGTGCGGGGCTTGTCGTTCCAGTCGGTGGCAACGTTGGCGATCTCATCGACGACCTCAATGCCGTTCACAACATGGCCAAAGGCGGCGTAGCTGCCGTCCAGATGCGGGGCATCCTGGTGCATGATGAAGAACTGGCTGCCGGCGGAGTTCGGATCCATCGAGCGGGCCATGCTGATGACACCGCGGGTGTGCTTGATGGGGTTGGCAACGCCGTTCTGCAGGAACTCGCCCTTGATGTGCCAGCCGGGGCCGCCCATGCCGGTGCCCTGCGGGTCACCGCCCTGGATCATGAAGCCGGGAATAATGCGGTGGAAGGTCAGGCCGTTGTAAAAGCCGTCCTTGACGAGCTTCTCAAAGTTCTCGCAGGTGATGGGAGCTGCGCTGTGGTCCAGCTCAATGTCGATGGTCTTGCCGTTCTGCATGGTAATGCGAATCATACGGTGTTCTCCTTTTCGGTTTGATTTGTTGTGTCAGGGTCGCTCTCGGGGGTGGCGATGCCCTGCAGATAGCTCATACTGCCGAGCTTTTCGGCAAATTCTGCGGGGGGCAGCCGGTTCATCCAGTACAGCAGCGCCGCACCCATGAACTGCTCACTGCGAAAAACTGCCTTTGGCAGCAGCGCAAACAGGCCGCCGTCGTGATGCTCGCCGGTAAACGGGTCGGTCCAGTCGTCGGGCAGGCGCTTGTCCAGCTGCCGCGGCGAGACGTGGCCCGTGATGAAGCCGCGCCCGCCGAACAGCGGCTCCACGAGCCAGAAAAACACCCGGCGCACGCCGTGCTTACTGGGGAACAGCCCGCGCAGCCTGTAGGTGTGCCAGAACGCATCGGCCAGGTACTCCACGGGGATGTCCTCGCCGTAGGTTTCCAGCAGACAGGTATGCAGCAGCGCCGTGATGTCGGCCAGCTCCTCCCCTGTGGGCAGGGGGCTGACGTCATCGACGGGAACCAGCGCAGAGCCGGTGTCCTCGGCGTGGAGCGTCGAGTCGAGCGCGATCTCCAGATAGCCGTGCCCGCCCTTACCCGCGTAGGGCTGGCCGGGTGCGCACATGGCACAGATGAACGGATGCACGACGGTATCCGCGGCGTAGTGGCTCAAAAAGCCGAGCGTGTACTCGACCTGCGGGCGGGTCTTGACGTTGGCGCAAAGACTGCGCAGGAACGCGCCGGTCTTTTCCTCGTGCATACGGTTGCCGAGGCCGGGCAGGTCATAGCGGCGCTTGGCGCGCTTTTTCCAGATTTCAAAGCAGAAAAAGCTGTCCGGGCCGTTGGCACCCGCCGCAAACGCCGCCGGGCACTGAATTTTGTAGTGGATGGTTTCCGCAGCTTTTCTTGCGGTGCGCACATGGGTATAGCCTTCCGGCATGTAGGGTCCCCTTTCGTATCAGCGTAGGTATAATTGTACTGCGTGGAAGGGAAAAAGTCAAATTTTCAAAAAGGCTTTCCCATCGGGGCTGCGCCCGCAGGCGCGTGTCGGAGCGCAACCGCCGTAGGCGGCTCTTGGCGCGTAGACTGAAGGTGACCGAGGCCGGATGAGGGGCGCGTTTGCGCTATTGCCCGCAAACGGATTGCCGCCGCAAGGCTGCCCCTCATCAGTCCGCTGCGCGGACAGCTTCCCCCTCAGGGGAAGCCTAATTTGAAAAATTGGAGATGTACTTTCCCATGTCCGACATTATCCCTGTATTCCTTGGTGCAGACCTGAACTGCTATAACTTTGCCCGGGCGTTCCATGAGGCTTACGGCGTCGAGAGCTACGCCTATGGCCGCTACCCGATGGCTCCGACCAAGTATTCCAAAATCATCCACTTTACCACCGTGCCCGATATGGACAACGAGGACACGATGCTGCGCATTCTGCACGAGTTCGCGGCACAGCATAAGGGCAAGCGGCTCTATCTGTTCGGCTGCACCGACGATTACGCCGCGATGATCATCCGCCGCAAGGCCGAGCTGACCGAGTATATCGCCCCCGGCCCTGCCGCCGACCTGTACGGCTCCATCCAGAAAAAGGCCGAGTTCTACGAGGTCTGCGAGAAGTTCGGCATCCCCTACCCCGACTCGAAAATCCTGACCGCACCTGTCGATGCCGCCGAGCTGACCGAGGATAAATTGGGCTTTGCCTACCCCATCATCGTCAAGCCGTCGTCCAGCGTTGATTACTGGAAGCATCCGTTTGACACGATGAAAAAGGTCTACACCGCCGCCACCCCCGCCGAGGCCGCCGAGATCGTCAAAACGATCTATGCCAGCGGCTACCCGGACCGCATGGTCCTGCAGAAGATGGTGCCGGGCGGCGACGACCACATGCGCGTGCTGACGGCGTTCTCCGACGAGAACGGTAAGGTCCGCGCCATGTGCCTTGGCCATACGATGGTCGAGGAGCACACCCCCCACGGCCTGGGCAACCATGCCGCCATCGTCAGCGAGGACACGACCTCCCTGCCGCTGGTGGAGAACATCCGCAAGATGCTGGAGGCCTGCCGCTACACCGGTTTTTCCAACTTTGACATCAAGTACAGCGGCACCCCCGGCGACTACCGCGTGTTTGAGATCAACCTGCGCCAGGGCCGCAGCAACTACTATGTGACCGCCACCGGCATGAACATTGCCAGGCTGGTTGTGGAAAAGTGGAACGACGGCGGCACCGACTGCGTGCTGAACAAGAACGAGGTATTCTGGCACCACGTCCCCGCGCAGGTGGCCTTCACCTACACCGAGGACAAAGACCTCGTCGCCCGCGCCAAGGCGCTGAAAGCGCAGGGCAAGGAGGCGTGCAGTCTGCTGTACAAGCCCGACCTGCTGTGGAACCCCGTGCGCTATGCCTGCGTGCTGGAGCAGCTGAGAAGGCAGTTCAAGAAGTTTAAGACGTATTACCCGGTACACAAGTGAGTAAAGGCTTCCCCCTAGGGGCTGCGCCCGCAGGCGCGTGTCGGAGCGCAACCGCCGAAGGCGGCTCTTAGCGCGTAGACTGAAGCTGTCAGCGGCCCCGCCCGCTGACTGATGAGGGGCGGCCTTGCCGGAACAACCCGTTTACGGACGGCAATGGCGGACTTTGCCCTCATCCGGCCTGCGGCCACCTTCCCCCGAAGGGGAAGGCTTTTGAAGTTCGATATAAAATAGCAAGAGGGGTACATACAATGTCTGATTTCAAATCAATTCCCGGCGGCATCTGTGCGCCGAAGGGCTTTTCCGCGGCGGGCGTGCATTGCGGCATCCGCCATAACCATTCCAAGCTCGACCTGGCGCTGATCAAGGCGGACGTCCGCTGCGCGGGCGCGGGCTGCTATACCACCAACAAGGTCTACGGCGCACCCATCACGGTGGACCGCGAGCACCTGAAGGACGGCTATGCACAGGCCATCGTCGTGAACAGCGGCAACGCCAACACCTGTGCGCCGAACGGCGTCCAGCTGGCGAAGGACACCTGCGACATCGTCGCGAAGGAGCTGGGCATCCGCGCGGACGACGTGCTGCCGTCCTCCACCGGCGTCATCGGCCAGGCCATGAGCATCGAGCCGTTCGCCAAGGGCATCCCGGAGGCCGCCGCCAAGCTGGCCGCCGACGAGGCCGGCAGCCACGACGCGGCTACCGCGATCATGACCACCGACACCCACCCGAAGGAAATTGCGCTGGAATTTGCCGTCGGCGGCAAGGCCGTGCGCATCGGCGCTATCGCCAAGGGCAGCGGCATGATCCACCCGAACATGGCCACGATGCTGCTCTTTGTGACCACCGACGCCAAGGTCGCGCCCGCCGCGCTGCAAAAGGCGCTGTCCACCGTCGTGCCCGCCACCTTCAACCAGATTTCGGTTGACGGCGATACCTCCACGAACGACACCGTGCTGCTGCTGGCCAGCGGCCTGTCCGGCGCAGAAATTGCCGAGGGCACGCCCGATTACGATACGTTTGTCGCCGCGCTGACCGAGGTCGCCGAGCATCTGAGCCGCGAGCTGGCCGGTGACGGCGAGGGCGCAACGAAGCTGCTGGAATGCACCGTGACCGGTGCGCCCGACCTGGCGACGGCCCGCGCCGTGTCCAAGAGCGTCATCCACTCCACCCTGTTCAAGGCCGCCATGTTCGGCGCGGACGCCAACTGGGGCCGCGTGCTCTGCGCCATCGGCTACACGCCGGGCGATTTCGACATCAGCAAGACGTCGGTGCGCCTCAAGAGCAAGGCGGGCGAGGTGTTCGTCTGCGAAAACGCCGCCTACCACCCCTACAGCGAGGACGAGGCCGCCGTGGTGCTCAAGGAGGACGAGATCGACATCCTCGTGGACCTTGGCAGCGGCGATGCCACCGCCAAGGCCTGGGGCTGCGACCTGACGTATGATTATGTGAAGATCAATGGGGATTATCGCACCTAACGCAAAAGGCTTCCCCCCAGGGGGAAGGCTTTAGGAGTAGGGGATGCGGAGGAGCACAATGAAAAACGAACAAATGGCCCTGCTGTTCAGCGAGGCTACACCTTATATCCAAAAATACCACGGTAAAACGCTGGTCATAAAGTACGGCGGCAACGCGATGGTCAACGATGAACTCAAGCTGGCCGTCATGAACGACCTGGTCACGCTGACGCTGCTCGGCGTGCGTGTCGTGCTGGTGCACGGCGGCGGCCCGGCTATTAACAGTATGCTGAAAAAGGTGGGCAAGGAGTCCAAATTTGTGGGCGGCCTGCGCTACACCGATGAGGAGACCATGGGCATCGTCCAGCAGGTGCTGGCCGGGCAGGTCAACAAGGATCTGGTCGCGCTGCTCAAGGGCCGCGGCGTCGGCCTGTGCGGCATGGACGGCCACATGATCATGTGCAAGCGCAAGTCGGACGTTGACCTCGGCTACGTCGGTGAGATCGAGAAGGTCAACACGACGCTGATCGACCACCTGCTGGCCGACAGCTTTATCCCGGTCATTGCCACCGTCGGCATGGACGACAACGGCGTTCCCTACAACATCAACGCCGACACTGCCGCAGCGGAGATCGCCATTGCCCTGCACGCCGAAAAGCTCGTCAGCATGACGGATATTGTCGGCCTGCTCTACGATAAGAACGACGAGTCTACGCTCATCCCCGAGGTCGAGGTCTCCGAGATCGAGGGTTACAAGGCCGCGGGCGTCATTGCGGGCGGTATGCTGCCCAAGATCGAGGGCATGGCCGACGCCATCTATCAGGGCGTCCACGAGGCCGTCATCATTGATGGCCGCGTCCCGCACTCGATCCTGCTCGAGATGTTCAGCGACAGAGGCGCAGGCACGATGTTCTACCGGAGAGGAAACCGGTAAATGGCTTCCCCCTCGGGGAAAGCTCAGACCGTCAAAAAATTGCATTCTTGCCTTTTTGCGTGTGTAGGGGCGACCATTGGTCGCCTGTCAACTTGCCGCAGCAACGCATTTTCCGGCAGCCTGGGCTTCCCCCTCGGGGGAAGCTGTCAGCGGCCCCGCCCGCTGACTGATGAGGGCGAAGTGCTTGGCGCGGTCCCGCAAGCGGGCGGCTGCAGGACACCCGCCCCTCATCCGGCCTGCGGCCACCTTCCCCCAAGGGGGAAGGCTCCAAAGCGGGCAGCTCCGGCACACCCGCCCCTCATCCGGCCTGCGGCCACCTTCCCCCAAGAGGGAAGGCTCCAAAGCGGGCGGCTCCGGCACACCCGCCCCTCATCCGGCCCTTCGGGCCGCCTTCCCGCGAAGGGGAAGGCTTTTGCGTATGATAAAAAGGGGGTCACCCAATTGAATACCGAAAAAGTTATTTCCCGTGATAACGACTACATCCTCCACACCTATGGCCGCAGCCAGGTCGTGCTGGCGGAGGGCGAGGGCATGACGGCCAGGGACGCCGACGGCAAGAGCTACCTTGACTTCACGTCGGGCATCGGCGTCAACTCGCTGGGCTACTGCCACCCCGCGTGGGTCAGGGCTGTGGCCGACCAGGCCGCAACGCTGCAGCACACGTCGAACCTGTATTACACCGCCCCCGACGGCAAGCTGGCGAAAAAGCTCTGCCGCCGCACCGGGCTGGACGCCGTGTTCTTCGGCAACTCGGGTGCCGAGGCCAACGAGGGCGCGATCAAGTGCGCCCGCAAATACAGCGTAGATACCTATGGCGAGAGCCGGAATAAGGTCATCACGCTGGTCAACTCCTTCCATGGCCGCACACTGGCGACCCTGACCGCCACCGGCCAGGACGTGTTCCACCACGACTTCGGCCCCTTCCCGGGAAATTTTGACTACGTGCCCGCGGGCGACTTTGCCGCGCTGGAAAAGGCCGCCGACAAGAACACCTGCGCCGTCATGATGGAGCTGGTGCAGGGCGAGGGCGGCGTCGTCGCGCTGGACGCGGACTACGTCGCCAGGGTCGCGGCGTTCTGCAGGGAAAAAGACATCCTCGTCATTGTGGACGAGGTGCAGACCGGCGTGGGCCGCACCGGAAAGTTCCTGGCGTGCGAGCATTTTGATCTGCACCCCGACATCGTCACGCTGGCGAAGGGGCTCGGCGGCGGCCTGCCCATCGGCGCGGTGCTGATGAACAAAAAGGTCGCCGACCACATGAAGCCCGGCTCCCACGGCTCGACGTTCGGCGGCAACCCGGTCTGCTGCGCCGGTGCGCTGGCCGTGCTGGATGAGATGGACGACGACTTCCTCGCCAACGTCAACGAGCGCGCGGCCCAGCTGCGCGCCGGGCTGGCAAAGCTGCCCCATGTCAGGGAGGTCAGCGGCCTCGGCCTGATGGTGGGCATCGCGTTTGACGACGGCATCAAGGCCGCCGACGTCCGCGCCGCCTGCGAGAAGGCAGGTCTGCTGGTGCTGACCGCCAAGACCCGCCTGCGTCTGCTGCCGCCGCTGATCCTGACGGCGGACGACGTGGACGACGCGCTGGCGATTTTGCGCAGCGTACTGGAGAAATGCGTATGAAACATCTGCTGAAGCTGGGCGGCATGACGCCCGAGGAAATCCTGCACATTCTGGATGTGGCCGACGAGTACAAGCGGCTGCACAAGGACGGCGTGGACCCGAAGGATCTGCAGGGCAAGGCGGTGGCGCTGGTTTTCGCCAAAAACTCCACCCGCACCCGCACAAGCCTGGAGGTCGGCATCTACCAGATGGGCGGCCTGGGCACCTACCTGAGCGCCGGCGACCTGCAGACCGCCCGCGGTGAGCCTGTGCAGGACACGGCCCGCGTGCTGGGGCGGTACTATGACGCCATCGTCTGCCGCACCTACAAGCAGACGACGCTGGACATGCTGGCAAAATACAGCGGTATACCGGTGGTTTCCGGCATGACCGACTATGCGCACCCCCTGCAGGTGCTGACAGACCTGATGACCGTGCGCGAGCGCAAGGGCACGCTGGCCGGGCTGAAGGCCGGGTTTGTCGGTGACGGCTACAACATGGCAAACAGCGTCATTGTGGGCTGTCTGGCCGTGGGCATGACGGTGACGATTGCCTGCCCGAAGGGCTACCGCCCCGCCGCCGACGTGCTGATGCTGGCGAAGCAGTACGGGGATAAGTTCACGCTGACGAACGATCCGGACGAGGCCGCGCGGGATGCGGATGTGCTGTTCACCGACGTGTGGGTCAGCATGGGCATGGAGCGCGAGGCCGAGCAGCGCCGCCGCGACTTTACCGGCTTTACGCTGGACGCCGCCCGCATGGCGCTGGCAAAGCCGGACTGCATGGTGCAGCACCCGCTGCCCGCCCACCGCGGCGAGGAGATCGCCCCCGATGTGCTGGAAGCCCACGCCGACGAAATTTTCGACGAGGCGGAGAACCGCATCTACGTGGAAAAGGCCGTGCTGGCGGTGCTGCTGGCGGGGAAATAAGAGCATTGCAGTAAGTGAAACGGCAGGGGAGCGCGAGCGCGCGAACCCCTGCTTTTTTGTGCGGAATAACCCGAAAACGGGCGGCAGCGGCGAAGCTGCGGCGGGGTGAGGGCACCCCGCCCTACGGACTGTGGAAAAGTGGGATGTAGGGCGGCCTGCCCCAGGCCGCCGTGCCCGTTTGCGACAAGGAGAAGCCTTGCGGATCATTGTAGGGGGGCGGCGTCCCCGACGCCCCGCGGAGTGAGCGGCGGCGGAAGGTGCGCGGGAGGGATGAATCCCTCCCCTACGGGTTACCTTTTAGCTGTAGTTGGCCGGGAGGCTGCGGAGGGGTCAAGACCCCTCCCTACGATGCAAAAGATAAACGGGCGGCAATGGCAAGGCCGCGGGCCGGGCATGCCCGGCCCCTACGGGGGCTGTTTCCGGCCACTTGACGCGATGTGGTATACTGGGTATATCACTGTCAAGAGGTACACTATGCCAAAACAAACGCTCCAACAAAAAATCCGCCGCGCGCTGGGCCGGTTCACCGCCAAACGGATCGCTATGATCCTGCTGGGCGCGGCCATCCTGTCGTTCGGCATCCACAATATCCACCAGCGCACCGCCATCACCGAGGGCGGCATCATCGGCCTGGTGCTGCTCATCAACCATTGGCTCGGCGTGCCCGCGTCGGTGGCGTCGCCCTTGCTCGACGCGGCCAGCTACGCGCTGGCGTTCAGATTTCTCGGGTGGGACTTTTTGCTCTCGGCGGGGCTGGCCAGCGTGAGCCTGGCCGGGTTCTATAGGATCTGGGAATGCCTGCCCCCCATGTTGCCCGACCTGACGCCCTGGCCGCTGGCGGCGGCGCTGCTGGGCGGCGTGTTCGTCGGCGTCGGCGTGGGGCTCATCGTGCGGCAGGGCGGGTCCAGCGGCGGCGACGACGCCCTCGCCCTTGTCATTCATAAGCTGACCGGGTGGCGGCTCTCCCGCGCCTACCTGTTCACCGATCTGACCGTCCTGTTCGCGTCGCTGTCCTACATCCCGTTCCGGCGCATCGCGTTTTCCCTCGTTACGGTCACGGTGTCGTCGCTGCTCATCGACTTTATCAAGGGCAATACCGCATAATTCCCGCCTTACGGCTTAAGCACCGCTCCGGCGGCTGCGGCACGGCATCTGCG
>OOCZ01000779.1_pt1 | contig 23058 bp, 21 predicted proteins | sample 1671631 | NCBI WGS metagenome assembly OOCZ01 (sample SAMN06348176, study PRJEB24527) | human gut metagenome | reverse complement strand
CTTCATTTGCTTCTTCGATTGCCTGAATGACCTGTTTTAATGGGATCGTCATTTTCCGCAGCACCTCTTGTATTTCTTCCCGCTGCCGCAGGGACAGGGATCATTGCGCCCGATCTTCTTCTGTTTCTCCGGTTGGGGAGTGGAGCGCTTGATGTCTGCAAGCTGTTTCAAAAGGTCAAAACGTATTGCCTCGCTGGGCAGTTCCATTGTGAGAATCTGCTTGCGGAAGTCCTCAATGTCCATTTCGCCGGTTTGGAGGGACTTTCGGATGTTCGGACCAAGAGAGAGCGACTTGAAGCGTTCCTCCGGAGGCGTCATCTGTATCATCTCATCCGGCGTATAGCCACGGTTGCAGGGCATCCGCGTCGTATTATGAAATGCACTGTACAATGCGGTGAAACGCTCTACATCCCGTCGAGACCTGAGCTGAACACCCAACTTCTCCAAATGGTTGAGAACATCGGCTGGTTGAACAGCAACCGAACGGACAACATACAAGAGTTCTTCAAAAGCAGCGTTTTCGCGCTCGTCATTCAGGTTGCAACGTTCTTTCAGGAATGCCCGCAGCTTTTGCTTTTCCGGAGTGTCCTCGCAGTAGAAGGGATCATCGTATTCCAGCAGATGCTTTTTGTCCGGCACATAGTAAGGCTTTTCCTGCTGGCTTTGCCTCGTCTCCATGAAAAGGTCAATGGACTCCCCAATCAGGGTAACGTCAATGATCTCGCGGTCAAGGGGCTTTGTATGCTTGACATCCGTGTAAAGTTCATCTCCGCCCAGAATGTAGTAGTCCTCGCACTCATGACGGGCGATCTCAGCAAAGGCAAGAAATTCGTCTTCCGTTACCAGCTTCGGGCTGAGGGAGAAGATAATCTCCTTCGCCTTGTGCAGCGGGATGATACCGTAGAGGTTTGCCATCGCGTTGAAATACTTGCGCAGAAGGCGTGAGGTCGTATCTTTTAATGGGATTTCCCGATACCGGGCGTTCAGCTCCCGGCGTGTGTATTCCTCCGGAAACTCGATGTACTGCTCCTTGCTCATGTCTTTCTTCCCCCGCATCATTGGTTTTGGCTCTTGAGTTCTATCATCAATAACCGCATAGTATGGCAGTTTTTACACCTGTTTTCTCGCCTCGGCAATTTCAGCATTGATCTCATCCAATGTTATACCGGCTACGTCATTTTCTTCAGCTGCACGACCGGCAGATTTCATTGCCCTAACAGCTTTGTTATCCGACAGGTCATCAAGCTTCATAGAAAACGGAATGCCGTTTTCCTGAATCAGCCTTGAAATGCACATGCGCATATATGTCTGAAGGTCAATACCGAGCCTTTCACAGATCGCCATCGCCTTGATTCGGGATGCCTCTTCAGTGCGGAACTGAATTAAAGAATTTGCCATAGTAAGTCGCCCCTTTCTTATTTATAGCATATGCTGCTTTGTCATCAAACGCAAGCATATGTTTGCAATATTTGTGTTCGGAGGCGAAAAAACGGCCACAATCGTCATAATATTGTCTTTTCATATCTTATTATATATCACCAGCCCGTAAAATACAATTTTCCTTGGTCCAAAGCAGGAAGAGCGGCGAAGATGTTTCTTCGCCGCTCCCCATTATTTTGATTGCTTTTTCCGGAAAAGATACTCCCAGATATAATCGTCAAGCCCTTTGTAAGCCGGATCCCACAGATAGGTGCCATGCCGGAAACCCATATCGCTGATCAGCTGGACGCTGGGGAGGAGCTTACCTTCACCGACATGACCGGAAGGGTATTCCGGTATACGGTGCGTAAAATTTGCCACGCTGATAATGCCAGAGCCGAAACCTTGGCTGACTCAGAGAGCGCGCTTACCCTGTTTGTGAAAAAAATGGAGCTTTTCTCATCGTCCGATGTGCAGCGGCATAGTATTCTCTTTAATAGGAGGTGCAGAACAGCCCCTGTAGACAATGGCAAACTGCGTCGTCCCACGCAATGCCGCTATGATTCATTATTTAATTTTTTGTTTATAACCCATGAAGGGCCGCCGCTGTAGATAGCTGCCCTACCCGGAGGTCGATGGCCAGGTGCAGCGCACCTGATACCCGGCAAAACAAAGCTGAAATATCTGAACCTCTGTATCCCCTGCTGAAAAAGCAGCCAACGCCTATGGCGTTGGTTGCTTAATGCTTTATGAGCCTTATGGGCTTTATCAAAGGCGGCCATAGATGCGGGTCATCTCGTGGATGCTGCCGGCAAGGCTGTGGCTCGCCTCCCCGGGCAGCATACGCCACTTCCAGTTGCCGCAGCTGGTGCCGGGGACGTTCATGCGGTGGCCCGGCCCGAGGTCCAGCCAATCCTGCATCTGCGCAACAAACAGCTTCGCAACCGAGCCCATGCCGCCACGGATGATGCCGCGGTTAAAGCCCTCCCGCTCATTCAGGCCCAGATACTTCACGGCAAAGGCGACATCCTCCCGATCCGCCTCCGTGCGCCAAAGAGCCAGGGGAGCGTTATCATGAGTGCCGGTATAGCAGACGCAGTTTTCGCCGTAGCTATGGGGCAGATAGCTGCTGGTGTCCCGGGAGTCAAAGGCAAATTCCAGCACCTTCATGCCCGGCAACCGGGAATCGGCCAGCAGCTGCGTAACCTCCGGCGTGGGAAAGCCCAGGTCCTCGGCAATGAACTCAATATCGTGGAACCAACCGGTCAGCACCCCCACCAGGGACATGCCGGGGCCCTTGACCCAGTGGCCGTCCTTCGCAGTGGTCTTGCCGAAGGGCACCGACCAATAGCTCTCAAAGCCACGAAAATGGTCGATACGAATAACATCGTAGAGCTTCGTGGCACCGCCGATGCGGCGGATCCACCACTCAAAGCCGTTTTTACGCATGGCCTCATAGTCGTACAAGGGATTGCCCCAGAGCTGGCCGTCTGCGCTGAAATAGTCCGGCGGGACGCCGGAAACCTCTGTGGGCTTTTTGTTCTCGTCCAACTGGAAATTCTCCGGCTCGCTCCAAACATCCGAGGAGTCCATAGCCACATAGATGGGGATATCGCCGATGATGCGAATACCCAGGCCGTTGATATAGCGCTTGAGGGCGCTCCACTGGCGGAAGAACAGAAACTGGATATAGGTGAACAGCTCCACATCCTCCCGCAGCTCCATGCGGTAGCGCGCAACCGCTTCCGGAGTGTGCAGCCGGGCGCCCTCATCGGGCCACTCCGTCCAGGACTTCATGCCAAAGCGGCGCTTGAGCGCCATGAACAGGGCATAATCCGGCAGCCAGCGGGCATTTTCCGCCTCGAAGGCCGCCACCGCCTCCCGGTCACGGCTCCAGCCCCGGGCCTTGGCCTTTTCCAGCAGGGCGAATCGACTCTCATATATCTTGCCGTAGTCCACATAGCGCGGCTCCGTCCCCCAAGCGCAGGCGTCCACCTCCGTTTGGGTCAGGAGGTCATCTGCGATGAGGGTGTCCAAATCGATGAAGTAGGGGTTGCCTGCAAAGGTAGAAAAGGCTTGGTAGGGGGAATCCCCATAGCTGGTAGGGCCAAGGGGCAGAAGCTGCCAGTATTTCTGCCCTGCCTCGTGAAGAAAATCTGCAAAGCGATACGCCGCTTTGCCAAAGGTCCCGATGCCGTATGGCGAAGGGAGGGAGGAAATTGGCATCAGAATGCCAGCGGAACGATCCATATGAGTCAGCCTTTCACGGCGCCGGCAGCGACGCCCTTAATGATATATTTCTGGCAGCAAAGGTAGAAAATGATGACAGGGAGAATGCTCAGGAAAATGAGCGCCATGGTCGCGCCCAGGTCTACCGTGCCGTAGCTGCCCTTGAGGTACTGGATGTGGATGGGGATGGTAAAATACTTGGTGCTGTCCAACACGAGGTAGGGCAGCAGATAGTCGTTCCAGACCCACATAATCTCCAAAATGCCCACGGAGATCATGGTAGGCCGCAGCATGGGGAACACCACGGAAAAATAGGTGCGCAGCGGACCGCAGCCGTCTATGGAGGCGGCCTCCTCAATCTCCAGGGGGATAGACTTTACAAAGCCAACAAACATGAAGATGGCAAGGCCCGCGCCGAAGCCAAGATAGATGATGGGAATGGTCCAGGGGGTATTGAGGGCCACCTTGTCAAAGGCCATGTCGGCAAAGTTGAAGAATGGGATCTTGACCCGGTCGGCCGTCTTAGACAGGGTAAACATGACCATCTGGAATGGGACGACCATGGAAAAGACACACAGGTAATAGATGATGCGGCAGAGCTTGCTGTCCACCCGGGCGATATACCAGGCCGCCATAGAGGTACACAGCAAAATCAGCGCTGAGGAGACCACGGTGATGAACAAGCTGTAAAATGCGGATTTCCAGAAGGGGTAGTTACCGAAGGTCATGCCCTTGATATAGTTGGCCCAGCCGGCAAAGCTCTCCCCATTGGGAAAGGCAAAGGTATCGGTCTTGACGTAGGTATTGAGCTTGAAGGAGTTGAGCACCACCATGAAGATGGGCAACACATAGATGATGCAGATAACCGCCAGCACAATGGACAAAACCAATTTGCGGCGTCGTTCGGCGGTAAGGGTACCTTTCATTACTGCTGCACCTCCTTTTTGCGGGTGGCATGGAGCTGAATGAGGCCGATGGCGGCAACCAGCAGGAAGAAGATCACAGCCTTGGCCTGGGCGGTGCCGCGGGCATTGACATTCTGCCCGTAGAATGTGTTATAGATATTTAGCGCCAGCATCTCTGTAGTCTTGATGGCGGAGCCGTCGGATTGAATCAGGAAGGGCTGGCCGCCGGTAAGGGCCAGGTTCTGATCGAAGAGCTTGAAGCTATTGGTAAGGGTGAGGAAGGTGCAGATGGTGATGGAGGGCATCACGTTAGGGATGGTGACCCGCCAAAGGGTCTGCCAGCGGCTGGCGCCATCGATCTTGGCCGCCTCCAGCATATCATCCGGGACAGCCTGCAGGCCGGCGATATAAATAATCATCATATAGCCGATCTGCTGCCAGCACATGAGGATCACAAGGCCCCAGAAGCCGTACTTCGTCTCCAGAAGAATGGAGGTATTATAACGGGTGAGAATACCGTCAAAGATCATGGACCACACATAGCCCAGCACGATGCCGCCGATGAGGTTGGGCATGAAGAACACCGTGCGGAACAGGCTGCTGCCCTTAATGCCCTGGGTGAGGGCATAGGCTGCGGCGAAGGCCAGTACATTGATGAAAACCAGCGACACCAGTGCGAACAGGCCCGTATACCAGAAGGAATGCATAAAGCTGGCATCCTGCAGTGCCTTGACATAGTTCCCCAGGCCGATGAACTCCGCGTCCGAAGTCGTTTTAAACTTACAGAAGGACAGATATACGCCTTTACAGAACGGATAGACAAATCCGATAATAAAAGCGCAGACCACGGGCCCCATAAAAAGTGGGAACCAGCGCCGAAGCGGGCGGCGGATCAGCGCCCGGCTGACCGGTGCAGAGCCTTTCTTGCGCTTCAAATCGATCACTCCCATCAAAAAATAGATTGTTGCACAGCGCGGACCTCCTGCGGTCTCTGCCGTGATAGAACAGGAGAGGCGGGCGAAGGCCCGCCCCTCCTTGCTTGCTTTAGGGTATCCGGTTTTGATCCAAATTAGCCGTTGGCAGCGGCATACTGGGTAGCCCAGCCATCCACGAAGGCCGTCTTGACCAGCTCCCAGTTGGCGTCGGTACGATCGGCGTCATACTTGTTCATAGCGGAGACAATACCGTCACGATAAGCGTCCACATTGGGCTGGAAGTTGGTGACCCAAGGCATGACGTAGTTGCCGGCAGCGGTGTAGGCGTCAGCATCGCCCAGGAAGCCGTTAGCGGTCTTGGCAGCCTGCTTATAGGGCAGGATACCCAGCTCGCTCACCAGCATCTGAGAGGCCTCGGCATCGGTGACCAGCCAGTACATGAAGTCCAGCGTGGCCTGGATGTCCGCCTCGGAAGCCTTGGCGTTCACGGCCCAGCAGTTCTCGGTACCGCAATTCAGGCCAGCCTTCTCCTCGCCGGCAACACCGCAGTAGAAGGGGATCATGGAGAGGTTGTCCAGGCCGTACTGATTAGCCTCAGTGCCGGTCAGAGCAGCCCACTCCCAGGAGCCGTTCTGATAGAACACAGCCTGCTCCTTGCCAAACTCGGCCTCAGCGTCATAGCCGCCGGCAGCCAGGGTGGAGGGATCCACAGCGCTGTTGCTGATGTACAGATCCCACAGGTTCTTGTAGTTCTGCATATAGGTGCCCTTAATGCTGGCGGGGCAGGTCTTCCAGGCAGCGGGATCATCCACAGACTCATAGTAATACTCGAGATTGGCCAGGTGGCCGGTGAAGCGCCAGCTGGAATCACTGCTCATAGAGGAGGAGGTGAAGGCATCAAAGCCCAACTCCGCAGCGCGGCTGTGGATATCCTCGGCAATAGCCTTGAGAGTCTCAAAATTCTTGATGTCGGATAGCTCATAGCCGGCCTTCTGCAGCAGATCCTTATTGACAATGATGCCATAGCACTCATAGCAATAGCCGATGGAGCAGAGCTTGCCGCTGTCGTCATACAGGTTATAGGCATCGGTGCTCAGCTCACCGGCGACCTTGGTATCCTTCAGATCATAGCAGTAGTCGCCCCAGGTGCCCACAGCGGCCTGGTTACCCACAACGAACAGCGTGGGAGGAGCCTCCTTATCCATGGCGGAGGTCAGGGTCTCATTGTACGTGCCGGAGGCAGCTGTCTGGACGGTGACAGGAATGCCGGTCTTCTCGGTATACATGGCGGCGACCTTCTGGAGGGTGGTGTCAGCTTCGGGCTTGAAATTCAGCCAGAACACACGGCCGGATCCGCCCTGCTTTTGGCCACAGGCGACCAGCGCAAAAGCCATGACGAGCGCGAGAATAAGCGATAGGAACTTCTTCATTTTCATCTTCATCATTCTCCTTGTTTCTTATTTATTTTCACGCGTTTACGCGGGAAAATCACCGGGTCAGGTCACGCACAGATTGGCCGGTGCGCAGCGTGGTGGGCAGGATCTGGTGCCGATGGGCACCGCCGCGAATGACACTCATCAGAATCTCCACGCTTTTGGCGCCCATTTCATCGGTGGGCTGGCAAAGCGTGGTCAGCATAGGATAGATATACTCAGAAACCGTCAGGCCATCAATGGCAATGATGGAGCAATCCTCAGGAATGGAGCGTCCGCTCTCCCGCAGGGCCCGCATGGCGCCAATGGCCATATCATCCGAGATGGCAAAGATGGCTGTAAAGTCTGCCGGGCGTTTGAGCCGCTCGGTCACTGCGCGGTAAGCGGATTCAATGGTGAAATCGTCCGCGCGGATAATCTCCCCATCCTCGAGGCTCAGACCCAGATCGTGCAGGGCGCGGGCATAGCCGGAGCAGCGCAGCTGGGCAATGGACCAATCCCGGGGATCCGTGGACAGAGCCGCAATGCGGCGATGGCCCTTTTGTGCCAGATCCATCACGGCGCGGTAGGCCTCCTGCTCATCAGCAATGGAGACGGAGGAGTATTTTGTGGGATCCAGGGTCCCATAGGTATTGGTATAGGAGCAGCAGACAAAGGGAACATTGAGCAGGGCCGTATCCGCCGGGCTGTAATCCGACCGGCCGCCGAGGAAAATGATGCCCTGCAGGCGCTTTTCCCGCTCCATCATGGCGCCGCACTTGATCTCGTCCTCGCAGGAGCCAATCTGCCGCATGACCATGGTACAATCCGCCGCATCCAAATCCCGCTCAATGGCACGGATAATGCCGGTATAAAAGGGGTTCTGCACGCCGCGTACCACCAGGCCGACGGCATCTGACTTCGTACGCACAAGGCTTCGAGCGGAATTGTTGGGCAGGTAGTTGTATTCGGCAATGACCTGCAGCACGCGGCGGCGGCTCTCCTCGCTCACATCGGGGCGGTCGTTGAGAACGCGGGACACCGTGCTCACGCCAACGCCGCTGAGTCTGGCAATATCTTTAATGGTCATGGGGCAGCCTCCCGGTGCAGAATATAAAAAGTCGGTTCCGGTAACCTTTCCGGTATCGTTTCCACTTTTTCTTTATTCTACCAGCTTTCGTGATAAATGTCAAAGCCATTCCTCTGGGATAAGTTACCAAAATATTTCACATTTTTCTGTCGAAATGCACAATCGCATAGCAAAAAATATGTTAATCCATGGGCAACAAACACACGAAGGCTGATACTGAGGCGGTTTTACCCGGCCGATCTGTCAGCATTGCCTTCTCATCTTGCCCTGCTTCAGGGTCATGCGGCCGACAATCTCCGGCACGCGGTGGTTCAGATCCGGCGTCACCGCATCCTTGGTGGAAAACAGGTTCTGAAGGCTGCTCCGGCGGCCCTTGCCTCCTCCGCGATCTGCGTGATGGCAGTCTCTCTGCCGAACGGGAGCGTTATAGTGTCCCATCTTCGTAATCCGCAATGACGTGCAGAAAAGCATCTCCGCACTATGACATTTATAAAGGAAGGATAAATCGTCTGTGCACAACCTCCGGAAGGGATGCGTTATGGGGAGCGCCCCTTCCGATTCAGGTGTCATTTAAAAACGCAGGATGGAGAGCGCTTCACTCCCCACCCTGCGTTTTTTACGATCAGCGGTCACATATTGAAAGATTTGATACTCGCCCCCTTTTCTGTCGGGACGGTAAGGATCATTCCCTGTCCTTTGCCTGCTTGATGCTCAGGCTGATGCGATTTTTCTTTTCATCCACATCCAATACAACAACCTTTACTACATCGCCCACGGTCAGCACCTCCGAGGGGTGCTTGATGAATTTACTTGAGATCTGCGAGATATGCACCAGGCCGTCCTGGTGGACACCGATGTCCACAAAAGCACCGAAATCAATGACATTGCGGACGGTGCCGGTGAGGACCATGCCGGGCTTGAGGTCCTTCATCTCCATGACGTCGGTGCGCAGGATGGGCTGGGGCAGCTCATCCCGGACATCCCGGCCGGGCTTCAGCAGCTCGGCGGTGATGTCCCGCAGAGTGGGGACGCCTGTGCCCACGGCAGCGGCGGCCTTCGCCTCGCCATAGGCCTTGAGCCGGGCAGGAAGGTCCGACAGCTTCTCCGCCTTCACATCGGCCAAGGTGTAGCCCATCAGCTCCAGCAGCGCCTTGGCGACGTCGTAGCTCTCCGGATGGACGGCGGTGTTATCCAGGACGCTCTTGCTCTCCGGCACGCGCAAAAAGCCCGCACACTGCTGGAAGGCCTTGGGGCCCAGCTTGGGCACCTTCTTGATTTGGGCGCGGGAGGTAAAGGGGCCGTTTTCCTCCCGGTAGGCCACCACATTTTTCGCGGTAGTGCCGTTGAGCCCGGCCACTCGCTGCAGCAGGGACGGGGAGGCGGTGTTGATGTCCACACCTACGGCATTGACGCAATCCTCCACCACGCCGCCCAGAGCCTCGTCCAACTGCTTGGGAGGCATATCGTGCTGATACTGGCCCACGCCGATGGCCTTGGGGTCGATCTTTACCAGCTCGGCCAGAGGATCCTGCAGCCGGCGGGCAATGGACACCGCCGAGCGCAGATTCACATCAAACTGGGGGAACTCCTCGGCGGCCAGCTTGCTGGCGGAATACACAGAGGCTCCGGCCTCAGAAACGATCATATAGCTGACATGGGCGTCGGCTTCGTTTACCTGACGGATGAGCTTTACAGCCATTTGCTCCGTCTCCCGGCTGGCTGTACCATTGCCGATGGCAATATTTTCCACGCCATCCTTAGTGATGAGCCCTGCCAGGACGGCGATGGCCTCCCGCTCCTGCCGCTCTCCATAAGTGGGATATACCACCGCGGTGTCCAACACCTTACCTGTCCCGTCCACCACGGCCACCTTGCAGCCCATGCGGTAGCCCGGATCCAAGCCCATGGTGACCTTGCCCTTTACAGGCGGCTGCATAAGCAGCGGCTTCAGGTTCAAAGCGAACTGCCCGATGGCCCCCTCGTTTGCCTGTTCAGTCAGCAGACTGCGGGCTTCCCGCTCCAGGGAGGGGAAGATCAGCCGGTCGTAGGCGTCCTCGGCGGCGGACTTGATAAATTCCATCGCCGGAGAGCCGGGCTTCACCACCGCCCGGCGCAGCAGGGGCAGCGCCCGGTCTCGATCCAGGGTGACGGAAACCTTCAGCATACCCTCCTTCTCGCCCCGGTTGATGGCCAAAATCTGGTGTCCCTGGAGCCTGGAAAGAGCCTGCTCAAAATCATAATACAGGCGATACACGCTGTCCTCCTCCGTGGCCGCACAGCAGGCAAGCCGGCCCTGCCGGCTCAGCAGGCCGCGCAGCGCCTTGCGGATGTCAGCATCATCGGAGATTTGCTCGGCAATGATGTCCGACGCACCCTGAAGAGCGTCGGTCACGGTGTCCACACTCTTTTCCGGGGCGAGAAATTCCCGGGCGGCATCCTCCGGCCGGGGGCAATCCCGCTCCTGGGCAAACAGCAGGGCTGCCAAGGGCTCCAGCCCTTTTTCTCGTGCCACGGTGGCCCGGGTGCGGCGCTTTTGCTTATAGGGGCGGTAGAGATCCTCCACCTCCGCCAGGGTCTTGGCGCTGTCGATGGCGGCAGCCAGCTCCTCCGTCAGCTTGCCCTGGTCGACGATGGACTTTTTTACCGCCGCGCGGCGCTCCTCCAGATTGCGCAGATACTGCAGCCGCTCCTCCAGAGTGCGCAGGGTGGTGTCGTCCATGGCGCCGTGGAGCTCCTTGCGGTAGCGGGCAATGAAAGGAATGGTATTCCCCTCATCCAACAGCTGCACCACATTTTCCACATATTTTTCATTTACGTTCAGTTCTTGCGCAAGGGCATAAATGATATCCATTACCGTTTCTTTCCTCTCGTCTTACAAAAATGATCCCCCTCATTATACAGGGCAAAGCCCTTTCGCGCAATAGTCCGGAGCGGTGCTTTTGACGCAGAAAAACGCCCCGTTTATCAGGCCGCATGCCGCGTGGGCCGATAAATGGGGCGCCATTCAGTTGGTGTGCTGAGAGATTTTGCTCGCTTTACGGCTGGGCCTGCTCCAGCTCCATCACCGCGTCAATGAGCATCTGCTGGGTGACGGGATAGGGCCACACCCGCACATCGATGCCGGCCAGGGCCTTCTCCGTGACGGCAGGCAGATCCTCGGGCCTTGCGTGGATATCCGCCAGACAGGTGGGCAGGCCGATGGATTTATTAAAGCGCAGAAGCCGATCCCGCTCCTCGTACTGCTTGTCCGCCGTCAGCATTACCAGGATGCCGTAGGACACCACCTCGCCGTGGAGGTGATGGTTCTTCTCCGTGGAGGGCAGGATGGTAAAGCCGTTATACATGGCGTGAGCCATGCCGGTGGTGTAGTCCACCTGAACGAAGTTGGAGACAAAGCCGGTGGAGATGATGATGGCCTCGATGATCTCCGTCAGCTCCGGGGTGATGCGGTGCCGGCGGCAATCCTCCATGGCCTGCCGGCCCCAGCGGACGATGGGTTCGGCGCACATGCTGCTCAGGGCGATGCCCATGGCATCGGAGTGGACGGGGATGTCATTGCGGGAGGAGATGGTACACTCGTAGTGCTTGGCCATGGTGTCACCCATGCCGGCCCACAGGTAGCGCACCGGGGCATTGGCAATGATCTCCGTGTTGATGAAAATGTGGTTGGGCGGGATCTTGGAGAAGGAGTACTCCCGCAGGCTGCCGTCCGGATGATAGACAATGCCAAGGCTGGTGCAGGCGGCGCAGGTGGAGGCGATGGTGGGAAAGGTGAAGAAGGGACGGTTCGTTTCGTGGGAGAGGACCTTGCAGGTATCGATGGCTTTTCCGCCGCCGACGGCGAAGATCATGTCCGCCTCCGCCACCTGGGGCCGGAGCATGTCCATGTTCTCCCGGGAGGCTTCGCCGCCATACCAGAAGGTGCCGATGATCTCGATGCCGGAGCCCTCCACCGCCTGGCGGATCTTATCCTCGGCGGCGGCCAGGGCGTGCTTGCCGCCGATGATGGCGGCCCTTTTGCCGTAGGCGGGGCAGATGTTCACAATATCCTCGTAGGCGTCAGGGCCTACGGTATAACCGGGAAAAAGAGCTTTTTGCATAAGATACACCTCATTATAATGTAGTATGATTTGGAAATACCGGTTTTAATTTACGGCCACGGTATCGGGGCGGATCTCCGCCCGAGACGCCTGCGCAGTCTCCTCCCCGGCGTCGGCAAAGGCGTGCTCGCGGCAGTATTTGCGGTTTTTGTAAACGCCCACAGTGAGGAAGGGAATCACCACCACGGCGATGCCCAGGTAGCCGCAGTAGCCGTAGCCGTACTTGATAATATTGGTGAGGCCGGCCATGGAGATGGTCATGGAGAGGACAATGATGAAGGCGGAGACGATGGCGCTGCGGACGGGGGCGGACTTGATGCTCTGGAAGATGCGGAGCTTTTCAAACCGGGCCACGAAGCCGAAAATAGTGGTCACGCCTGTGGAGATGAGGCAGAGGAGCAGGCAGGTGCCGTACACGGCCACAATTGCGGGCATGCCGATGACCTTGCACACGGTGAGGGTGGGAATGGTGGCGCCGCCCTCCACAGAGGTATAAACGCCCTGCCAGCTGAGAAGCATAAACACGGAGAGGACCAAAGCCACAGCATTCATAACGAAGGATATCCGCATAGCCTTGGCACAGCCGTTTTTGCTCCTCATGGTGGTGCCGCAGGCCACCATGGTGGGCAGGGTCACGCACTGGAAGCCCGCATAGGTGAAGGCGTTGAGAACGGCCTTGGGGATATTGGCAAAGCCAGTAGTCCGGAAGTCGGCGGCCAGAACGGAGAAGATGCTGCTGTCGCTTTTGAAAATGCCGATAACGTAGATGCTGATGGCGGTGACCAGGATGGCCAGGCCCATGTAGGTGGAGGCGGCCCGGACGATGCCTGCACCGAAGATGGTGAGAGCCAGTACGATGAGGCCCACCACCACTACGCCGACGTAGTAGTCCAAGGTGAAGTAATTGTTCAGGGCGGAGGCGGCGCCGGAGATGGCGGCGGCCACGGCCATGAGGACCATAATGTAGAAGAATATCTCAAAGGCCCACTCAAACTTATCAAAGGGGTGATAGAGGGTCTCAAAAAGCTGCTTATAGGTTTTCAGGCCCCGGGAGTTATACATGATCATGGCCTCCCGCATGGTCAGCGTCAGCAGCAGCATGGCCACAATGGCCGAGAGAACGCCGGTCCAGCCCAGGCCCACATAGTAGGTGTTGGCTTGGTTGCCGGTGGCGAAGCCACCGCCTGCGTGGGCCGAGAACAGCACGGCGCCTACGGAGAAGGCGGCTATAAACGGGGTCTTGGGGATTTTGGGGGTGCTTGCTTTCATTGTTTTGTTCCTCCTGCAAAAATGATCGGGTGTTTGGCAGAAAAACAAAAAACCTTTCGTCCTTCCTGCCCCTTGGCAGAAGAGACGAAAGGCTGAAAACCCTCCGCGGTACCACTCTTCTTTGCTTCGCATTGCGCGAAACACACTCAACGGAATACCATCATATTCCTGCACTGTAACGGGAGCGCCCGTCTGCGTTTACTGGGGGTTCAACGCAGCCGCTGTACAGCCAGTTCGGCAGCTGGATCGCACTGTGCCTCGCACCACCCGGCACTTCTCTGAGAGCATCGCCCTGCTTACTACTCTGTGTCATCGCGTTTGTGATGCTGTGAGGATAACAGCCGAAGCGGGAAATGTCAACAGGTATTTTGTAAAATAGGATTTTTTTATAAAAAGTGCCGCTTGTCGGCAGGGAGAAGACCGGGAAATTTTATAGAAAAAAACAACACGTCTTTGGCCATCACGAAGGCAGCTCCCCGGGTCAAAGCTCGTTTGGACATCTTTTCCCCCTCGCGCATCGACGCACAAAATAAATGCGTCGCGCAGGCGCCGTATAATCTACCTAATCCGGCAAATACTACTTTTGCAATAATAAGAAATAAAGGGAGTTTTTTATATGAAAGCAACCGGAATCGTGCGACGCATTGACGACCTGGGGCGAGTGGTAATTCCCAAGGAGATACGCCGCACCATGCGTATCCGCGAGGGCGACCCGCTGGAGATCTTCACCACTCGGGACGGAGAAGTTATTTTTAAGAAATATTCCCTCATCGGTGGGCTGGAGGACTTTGCCGCCCAGTTCTGCGACACCCTGGCCCACTCCTCCGACTTTACTGCCGCCATCACCGACCGAGATAGCGTCATTGCCACCGCAGGGCCCGGAAAACGGGAGCTCATCGGCCACAACCTCTCCCGGGAGATGGAACAGCTTATGGAGGGCCGCAGCGTCTACCAGCGGACCAAGGCGGACGATGCCCTGCCTGTATGTGAGGGCAGCCCCCACCTTATTGCCGCCACCGCTGCTCCCATCCTCTGCCAGGGGGATGTGCTGGGCCTGGTGCTGTTCGCCGCCGGAGAGGGGGAGCTTCCCGGCGAGAGCGAATATAAGCTGGCGCAGATTGTGGCGGCCTTTTTGGGGCGGCACATGGAGGCATGAGGCAAAACAGCAGAGAGGCGCTCAAAGCGTCCCTCTGCTGTTTTTTTGAGGCTGCCGAGGAGTTTTACAGCCTGCTATGCGCACCTTTGGTGCCGCAGGTGCAATAAGTACACACCATGCTTGAGAGCGGCCCCAACACCGTCAAAGTCAGCTGCTTTGCTATAAACTATTAAAACGCAGAAAACACTCCTCCCATGTTTGGCGATTCTGCGCCTCGGCTGTTTTTCTCCCGGCATAACCGCCCAAATCCGGAACGCCCCATGGCCGGCACGAAGGGCGTCCGGTATCTGCTGGCAGCCAAGGTATAAGGGCCGCCGGATGCTTTCTGCAGTTTTACGCAAAATTGAGGGAAAATACGACAGTATTATACCATTCTGCTTTTCGGCATGGTATAATGCAGGTAACGCTGGTAACGAGTCCCCCACATCTATCGCTGCAAGGAGGAGCATCATGCGGTTTTTCAAGGATATGAAGTTCTGGAAAAAGGTCACGCTGATCTGCGGCATTCCCCTGCTGCTTATCAGCATGCTCATCGGCGCCATGTCCTATACCCGCGCCAAGGATACCGCCCGCAGCAGCAGTAAGCTGAGCCTATACGACGCGGTGAACCGCATGGATATCAGCCTCACCACCCGATCCCGGCAGATTATCTCCTCGGTGGAAACCATCGCCGAAGGCCTGCTCTCGGCAGATGCGCTGGAGCTGCCGGCCTCCCATCTGCGGGACATCTGTCTGGGGCTGGTGGCGCCGTTTCAGGAGGTACAGGCCGTCACCGTGATTTGGGAGGGCCAGCCCGTGTATCGCTCAGACCCCTCCCTGCCCCTGTCCGACCAAGTCATAAATCCCCTCATTGCCCAGGCCCAGGCCCACCCGGGCAAGGTGGTGTGGTCAGACGTTCTGACCTTCCCCGAAAGCGGAGATGCCATCCTCCTGGCCCGGGAGCTGCAGGCCGCCGATGGCCGGGGCCGGGGCACGCTTCTGCTGCGCATAGACCCCTACGCCATGGGCAACATGCTCCTGAGTAAGCAAAAAAAACTGAGCCGGCAGGTCTCTGTCCATCTGGATCGTTCCTTCCGCCCCATGTATCAGACCGGCTCCGCTTCCCCGGAGCTGCTGGAGCAGATCGTGGCCCAGTATCGGGCCGGTAACCGGTCCTTTTCCTTTAGCCTGGACGGTCTGTCTTACTACTGCAGCACCCAGTATAACGGCCTGGTGGGCTGGTACACCTGCTCCTTTGTAGAGGAGAGCAATCTATTCCCCGGTGCGGCCGCTCTCCGGGACTACATCATTTTACTGGTGATCCTGTGCGCTGTGGCTGCCTATATCCTGCTTTGGTTTCTGTCCCGCTCCATCACAAGGCCACTGGACCAGCTGAACAGCGCCATGAAAACCGTGCAGTACAAGCACCTGAATGTAAGCCTGGATGTAAAAAGCCGGGACGAGATCGGGGAACTGACAGAATCCTTTAACTACATGATGGGCCGCATCCACACCCTGGTGAACCGGGTCTACGAGGAGAAGCTGGCTCAGAAAAACGCTGAGATCGAGGCTCTGCAGGCGCAGATCAACCCGCATTTCCTATACAACACCCTGGACTCCATCAACTGGATGCTCATTGACCGGGACGAATTGGACATCAGCTCCGTGGTGGTATCCCTGGGCAAGCTCATGCAGTACAGCATGGACACCAGCTCCGCCTTGGTACCGCTGCACATGGAATACCGCAACGCGCTGGACTATCTGAATATCCAGAAAAATCGGCTGGAGGACCGCCTGCTCTACGAGCTAGACCTGCCATCGGACCTGGAGGACTTTCTCATTCCCCGGCTGATCCTGCAGCCGCTCATTGAAAATGCCATCATTCACGGCATCCTCCCCTCCGGCCACAGCGGGCGGATCACCGTGCGTACCCGGCAGGAGGGCAGCCGCCTGGTGCTGTCGGTGCAGGATAACGGCGACGGCATGGAGCCAATGCAGCTGCAGCAGCTGCGCCAGCTGCTATCCGGCAGCCAGGAGAGCGGCAGCATCGGCATGCGTAACGTGGCCCGGCGGCTGCAGCTCCACTTTGACGGCCAGTGCCGTTTCTCCGTGGACAGCGGCCCCGGCCGGGGCACCACTGTGCGTTTATTGCTGCCCATGCAGGGAAGGAGGATGAATTTTTGAAAATACTGATTGTTGATGACGAGCCCAAAATCCGCAAGGGCCTGTGCAAGATCGTGGAAATGCACCCGGGCTGGTATGTGCCCCAATCCTTTGCCGATGCTGAAAGCGCCATTGCTTTTCTGCGGGACAATGGGGCGGATGTGGTCATTACCGACATCCACATGCCGGGTCTGACGGGGCTGGATATGATCGAGCAGATGCGCAGCGCCTGCCCCAAGGTGGTGTTCATCATCCTCACCGGCTATGGGAAATTTGAATACGCCCAGCGGGCCATTGACCTGGGCGTGAAGAAATATCTTATGAAGCCCACCTCCCCGAACGAGATTACCGCCGCCCTGGAGCAGATTGAGGCGGATACCCCTCGAAAAAAGCACGCAGCCGCCTTTCAAAAGCCCACCAACAACCTCATCATTCTTCGGGCCATGGAGTATGTAGATCTGCATTACCGGGATCGGTTCACCCTGCGGGACATGGCCGCCGCCCTCTACATCTCTCCCAACTATCTGTCGGATCTGTTCAAAAAGAACACCGGGATGCGCCTGTCGGACTACATCACTGAGGTGCGCCTGGAAAAAGCCCGGGAATACCTCATGGATGTCCACTACAAGGTCCGGGACGTATCGACCCTGGTGGGCATTTCCGACCCCCGGTACTTCTCCAGCGTTTTTCGGAAAAAGTATGGTATGACCCCCATGGAGTTCCGCAACGAATACGCCTCCCGCCAGTTTGAGGAGCCGGATCCGGAGGAGAATTGACGGCATAACGCAGACGGTCTTCAACGCAAAGCAAAATCAGTCCTGCACCAATATGGTGCAGGACTGATTTTATGTATCGCTTTATTTTTGGAAAATCTGGGCGTAGACCACGTCCGCCGCCCGGAAAAAGCTCAGGGCCGCCCGGTCATAGTCATTCTTGTAATAGTCCGTTTCCACAGCGTTCTTCAGCTTATTGAGCTGTGTGTCGGTGGCAGTGCTATTCACGCTGTCCCCCAGGAGAACATAATAGTGATCCCCCTTCACCATGAGCAGCAGCATGTCGCTTGGTCCCAGGCCCCAGGCCTTTCCCAACTGGGCAGCATACTTCTCCACGCTGCGGCCATGGGTGCTGTCCACGGTGGCCACGGCCACCACAGCGGTATACTTATTATTCCACTGGTCGTTGTATTCCTCCAGCGTTTGCCGGGTTTCCTGGGTCAGCAGGCCCGCGTCGTCGGCAATCCACTGATGATACTCCACCGCAATAGGCTTGCGGCTGAGGCCGTACACGGACCCGGCCACGATCACCAGCACCAGCACCGCCAAGGCAAAGCCCCGGTTCTTGAATACCTTCATGTTTCCGCTCCTTTCACGGAGGATCTTACTTGTGCAGCTCCATGAGCTTCTGCTTCAGCTCGCCCTCGATACGGCCCAGCTCAGCCTCGGCGGCCTTGCGCTTAGCAGCACCCTCCTGCTGAATGGCCAGCACCTCATCCAAGGTGGAAATGAGCTGCTGATTGGTGTGCTGCAGGGTCTCAATATCCACAATGGAACGCTCGGACTCTTTTGCGGTAGCGATGGTACCCATCTTCAGCGCATCGGCGTTCTTCTTGAGCAGGTCGTTGGTCATCTCGGTGACGGCGTTCTGAGCGGCGGTAGCCTGGCGGCCGTGCTCCATACCCAGGGCCAGCACCATCTGGCTCTTCCACAGGGGGATGGTGTTCACCAGGGAGGATTGGATCTTCTCTACCATCTGGGTGTCGTTATTCTGCAGCAGACGGGTCTGGGGGCCCATCTGCACGGAGATCATCCTCGTCAGCTCCAGGTCGTGGAGCTTCTTTTCAAAGCGGTTGCACAGGTTCACCATGTCGTTGTAGGCCTGGGCATCCTCGGCAAGGCCGGTTTTTTCCGCCTTGACGCGCAGCTCCTCCAGCTCGCCGGCGCGCACCTCCTCCAGCCGTTTCTTGCCGGCCAGGATGTACATGGTCAGTTCCTTGTAGTACTTCAGGTTCAGCTCATACATCTGATCGAACATGGCAATGTCCTTCATCAGCGTGATCTGATGCTTTTCCAAAGACTGGGCAATGCGGTCCACATTGGCCTCCACCTTGCCGTACTGGGCCTTCATGCTCTCGATCTTGTTGCCGGCCTTGCGGAACAGACCCGCCAGCCCCTTCTTCTCCTCGCCGGAGCCAAAGCCCTTCAGCTGCACCACCAGCTCGCTGAGGTCAGCGCCCACCTCGCCCAGATCCTTGCTGCGCACATTGCTCAGGGCGTTCTCGGAGAAGCCCGCCACGCTCTTCTGGGCGGCGGCGCCGTACTGCAGGACCATGTTGGTGTCGGTAATGTCGATCTTCTTGGAAAACTCCTCCACAGCCTTCTTCTCCTGCTCGGTAAGGAGCTTGTCGTCCAGCTGCACCGGCTCCACGGGCTTTTCCTGCGGGGCCTCGGCCACAGCCGTGGGATCCAGGGTCAGCTCGGGAACGGTGGTCTCGGTCTCCGTGGGGTTCAGGGTCAGTTCGGGGGTCATATTCTCGCTCATAGTGTGTTCCTCTCTTTCTTATAATTCCAGTTGGATGCCGCCGTCGGACGGCTCCGTTTTGTCTTCTTTTTCTTCATTTACAGTGCGGTGAACGGCGTCCTCCGCCAGCCCCTCCCGGGCCATCATATTCTCCAGCACAGTGATGTCCGTGGAAATATCCAGTGCCTCTGCGCCGAATAGGGCGTCCAGCTGCTTTTCAAAGGCGGTAACGATGGTGCCCATGATATTCTCCACCCGCTCCATGGTGGCGCCGATGTTGCCGCCGGAAACGCCCTGAGCGCCCATGCGGTCATAGGTATTGAGCAGCTTCAGGGTGGTGGGCAGGTAGTAATTCATAAACTTGCGGATCTGAGGCAGCTTTTCGGGCGTTTGCTTCACCTGGTCGAAAATCTTGCCGCTTAGCTCCTCCAGCTTGCGAATCTGGCCGCTGATGATATCGTCCTTTATATTGTCGTCCAGCCGGCGCATCTCCTGCATAGCCAGCTGACCCTGGGCGATCATCTCATCCAGCGCCTGGTTGCCGGTGCGGATAGGCTCCGGCTCCACCTCGATCTCCTCCTTCACATCCTTGAAGAAGCAACGGCCGACAAAATACGCCGCCAAGGACACCGCCGCCGCAATGACAAAATGCCCCACCCGATATAGCGGAAACACCAAAGCGTAAATACCCCAGGCCGCCGCTGCGATGTAAATGGGTGCGGCAGACTTATGCACGATCACTTTTTTCATGGCTTTGCCTCCCCCGTTTGGGCTGATTGCCTATATTATACAGTATTCCCCCGGCGGGGTCAAGATAAAACGGGCGGCCTTTAGCCGCCCGAAAGAGTCATGGGGCAAATTCCGCAATTTAATTTCCCGGCTTCTGTCAGCCGATGCCCCTCATCCCCGTCAGGGGATCGACAAACACCGCCAGATCCGGCGCCCGGAAGGTGAACAGCAGAAATAGCGCCCACACCCCCAGCAGCACCAGCAGGCCCAGCACCGTCCAGCCCGCGCCGCTGAGCCGCCGCCGTTTCTGCAGGGACCAGCTCACCCAAAAGCTCAGCAGCACCGACACCTGAAAAATGAGGATGTCCACGATCATATTCCCTTGTCCCACAACGCCCTTGTAGCCGTAAAACAGAAGCGGGATCGCCGTCAGGCCCACCAGCAGGCCCACCGCCCGGGGCCCGGCGATGCCGCCGGAGCGCAGGACAATGTATTCCACCAGAGAAAACAGGATCCATGGTACCGCCAGCAGCTTCATGTGCTCCCAGGTGGACTCATTCACCGCCGAAAACAGCGCGGCCGCCACGCTGCTTCCCGTCCAATCATATACAAAATGCAGCAGGTTCCCCGCCGCCAGTGTCCAAAATAGGCTGATAATCTCCCAGGTGCGCCAGCGCGTATCCTTCATACCTATGCCCCCTTTGTCATTTTGTATAATTTTACGCATAAAACTCCGGTTTCATACCCCATGTTTTCCGTTGCATTTTGCCGCCGGCGGCGTTACAATAGGCCATATCAACGGTGAAGGAGCGATACAATGGATTACAATGAAATTCTGCAAGCGGCCCGCACCTGCATGGGTCCCTACTGCAAGGCCTGCCCCGTGTGCAACGGCCGGGCCTGCGGCAACACCGTCCCCGGACCCGGTTCAAAAGGCCTGGGCGTGACCTTCCAGCGCAACTACCAGAAGTGGCAGGAGATCTGCGTGCAGATGGACACTATCTGCGAAAACCGCCCTGCCGACACCACCTTTGACTTTTTCGGTGCCAAGCTGCGTCTGCCGGTGCTGGCCGCCCCCGTGGGCGCCATGAAGCTGCACTACGGCGACAAATACGATGACGCCACCTACAACGATCTGCTGGTGTCCGCCTGTCGGGATGCCGGCATCCTGGCCTGCACCGGAGATGGCATCGACGCCGGCGTGATGGCAGGTGCTCTCCAGGCTATCAACCACGCGGGCGGTCTGGGTGTGCCCACGGTGAAGCCCTGGGATAGGGACACCGTATTTGAAAAGCTGGAGGCCGTGCGCAAGGCCGATCCCGTGGCCGTGGCCATGGACATCGACGGGGCGGGTCTGCCCTTCCTGCAAAACCGCATGCCCCCCGCCGGCAGCAAGACCGTCGCCGAGCTGCGGGAGATTATTGAGTTTGCCAAAAAGCCCTTCATCCTCAAGGGCATCATGACCCCCAATGGGGCTCGCAAGGCCATGGAGGCCGGCGCTGCCGGTATCGTGGTGTCCAACCACGGCGGCCGGGTGCTGGATCAGTGCCCCGCCACGGCAGAGGTTCTGCCGGGCATCGCTGATGCCGTGGGCGGTCGGATGAAAATCTTTGTGGACGGCGGAATTCGCACGGGCCTGGATGTGTTCAAGGCTCTGGCCCTGGGTGCGGATGGTGTGCTCATCGGCCGCCCCTTCGTCACCATGGTCTATGGCGGCGGTGCCGAGGGCGTGCAGGTTTATGTGAACAAGCTGCAGAGTGAACTGAAGGACGCTATGCAGATGTGTGGCGTGCACAGCCTGGATGAGATCGGACGCGATCAGATTTTCCGCCCGTAAAGTAAGGGAAAGCATAGAAAAACAGCAAAAGGGGAAACGGCTTCTATTGGGAAACCGCTTCCCCTTTTAGTTTGAGTTAACGCAAGCATGCATCCACCCGCCCCGTGCGGGGCGGGACGTGACGGAGGTTTCTTATGATCGATATACTTTTATTTCAATCCACCCGCCCCATGCGGGGCGGGACCGTACCGATGAGCTTGACCTTGCTTCTATGGGCATTTCAATCCACCCGCCCCGTGCGGGGCGGGACCAAAAGACCAACGATAACAAACGGGATAGCATCCATTTCAATCCACCCGCCCCGTGCGGGGCGGGACAGGTATACCCTCAGTTCAGCCTGGAGGAGGAGCTGGGATTTCAATCCACCCGCCCCATGCGGGGCGGGACAGTTTGTTGTCAATGTCCTTGGCGGTGTCCTCGATTTCAATCCACCCGCCCCATGCGGGGCGGGACGCGGTTACAACGAGTTTAAGCTGATTAAGCAAAATTTCAATCCACCCGCCCCGTGCGGGGCGGGACCAGGTGGATGACATGATCTTCGACTTCTACGGCGAGATTTCAATCCACCCGCCCCGTGCGGGGCGGGACATTGAGATTACGGTGCCGCTGCCACCAATCACAAAATTTCAATCCACCCGCCCCATGCGGGGCGGGACCCGCAAGGTCATACCGGCACAAACAGCCTGTAGGATTTCAATCCACCCGCCCCGTGCGGGGCGGGACATGAGTATTTTGGTATCGTAAAGAGGCCATCCACGATTTCAATCCACCCGCCCCGTGCGGGGCGGGACTGAGTTCTTTGCACTCTGACAAAATACCATTTAATTTCAATCCACCCGCCCCGTGCGGGGCGGGACAGCAGAGCAGCCATATAAATCCTCCTTTCTATCATTTCAATCCACCCGCCCCGTGCGGGGCGGGACGATTCAGAAGTCAAACCCCACGAAGATTTAGAAATTTCAATCCACCCGCCCCGTGCGGGGCGGGACTAGGGCGGCAAAATTTTTTTTCAATAAAAATAATTTCAATCCACCCGCCCCGTGCGGGGCGGGACAGCCGATACCGAGGAATAGAGAAACCCGAACAAATTTCAATCCACCCGCCCCGTGCGGGGCGGGACCGTAAGGTTTCCCGCCTTTTCGATAAACTTCGATAATTTCAATCCACCCGCCCCGTGCGGGGCGGGACGACCCTCGTCAAATTTACAATATGCATTTCCCAATTTCAATCCACCCGCCCCGTGCGGGGCGGGACGTAAAGCAAACCCCCTTTACAAATAAATTTTAAAATTTCAATCCACCCGCCCCATGCGGGGCGG
>OOCZ01000775.1_pt1 | contig 23161 bp, 10 predicted proteins | sample 1671631 | NCBI WGS metagenome assembly OOCZ01 (sample SAMN06348176, study PRJEB24527) | human gut metagenome | reverse complement strand
CTGGTTCTGAGCCACACTATATTCCAAAGAAAGCAGAGAACAAAAAAGAATGCCCGCAAGAAAGCGGAACCCACGTTTCAGCGTGTTGTGTGAGGTTGGATGAGTCATAGTAATTCGCTTTAAGATAAAATGGTGCTATAACTTAAATGCGCGGAAAAATGAAATACTGCTTTATAAAAACGAAATCTACTTGAAATATTCTATCCCCAGATAGAGTGCACTTCTATCAAAACGGCACCCTCTCCTTATCAAATGCGTGAAAATGGGTTCATGCCTTATTGCACGTCCGCAAGACCTCCCCGGTTAAGAACATATTCTTTTCATCTTATATCTGCTTGATTTACTCCGAATGTTCCAAATAGTTAAGTCTTTATTTTGTCAATAAAAAAAGGCCTTCAACTCGTGAAAGCCTTTTTAAATGAGAGGAAAATCAGAGGATGATAAATGTTCAATTAACAAACTCATTTTTTTACGAAGTTCTCCCTCCTGTCATTAAGACTTACGGCCTCGCGATAGACCGAGAAGTTTCTTTCATAATATCGCCAAGCTCGGATAAGGCAATAGATAGCGTATTTAATTCGTCGGGAGTGAAATCGGCAGATTTACCATTCACAATGTTACCATTGACACGCTGATAGAGCCATTGGCGAGTTTTCCCGAAATAGTTTTTCGCAATATATGACATAGAAGCAAAATCCAGAACCCGATCGAGCTTTTGTCTAATCTCCACTATTTTAATCAGATTCTGAGATTCAGTTACAGATAGCTTGGCTCCAGCCTGAAAAGCTGCTGCAAATGCTTTTTTGTCTTCTGCCGAAAGAGACTGCAAAAACGCATTGAAACGTTTCTTATGAGCTGCCTGTTCTTCCGGTGTCTTAGCCACACTGAAATCGGCTTTCCATTTTTCTAATTCTTTCTGTGCATCCATAAGGCTATATTTTTATTGATGAAATGAAAGAGTAGCCCCTCGCAGGGCAAAGGGCTACCTTTCATTCAGCTTTTTCCGCAGCTTCAATCCGAGCCTTTAGCTCTTCTTCAGTCATACAAAGATCGCGATTCTTAATGACATCACAAAGACAATAACCTTTTGGTAATTAAACGAACTTTTCAGGATATATTTTTAATGCAAATCTAACCTTAAATCCGCAGTGCAGAAAGTAGATGTCAACAACACTTCTTCTCTTTCTGTTCCCTATTACCATTGAGGAACAGCAAAAAGCTTATGGAACGTAAATTTCACTTCCATAGAAGTGCTGAAACCAAGCTCCTTGATTACATCTCCATCAGGTGTACCGAAAGCACAACCCGCATTCTTTGTTGCCCCATAACAGTTCCAAAGTTCCAGACGATACTTGGAGCTATCATTGGCATCAAGCACTTTTGTCGCATCAAACGTCACCTCTGAACCATCAAGATAGAGATTATCCAACACAGCATGCGTACCAGGGAAGAAACCATAAAGATCCGCCACTTCAATGAAGGTCATAATGGAACCAGCTGCACAACCAGTACCTTCATACTTGATGTCGAACTGCGGAGCAACAAGACTATATTGGAAATTTTCATATTTCACTTCTAATGTACCTCCGGCATTATACCCCCATGTACCCGCACCATCCCAATTAGGAATAGTGACTAAATTTGGGGTATATACACCTTTCCCATTGCCATCAGTAAAGACTGTGCAAGTTATTTCCAGTCTATTACTGAAGTGGAGTGCCGGTTCGGAAGCCAGACTCTGCGAATTACTGAAAGCGCTGTTCAACACTTTGCCGTCTGCCGCACCTTTACCATAAATGTTGAATAACTCGACACGATAATTACCTTTACCCTCAATATCTCCATAGAAAAAATTATTAGCATTGAACTGAATGGCATTGCCATCGCACTTCATCTCATCAATACGTACGAAAGCGTTAGGATATCTGGTCAGCAAGTCCGGGAAATCAAGGGTAAATACCATAGCATCGCCGCATGAGCCTTCATATGTAAAAGTATGCTGACCAGCCAACTCAGTCGGAGCCAAACGCCCGACTTCGGTTCCCCAAGTACCACTCTCATCAGCACCTGCACAAAGCAATGTAACAGGAATCTTGGTATCGGCTTCCGCCTTGCGCTGACTGTAATAATTGACCGAGTAAGCATAACCGTCTTTATTGGGAAGAGCAATCTGCAAACCGTCACTCGTCAGAGACAGAATATTCAGCTTACCACTCTTTATCGCCACCCAAGTATTGGCACAAAGTACATTGATATCAATGTCAATCACTTTGTTCGCCTCATCAATGGTATATTTACCGGTTTCATCAGTAGCTACACCGTCATCAGTCAAACGATGGATATTGACAGTTCCGTCTTCGAAAAACTCCATGTAACCATAATCAATTCCATAAGTATAACCAATCCAGCCATTCTCAGTACCCATTTCCCAATGAATTTCTTTTCCGATATTGGGCTGTCCGTTAGATACTATAGCCCAGTCGTACGTTTCGCCCCACTGCGTGAACGGACCTTCGAATACATGTTGTTCACCATCCTGACCATTGTCAATATACCATTTACCATAAAGCAACGAGCGGTCGAACGGAACATTCTTGGCGGTAGAAACGGCACGAATAGCCAAAGCTTGATAGACAGGAGTGGTGGCACGAGTAGCAAGAGCACTATTGAAGTGATAGCTCATGGCAAACTGAGTATCAGAAACATTGATGGAACCGGAAAGATAGCAGCCTTCCACACCAACACCGGTAGTAGTGCCCTGTGTGCGCGAACCTGCGGCAGGCATAAAGATAGAGTTTCCGTTAGGACCGGTGAACTTATAGCCGGCAACACCTTCCACTTCCACCCACTCTCTGGTACAGAGTGCAAAGAGTTCTTCAAACTCGGCAATGGTAGGCATGGTCACTTTACCTTCAAATGCTTTATAGGCAAGGTCATTAGCTGTTTTGTAGATATCGGCAGAAGCATAACTTGCAGGATCAATACTGGTATTAAAACCTGTCTTATCGCCAAAGCCGAACAGACCACCAATTTCCGTTTCTGAGGTAGCACCTAAATTGTACTTTGCCCATTTAGTAGAAAGCCCAAGGTCAACAAGGTCATTATCAAGATCAAACGTATGCCCAGTCGTAGTGAATGACTTTTCTTCACCATAGACCATACCTGCACCGAGATCAAGATAAGCCACATAATAATAAGTAGTATTGGCCAACAAGCCTTCTACATCTACCGTATAGCTTTCCTTAGGAACAGTAGCAATACGTACACCGGCACGCACATTTTCCGTACCTTCTATACCCGACACAATGATACCACCTTCCGCATCCGCAGGAAAGCCAATAAGCGAACCAGACAAAGTAACCTTGTTCGCACCTATCTGGGTAGCATCGCCGGTAGTAGCACGAGCATTAGTCAGTACAAGGCTCTTTACTTCACCTTTATAAGTTACTTTGCCTTGTAAAGTGACATAGGCCTGATAATAGATGGTTTGATCTAAGCTACCGGACACGGTGGCAGCGAATTCTTCACCGCCTGTAGCAACAACTCTCTCAGTAAGCGCATCGGAGGCTGTACCATAATTAAAACCTATGACATAAGCACTTGAAGCCTGACTTTCAAGCCCAGATACGGTTCCATGCAATATTGCTGATGTGGCAGTTACATCTGCCGAACCGGTCACCACGGAGGAGTCGGTCAGAAGGGCTGTAGTGTTAATCGCATAGTCATCATCACTACATGAAGCCAGTCCTAACGTAAGCCCCATGACAAGTGACAGAATACCTAAATATATCTTTGTCTTCATATACTAAATTTTTTAATGTGTGGTTATTCAATAGTCATTGAGATCACTTCAATCTGCACATCCGGTTGTCCGTCTTCTGTTACGGCCACTGTGGCAAGCCCTTTGTTCTGAATACCGATACAGATGCAACTACTTCCGTCATAAGTCACGGTAGCGCCAGTAGTGTTGGTTACGGTAACTACTTGAGTAGCCCCCACGGTAGTATCAAAAGACGCAGCATGCTCCAACTGGTAACAAGCATCTTCCCAGGAATTTCCGATATTGTTGTCCATAATGACCGTTTTAGGTTTCGCGCCATCATTCCAAGTGATGCCACTCAACACCTTATACTGGATCTTCAAGGTCTGATTCTTTTTCAGTTTCACTTTCGTGATGTCAATGGGCCATTCCACATCACCTCCCCACGGATTGTAGAGTTGCAAGCGCAGACGGTCTGCATTTCCATCACCGAAGATAATCTGTACTTTACTGTTATCAACCTTAATTTCGGTGGGTCCTTCCGTCCCGCCGCTAATCTTCTTATAGAGCAGATTAGCTACAAGATAAGAATTCACCACACCATTCTCATCTTTTGATTCGGGAACACCAATAACCAGTGTCTCACCAGCCTCCATGGCAAGTACCGTAAACTCTTTGCTTGTAACAGCAACCGTACGCTGATCGCTGGAAGCGGTAAGAAGGGTGATTTCGCTATCGAAGGTTATTACGCCCTTTGCAACGCTTACCTTACCACTGGTTTCACCGAATTCGTAATTATAAGAGCCATCGGAAGCTTTACTTAGGATAAGTTCAAAGTCTTCCATCTCATCACCGGCAGCAGGAGCCCATGAGTCGTTGTACACGCCTCCCGTTACACTTTCCCATTTCTGTACGTTAGGAGAACCGTTCCACCACAACCAATCGTAAGGTGCTTCGGTATCAAGGTTAAATGTCATCTGGTTACCGACATAAGTCACACCGTTGATTTCGGTCGTGAAGAGGTCATCAAGAAGATTATCGAATGTGGGAAGCACGGGGGCTACTTTCTCAATCTCTCCACTATCTTCTTTGGGAATGCATTCACCCTTGGTTTCAATCACTTCTTCAGAAACAAAGTTCCATACAATATACCAGTTACCTTCGGAATTGGTACGTTTAGTTACTAATTGCAATATATACGGAGTAAGTTCTATTATCTGTATATCTTGCGTGTAGTTAGCACACATATCATCGGCATTCACGTTGTGCATGGAGTAGCAATCGGTGAACGAGATGGTAGGCTTAGTCTTTTCAGTAAGGTTCATATTGAACTTGCCTTTCATGTTTGCACCTGTGCTTGAGCCTTTTTCTCCGGATTCACCACGGTACATAGTAGCCACACAGCCGTTGACGGCATCCATGCTGAAAGTCATATATGAGTCCATGTAAGGATCTGTTGCAGGGATAAGCCAGCTTTGAAAACCCGGATCCCAGTTGGGTTTCCAATTTCCGGTGCCGAAGACGATGTCTTTGTAAACTCCGTTATCCACATCATCCTGAGTATAGCCAGCACCGTCACCATCAGGATCGTAAGGAGACAAATACATCACAGGTCCCGAACACTGACCGATACCATAGTTCGCATCGCAAGGATACCATTTCTTACTAACCCCTTCAGCCAATGTCTCAGCATCAGGCAGAGCATCACCCGACTTAAAGTTCTTATCGGACAGCAGGAACCATTTCTCATCTTCCAGCAACGAGAAATCGTTTTGTGCTAAACTGAAAGTATAGGGTTCGCCATACACGACACCGCCGGGCGTCTCTACGCCGAAAGTCACCTCATACGAGCCTGCAAAAGGCAATTCAATGGCAAGTTCACTTTCTTGCGAACGTCCCTGAGGAGTAACCCACAGCGGAGTACAACCGGTGATATTTGATTTGAGGCGTACTTGATTTCCTGCGATAGTCACAGTGTAGGCAATACCTTCCGCCAAGTCATCGGATACATAGGTCTTCTTACCCATATCATACTCATCGGGTGAACAGGCCGACAACATCAGCACCAAGCCTGCAATGAGCGAATATATATAATGATTCAATTTCATATCTTATTATTTTTAATGTTTTTCCTTGATAAACCTAAGCCTTCATGGATTTACCAACCGGCATTTTGAGTAAGCACATTACCCGAAAGGGTGATTTGTGTATTAGGAATCTGCATCAAACCTTTCTTCGAAGTGAAGTTACTTTCGGAGAACGAAGTGGTTGCCTCATTTCCGCCATTTGTCACCTTGGCACCATTTTGTGCGGCAGTAATGATACGTGCAGCGTATGCACCATCCTTCTCATAACGCATCAGGTCCCAATAGTGAACACCCTCGAAAGCCAGTTCAATAGCACGTTCTTTACGGATGTTTTCAATACTGTAAGCCAGTGTTTCACCGGGATATACACGCTGGTGAACCTGATTCAATCCGTCGGCATTGCCATTGAGTTCGGAATGCATCAGCAATACATCAGCATAGCGCATGATAGTGTAATCCTGATAGTAAGTAACATTCTGATGCTGTTCCCCCAACTTAAATCCTACTTCCTGACGTGTACCATCGGCAAAACACATCGGCGCATACTTGCGGGTATAATAACCGGTATATTCATACGAATCGGTAATGTCAGCATCAAAACCGGCCTCACTACAACTCCATACACAAACGCTGAAACGGGGATCATTCTTATATTGTTCCACGAAAGTGGGAGTCACCGGACAAGCACCCCAGCCGCTGGCAATGCATACGCTCGTAGCATTCCTGTTACGTGGTCCCAAATAGACCGAGAACGTATTACCATCACCATTACCGTTATAGTCATGAGTAGTATTCATCTTCAGGTTGAGCACTATTTCCCTTGAGAGTTTGCCTTGTCCGGCTTTCCAAGCGGAGCCGTCATACCACTTGCCGGCGTATGTCGTATTCCAGGCATAAGTGTCGCCATTCGAAGCATCAGTAGTACAAGCAGGCATCCAGAAGTCGGCATAGTTTTTCTCCAGTTCATATTTTCCATTCTGCACCACATCGTTGATAGCAGCCACTGCCTCAGCCTTGGTGCAGGAAGGGTGTTCGGCACCGTAGTAACCGGTATGGTAAAGATAGGCACGAGCCATCAATGCCTCTGCCGCATATTTGGTGATGCGACCATCGTTAGTATCGTTATTATCCAAGGGATAAGCATCGGCAGGAATATGTTCGATGGCATATTTAAAGTCTTCGAAAATGAGCTGATAAACATCACTTGCCGGAGAACGGGGAATATTCTCTTCGGAAGGAGCGGTAAGCAAAGGAACATCTCCAAACATACGTACAAGATCGAAGTAAAGGATACCACGAATGGCATGTGCTTCTCCCATCACTCGTCCTTGTGCCTTGATGTCCCCTGCCCAGTCGATATTATCTTCCTGAACAATGAGCTGATTACAACGGAATATAGCTTTATAATAGTTCTGCCAATCCACATTAAAGATATCATTGTATGAAGGAGCGATCCCCAGATTGAACTGGTCAATCACATTGTTGTTTTTAGCATCAGAAAGGCCAAGACCTGCAAAAGCCTGTTCGGAAGCAAACTCCGCCAGCAAATACATACCTACTCCTTCATCTGAAATAGTACGTTGCCATCCATCATAACAACCCACTAAAGCCATTTCTGCGGATTCCAAATTACTGTAAGCCGTTTCAGTGTTCAAATCCTTTTTTGATGAAGTGTCAAAGAAGTCTTCACACGACGTGAAAGCTAAAGCTGACACAACGAGCGCGCTCGTTAATAATATATGTTTTGTATTCATATTACTTTTCTTTTTCATGATTTAAAACGCAAGATTAATACCCACAATGAAGGTGCGGGGGTGTGGATAGTAACCCATATCTACTCCCGACACCCATGTCTGGTTGGTCGTACCGTCTGAATTCTGTTTGTTACCGTCTGTACCGTTGTATGAACCGATTTCAGGATCCATACCATCATACTTAGTCAGTGTGAAGAGATTCTGAGCCTGCACATAGAGGCGCAATTTAGACAGCCCCTTCCAAGAGATGAGACGTTTGAAGTCATAACCCAGAGTAATATTCTGCAAACGGATGTAGTCACCATCCTGCAAATAGAGATCAGAGAATTGCCAGTTACCTACATCACCATAGGTTACACGGGGAATCCGATTACTGGTACCTTCACCCGTCCAGCGATTCAGTATCTGACGACTGTAATTGGACTGTGAGGAGTTTGGGTCACGATAAGATTGAGCTATCTGGAAACCGGCGGCACCGGTAGCGTTCAGACTAAGATCGAAACCTTTATAACCCAAGTTAATATTGAAACCGAATGTGTATTTAGGAAGTCCGTTACCCAAGTCTACTTTATCCTTGGCGTCGATGACACCATCATGATTCACATCTACATACTTCACATCACCGGGTTGTACACTGCTTTGGTACACACCGTTTCCGGCAGCGATCCAATCATTAATCTCCTGTTTGTTCTGAAAAATACCGGCTGTTTTGAAGCCCCAGAAGTAACCTATAGCATGACCATTCTCAGCACGGTAGAACTCTTCCGCATTACTATAGATTTGATTGGTAGCACCATGAATAATACCATCTTCGGTAGGGATACTTCCTACTTCGTTGTGGTTGTATGCTAAGTTGGCACCTACGCTATAAGTGAAATCCTTCCCTATTTGGTCATTCCAGGAGAGCCCCAGTTCAACACCTTGGTTTTTCACATCACCACCGTTGATAATAGGGCCACTGGTACCTGCCGTTGCCAATACGGGAGCTTGTACCAACCAGTCCTTGGTATTCTTGATATAACCGTCGGCAGTAAGTGCGAGACGCCCATTCAGGAAACGGGCATCGATACCCACATTATATTGTTCAGAGGTCTCCCATTTCACTTTTTCATTGGCCAAACGGCTGGTATAAGAACCCGTAACCCAGGCATCTTGACCTCCACCGGAACCAAAGTTATAATTGGTATTCGTGGTGGACACAGGAGCAAGATATTGATAGCAGTTGATATTGGCATTACCTACCTGCCCCCAGCTGACACGTATCTTTAAGAAATCGAACCAGGATTTCACCGATTCCATGAAATTCTCTTCGGAGATAGTCCATCCGGCAGATACTGAAGGAAAATATCCCCAGCGGTTACCTTTGGCAAACTTCGATGAGCCATCGGCACGCATGGTGGCATTCACCATATAACGTTCTTTCCATGTCCAACCCAAACGAGCGAAATATGACATACCACGGGTAGAGTCGTAAGGAGAACCTTTCACTGTCTTATTTTCCGTACCGTTGGTATTTACCAGATAAGCATGATCCCAATCATCGAATCCGGGGATAAGGCCAGTATTGGAGCCTTCGGTATTACTACCATCATAGGTAGACAATTCGCTACCTATCAAGGCATTGATATGATGTTCAGTAGCAATATTGAAATCGTAAGAGAGAGTATTGGTCCACACCATCGACAGACCGTGACCATGACTTTGATTCACTTTGCTCACGGTGTTGGCCGTTTGCGGGGTAAACTGATACTTCGGTGTATAGGCACGGTATTCGGAAGCGCCGTAGCTGATACCGTAGACCGTTTTAAATCTCAAGTTTTTGATGGGTTCAATCTGCACATATACGTTAGCATCGAGCGAACCATTCTTGCTGTTGTTATAGCGATTCACCATCATGTTTCCATAAGGATTACCATCGTTTACATTCCAGTCGGAGTTTACCGTAGAATTATAGTTGCCATCAGCATCATAAACGGGAATAATAGGAGATGCGGAGAAAGCACTGCGCAGGTTGTTATTCCAGATGTTTCCCGTACCCATGCCTCGTGTGTCTTTCCAGACAAAACCCACATGTTCGCCCACAGTCACCAGTCCGTTCCACATCTTATGTTCAGAGTTGACACGGAAGTTATATCTTTTATAATAAGAAACATCTGAGCCACCAATCAGGCCATCCTGACCAGTGTAGCCACCTGAAATAGCATAAGTAGAAGTTTTGGAACCACCTGTGAACGAGAGGTTGTGGCTGGTAGTTAATCCGCCATCTTCAATAGCCTGGTCAATCCAGTCAGTATCATATATATTCCCCCTGGCATCATGTATGGAGCTAAGCGAAGCCCAATCCACCGGCGACATGCCTGAATTGAGACGGGCTTCATCCATAATACTCATATACTCTGATGCATTGAGCATACTGTATTTGCGACCTATCGTCTGCCAACCGGCAAAACCATCATAGCTGATTCTGCAAGTACCTTCCTTACCACTTTTAGTAGTAACCAACACTACACCATTGGCAGCCTGCGCACCATAAATAGCAGCCGAAGCTGCATCTTTCAATACATCGATACTTTCAATATCAGCAGGATTCAAAGTAGAAATGTCGCCACCCACACCATCGATAAGATAGAGAGGCTGAGAATTACCCACCGTACCCAATCCACGAATGGTTACACTCATGCTGGCACCCGGCTGTCCGGAAGTAGAGACGATGTTCACACCGGGTGTTTGTCCCTGCAAAGCAGAGAGAGGGTTCGTCGTGTTCAGTTTGGCAATGTTTTCACCCTTCACCTGAACCGTAGCACCGGTTACCAGCTTCTTCTTCTGAACGCCGTAACCTACCACGACTACTTCATCCAGCATTTCGGTATCTTCTTTTAATGAAACATTAATAACCGAAGAATCACCTACTTTAAATTCCTGAGATTTGTAGCCGATATAAGAGAATACCAGCGTTTGCCCAGTTTGGGCTGTTACGGAATATTTACCGTCCATATCGGTTATTCCACCGGTGGAAGTCTCTTTCACCTGGACGCTGACACCAATCAACGGCTCATTGTCCGTGGCAGATGTCACAACTCCCGAAATGGTTTTGCTTTGAGAAGGGATAGCCTGAAGACTACTGATTGCAGGTACCAGAAGTAGCAGTACCAATGCAACACGGCATAAATGCAAATTTATGCACTTTTCAAAGAATGTCTTTCTCATTGTACATTGTTTAATGGTTAATATCAAAGATTTTATTGTGTTCTTTTTCGTTTACAAAAGAAACCACGACAAATGTATGGAATGAAGTTGAAAGACTTTGAAAAGAATGTTATGAAGAGGAGACAGATTGGTTAATCCTCGCTCCTGAAATGTTACTAATAAAGGTACAATTTGTTTTTATCCCCCTCACAGAGGTACTGTGAAGGGGATAATGACTTACAGATTCACCACAAAATTACGTATCTGACACCCGGTTCTCTCACCTTTGGCTATACGCAAACGCAAGGTATGCCGACCGGAAACCAGTTCTGTTTCCAGCATATACACCCATGGAATATATAAGTTCCGACTCCAATCAGTAAATGTATCCAGCTTCTTGAACGGAGCGCCATCCACACTGTATTCCAGCACACAAGCTTGCGGACCGGCTGCGCAGAAGATACCTACAGCGCGTCCTTCAAAAGAGAATGAAAGACTGGCTCCGGCACGATCAGCCACCAACATGGGAACATGTACGAAACCTTTACGGGTATTCCCTTTCACTGTAGGCGTCCAGTCATCCACCACTTTCCAACCATTCAGTTGCTTGGCGGAACGGATATCCGCAAATACACCTTTATCATAAGAATAGGAATCTATCGGTCTTTCCGGCACCTCATGTGCCCGGACGGTTTTCTTCGCCACGTCACCACTCCATTCAAGGTCGAAGAGACGGTTAATAGCGGCAGCATAATATGTATGACCGTTCCAAGCAGGATGTGTGCCACCAAATTCTTTCCAATCAAACTCACCATCGCGCATACGCTGCGCCACTTCTTCCGCCAGATTGATAGAGGAAACATAATAATGATTGGCTACACTTTCATGATTCATAATAACCTGGGGTTGTATACCCTTATCCAACAAAGGTATGAATGGATCGTAAATAAAGTGAAGCATGACAATATCCATTTCCGGACTGACAGTACGGGCATGACGAATAATACCCTCCATACCGCGCGTCTGCCGGATATAATCGAATCCATTTGTATCATCATTTACCGCTGCCTCAACAAATAATAGATCAGGCATTCCTTTCTGCAACACATCATTTTCAAAACGGAAAGCATGAGGAGTGCTTCCGGTAGAAGGTATTCCGGCATCAATGAACGTAAATTCAGTTTCCGGGAAACGCTGTTTCAAATCTTCCTGTATCATATTCCGCCAACCACGCATTTCGGTAATGGAACCACCCAGAAAAGCGACACAACCTTTTTTCTCTTTTGCAAACTTCAGATAAGAGTTAGTAAGGCTACCACGTTGATGGATCACTTGTTTCTTCTGATAATCCGGTTGGTTACGGATTATAAAATCAACAACCGGTTCAGCATTATCCAAACTATGGGGATGATGATCGCAACCGGGTTTCAATATGATTTCGACATTACCTCCCAAAGCACGATAACGTTCAGCAGCAATCTTCATGTGCTTTTCATACGGCACAATCTTGTCACTATCACCACAAACGCCCATCACTGGAATACCGGCAGCCGCTAATGGAGCCAGGTTATCAATCGGATTTCCTTTGAAGTCTTTGGCATTTTCTTCAGTCAATCCCCATTCTGCAAGGAAGCCTTTCCAGAAATCACGTTCCCAGTTCTCGGAGAAATAGAGCATATCGCATACAGGAGCGTCCACATAGATACAGGCCACTTTATCAGGATTATTTGCCGCCCAGTTAAATGCGAATAATCCGCCACGACTGAAGCCTTCTAATGTCACTTTGGGAGAAAGACGATAATATCTGCGCATGACTTCATAGAAATCAGTGCCCAGACGTTGCGCACGCGGACTTCCATAAAGATGAGTCAAATCATAATACGCCACATGGAAACCTTTTTCCAACAAAGCCTTATCTACCGAAGGGAAAGCTCCGAAAAATGCAGGACGCCATATCCAGGGACGCCCTTCCGCTACCTTGCGGGGAGCAACAACGATAGCGCGGCGTGCATTACAAATAAAATCATAACGATCGAACCCTTCCCATTGCGACTTCTTACCGGGGAAAGGTTGATCGGTAACAATTGCAGGCGCCTCATTACCGGTCAGTGTACGATAAAGTTCACCGGCAATCAATGCAGCTCCTTGTTCATTGGGGTGGATACCATCTGTATAGTAATCAGGATATGGCTTCAGCAGTGCATAAAGATCCACAACGGGCAGATGACGTTTCTTCGCTACACTGCGTATTACAGGAATAATACCGTTTGTAATTACGCTATCGTTAATACCAAAATTCCGTTTTACGGCAGGAACAGGCAAACAAAGATATATCTTAGGTTTGGAAGGCAATTCCTGAAGAATATCCAGCATTTCCGTCAAATCCTTCTTAAAATCTTTTCCATAACGCCAATTCCAGGGTTTACTGTCATTCGTTCCCAATTTAATGGTAACGATATCCGGCTGAAATGCCAAAAGATCACGAAACTTCTGTTCGTGCATATAAGGATGATCTCCCTTATTCAACAATACACGGGCACTAATTCCGAAATTGCGGACATCGTACCCTTCACCCAAAAGCTGGGAAAGCAACCCCGGATAACTGTTCTGAAACTGATTTTTAATTCCTGAGCCATAAGTGATACTGTTTCCAACACAGGCAATCTTTACAGGTTTCTTTTCTTGTGCCACTGCCCACAGACTGAACAAGCACAAAAAAAGTAAAAGAGTGTTTTTCTTTTTCATAATATCTATATTAAATATACTCCATAGCATTTTTGACCGACACAAAGATACATTTTATTTTAAAATCAAAGCCTAATGATTGAGTCACTTAAAGGTTATCAACACTTTCGTATACGTATTTAGTTCGGATAAAATCTCCATCCTCGCTCCATAAATAGATAATATCTTTAAAGAAAGTCCCAGTCCAATACCATGACCTGAATATTCCCTTGTATTGGTTGCACGATAGAATGCCTGGAAAATAAGCTGTATTTCATCTTCAGGAATGCCAATACCTTTGTCTTCTATTTCCAAAATAGTGTTCCCTTCCTTAGGATACAGCCGCACGGCTACAGGTTGTTCACCGGAATATTTACAGGCATTGTTCAATATATTACGGATTGCTATTTTCAGCAAATGCAGATTAGCTCTTACCACTGGCAGGTTCTCTTTCTGAAATGTATTACTGAACTGCATCCGCTCATTCTCGGCACACAGTATGATCAGAAGTTCTGCCAGGTCCACATCTTCCATATTATTCTTCAGAAGTTCTTCATCCTGATGCGAAAGGAAAAGGAGGGATTTTATCAAAGCCTTGATATATTCTTGTGGCGAACGTTCTTTCAGCAAGCTGATTTCACACTCTCCCTGAATGGCCGTCAGCGGATTATTAAGTTCATGGGAAGCACTGCTTACGAAAGATTTCTCGGACTTAAAAGCCGCGTCTATGCGGTCGAGCATACCATTGATAGAAGTGATCAGATCGTCCAGTTCGTCATGGTTACCGGCTGTCTTAATCCTGATATTCAGATTATTCCCCCGGATGCGCCGCAACTCTTTCAAAATACGCTTCACCGGTGCCAACATTCGATTGGCATAAAACCTTCCAATGAAATAAACCGATATGGAACTGAAAATGAACAAAAGAAGTATCAGGATAAGCACATGATTCTGTATCTCCGTTCCATAGTTGTTCCGGGCAAGTATCAGAACTATAAAATTACCTTCATTATCCGGATAATACAATGCCGCACCCACCTCTTTTTTATAACGGAATGAAACCGGCTCTTCCATGAATAGTCGCTTCTGCTGCTCTTTGTTCAGATACTTATCCAGTGTATCTTTCACAGTCTCCATGCTATCGGTATTCAGTAAAATTTCCTTAGCCTGGGGAAGAAGCCCTTCATATTCCTGACGGATAATTTCATAACTGCTCTCGTCTACTTCATCCTTTTCCCAATGTTTCTGGGCAGTAAGATAGGCTTTATCTGCCAGGTAAGAATCGTACAGCCTATTGATATAGTTATAAATGAAAAAATAGAAAACAACCATGATACAGGTAAGCATACATATTGTGATACCCGTATAGAACAACGCTATTTTACTTCCTATCTTCACTACGATTCTCCGTTTAATGAGATTCCATAATATAGCCCAAACCTACCACCGTATGGATAAGTTTGTTTTCATAATCTTTATCAATCTTAGTACGCAGGTAGTTCACATACACATCTACTACATTGGTATTCGTATCAAAATTCTTATCCCATACATGTTTCAGGAGATTCACCCGAGAGAGCACAACACCCTGGTTATTCATGAAGTGCTCTAAAAGGCGGTATTCTTTTACCGTCAGTTCCATTTCATGGTCACCACGACGGGCACGCCTGGTATTGCAATCGAGGATAAGGTCACCACAAACAAGCTCCGAAGTTCTTTTCTCCTTGCTCCTGCGCAGCAAAGCGGTGATACGCGCTTCCAACTCCTGAAAGCTGAAAGGCTTCACCAAATAATCATCGGCACCTGCATAGAGTCCTTTTACAATATCATCTGTTGTACCCAAGGCCGTAAGCATAATGACGGGGGAATCGTATCCATAGAGTTGGCGGTACTGCCTGCATAGGTCCAGTCCGTTCATCTTGGGCATGATTATATCCAGAACAAGTAAGTCAAAAGGTTCGTCCTGGGCCATCTGCCAACCATCCGCACCATTATAAGCTACAGAAACCGTATGCCCGAATTCCTGTAATCCCCGTTCTATGAAAGAGGCTATATTGACTTCATCTTCTACCAACAGTATCTTTGCCATAGTTTTAAAAACTTAAAGAAAGCACAAATATACGCTTTATAGTTTTTTCTGCTTCAATCTACCGTCTTTATCATATAACATTTTACCATAAACGATCTCGACAATCAACGGAAAAACAAACAAAGCGAAGAAAGTAGCCCCGATCAGACCTCCGATAATAACAATGGCCAACGGTCGCTGCGACTCGGAACCTATTCCATGGCTCAGTGCCGCAGGCATCAGGCCGATAGCCGCCATTGCAGCTGTCATCAGCACGGGCCGAACCCTGGAACGCACACTGGTTTTTACAGCATCGGGCAACGCCAACCTCGCCTGCAGATTGTGTTTGATATCGGATATCATAATCACTCCATTTTGGATACAGATACCAAAAAGAGCAATGAACCCGATACCGGCAGAGATCGAAAAATTAAAGCGGGTTATGAGCAAGGCAGCAATACCACCCACAGCGGCAAAAGGTACATTCAGCAATACCAAACCTGCATCCCGTGCATTGGAAAACAGGATGAAAAGAATGATAAAAATGATGATAATGCTGACAGGAACCACCTGCGCCAAACGTTGAGTAGCACGTTGCTGGTTTTCAAAATCTCCGGTCCACTTCAAAGTATATCCCTCGGGCAAATGCACTGCGGCATTCACTTTCTTCTGAGCCTCAGCAACGGCAGTTCCCATATCTCTACCCCGGACCGAGAATTTCACGGCACAGAAACGGGCATGATTATCACGGAAGATAAGTAAGGGGCCGGTGATAGTCTTTATCTCCGACAGTTCCTTAATCGGCACCATCGTACCATCCATAGCGGGTACCAGTATTTTTCCTATCTCATCTTCGTTGCATCTGAATTCCTCTTTATAACGCACCATGATATTGAACTTCTTCTCATCTTCGTAAAGCAAGGAAGCCGACTTACCTCCAATCGCCATTTCGATAATGGACTGTACATCTTCCTTAGCCACTCCATAGCGTGCGAGCTTATTCTCATCCAGTTCTATGCGCAATTCCGGCTGTCCGATATTTCGTATTACCCCCAAATCTTCGATGCCATCCACGGTTCCCAATATTTTATAAATATCTACGGCTTTTTTCTCGGACTCATACAGATCTTTACCGAAGACTTTCACAGCTATAGAACCCTTTACACCGGAAGCTGCTTCTTCCACATTATCCGTAATCGGCTGGGAGAAGTTAAAGTCTATACCCGGGTAAATCTCCAGTTCATGTTGCATTTTGTCAATCAATTCCAGTTTGGTAAAGCCGCTTTCCCAGTCCTTTTCCGGATAAATATCTACGTGAAACTCGATATTATAAAATCCGGTGGCATCGGTTCCGTCATTGGGGCGTCCGGTCTGAGACATCACCTGTTTCACTTCAGGAAAGCTTCTTAACTTCGCCCGCATCTTGTTTGCCAGATTGACGGACTCATCCAAAGCTATACTTTGCGGTAAAGTGGCACGGATATAAATAGAGCCTTCATTCAACTGGGGAAGGAATTCCGTTCCGAGGAAAGAAAATGCATACAACCCCACCACTGCCACAAGCGTAGCAATCGTAATCGTCACCTTGCGATAAGCATAGCAGACATCAAACAAGGCGGATGATTTCTCATTAACAAAGCGGAGGAACCTGTTATTCTTTTCGCGCACATTCTTCTTTAACAGCATGGCCGAAAGTACGGGTACCAGAGTCAAGGTGAACACCAATGCCCCCAACAAAGCAAAGCCCAGCGTAAAAGCAAGCGGTGAAAACATCTTCCCCTCTACTTTCTGGAAAGAGAAAATAGGAATCAGCGCCGTAATGATAATCAGTTTGGAGAAAAAAACCGCTTTCGCCTTATCTTTGGCAGCATTACGGATCAATCCCATCTTTGACATGACATTGAATGCCGGCATTCCCACTTCACGCGCTTTCTTGTCAAGAACTACAAAGATACCCTCGACCATCACCACCGCACCGTCTATAATAATACCGAAATCAATGGCTCCCATGGACAACAAATTGGCGGACATACCCATTATACGCAAGCAAATGAAAGCAAATAATAATGCTAATGGAATGACCACTGCAACCACCACGGTAGTCCGCCAATCCGCCATAAATATCAACTCAATGAAAGTCACAAACAGGATGCCTTCTATCAGATTGCGCGTCACTGTGCTCACAGCCAGATCTACCAGGTTCTCACGATCATAGAAAGGTACGATCTGTACATCCGATGGCAGCACTTCTTTATTGATATAGGCTATTTTTTCTTTCAGGGCTTTAATCACTTCACCGGGATTCTCCCCCTTACGCATCACGACAATGCCTTGCACGACATCATCTTCATCCATTCGGCCTACTTGTCCGAGGCGGGGTAAACAGGACTCGTGCACATCTGCCAGGTGTTTCACCAGAATAGGAGTACCTTTCACATTTTTCACAACGATATTTCCAATTTCCTCCACATCGTTAATCAGTCCGATACCCCGGACAACATAGGCTTGGGAGCTTTTTGTGATCACATCACCACCGACATTGATATTACTTTTCTCTATGGCTTCAAACAACTCCAGAGAGGAAATATCGTAATTCCTCAATTGGTTGGGATTCACACTGACCTCAAAGGTTTTCACCTCTCCACCGAAACTTACAATATCGGCCACACCGGATACGGAACGTAAATTCCGCTCAATCACCCAGTCCTGAATGGTCTTCAATTCACGAACCGATTTCTTCTCACTTCTCAACGTATAGCGGAAGATTTCTCCCGTAGGACCATACAAAGGCTGTACTTCCGGAGTAACGCCTTCCGGCAAGTCAGCATCATTCAATAGATTATAGACCTGTTGACGGGCTGTAAAATCGTCTACATGATCTTCAAACATTACATTCACCACCGATAGTCCGAACAAGGTGGTAGAGCGTATGTCCGTCTTCTTTTGTACGGAGTTCATTGCTATTTCAATAGGGATGGTAATGAACTTCTCCATCTCCTCGGCACTCCGCCCGGGCCATTGGGTAATAATAGTTACTTTGGTGTTGGTTACATCCGGAAAGGCATCTATCGGGGTATGCTTGAAAGAGACAATTCCTGCAATAACCGCAAGTACCGTAAAAAAGAATATGAAGAACTTATTCTTCAAAGAGAAAGCTATGATGTTATCTATAAACTTATGCATATCAAGTTCTTTATCTGTTATTCAGCATTCAATGCGTTATATACCAGCAATGTGTTTCTATTCAAGATACGGTCGCCCTTCTGCAAGCCGGATTGTATATAGCACCGATTCCTTAACTGTTTATACACTTCCACTTCCTTTACCTGCAGCTTGCCGTCTTCGTTTGCCGTCACTACATAATTCTTTCCATTCTCAAAGATCAGGGCATGTAAATCAATGCAGGGCATCGTATCATCCGTTGATTCGCATTGTACATATACATTTGAAAACATGCCGGGATTCAACAGATACGGATTCTTAACGTCGCAAGACGAAAAATGAATACCAAGTCTCAAGAGTGAACACGTAATTCATTACGAAGTTTAATTCTCACGCTCATGGTTTTACTTTCTTCATCGAGGATGTGGTAAACCTTATCAATACTCCCTGCAAACTCTCTGCCGGGATAGGCCAATGCCGTGATACGGACAGGAGCACCTTCTTTCACTTTACGGATATCACTCTCATATACATCGCCCATAATCCAGACATTATCCAGACCGGATACCGTGAATAGTTCTTCACCCTGGTCGGAGCGTATCTGCATATCTTTATTCACATGCTTCTCCGCCACAAAGCCCGTTATCGGTGATTTAATCTCATATCTGGATTCATCGGACAGATTATAGATGGAATAGACTTCCTTCAGGCGTCTTTCCTCCGTCACGGCACTCACCAATTCCTGACGGGCCTGCAATGTGTCGCGGGCCGAAGCCATGCCGGCATTGTACATATCTTGCGCAACATCCCAGTTACGGCGGGTTACGGCCACTTGTTGTTCCGCATCCTTCAGCTGTTTCTCATATTCCGCCACTTCACCACTCTTGACCACAGCAAGCACTTCCCCTTTATGTACGTAGTCTCCCACCTCGGCATTCACAGCAATCACCCGTCCACCGAACATTGGAAAAACCTGTACCACTTGCTCCTGATTAAACGTCACACGACCGTTCAGTGTCAACTCGTCGATTAAAATACGTGTATGTACGGTATCTATACTGACAACTTGCATCAAACTATCTGTCAGACACATCTCCGGAGATACTGAAGTTTCATTATTATCTTTTGTCGAGCAACTGCTCAAGAATAGTACTGCACCTATAAAAATCTGTAAAATCCTGCTCATATCCATTGCTTAGTAATTAAATATATTTCGTCCTACTACCGTATTCAAGTTCTCCATGGCCAGAAAAACATCTTTCCGGGTCTCATACAATTGTAAACTCGTTTCCTTATAACTCTCGTAATAATCGACAAATTCCAGCATACTGATATTACGCTTACGGAAATTCTCGTTCACCCCTTCAAGCAGCCGGTTGAAGTTCTTTTCCAAGTCATCGTCTGCTGATTGATAAAGTTCCATAGCCTTTTCCAGACGGGAATACGCCACATACAGTTCCGAGTTTGCCTTGTTCTCTGTGTATTCTTTCTCTTTCAGGCTCTTTTCTATTTCCAGTTTGGCTGACTTGATATTACCCTGATTCCGATTGAAAATAGGAACGGAGAAGCTAAGACCTACTGCAAAATAATTGTTGATGAAGTTTCCTGCACGGTCGTAAATCCCCTGAATAGCAAACTCCGGAGCAGACAATGAACGCTGTAACTTCAAATTTGCTTTGGAAGCCTCAAGTATAGAGAAGGCCAACCGTTGGTCGGGGCGGGAAGGTAACAAGGAATCCAGATCAGCAAGTGACAGACTAGACAGATCCAACCGGCTCAGCATCGTTTCATCCAGAAGTATTTCTATCTCCTGAGCGACCGGCAAGTTTAATAACATCTTCAGATTCCCCCTCTTCGATACCAATTCATTTACTGCATCATTCTTCTCCTTTTTCAGTGATAACAGTAATGCCTGCATACGGGATAATTCCAACAATGAAATATTCCCTTTCTCTGCCATATTCTTGTAGAATAGCAGCAGTTCCTCTAAAGAAGTGATCTCTTTATCATAAATCTGCACGGACTTGGTCAGGAAATACATTTCGACACAGGTTTCCTTCAACTCACTGTTTAAGGTGCGTGCTACTTCCTCAAATTGCAATAAAGCGGATTGGTGATTAATCTTTTCCAGACGTATTCGTTTGTTGCGTTGTCCGGCCAGATTGATGGCTTGTTCTATCTGCACTCCGGACTCTCCTTCTTTTCCCAAATCAAAATACTTACCGTTCAGACGGTTATAAATATTCTGCTCCAATGTGATAATGGGGTTATCAAATAATTTGGCCTGCACCACTTGTGCCTGTGCCATGTCTACATTGTAATATTCGGCAACCAGTAAAAGATTGTGGGTACGGAAAAGTTCCTCCGCCTCCTTCATCGTCAACTTTAACGGATTCGATTGCGCCCACAGGCTGCATGAGAAAATAAGAAAAAGAGTAAATGTAATCTGCCTCATCATTGTTTTATCAATTTTGAGGCAAAAGTACAACTCCTTAAAAATTAAGGCTTCCGGAACGGATTATAATAAACTTATACGAGATTAGAAAATGATTAGAAATCACTTATGGAAGGATAGAACGGTGTGCACCCATCTTTTCATAAGGCAGCGTAAACCAGAAAGTAGAACCTTTCCCCAACTCAGACAGCACTCCGATCTCGCCTTTGAGTTCCTTCACGATATTCTGTGAAATAGCCAGTCCAAGTCCGGTTCCTTGTTTGAAGGAATCGAGCTTTACAAAACGGTTGAATATATCCGCCACTTTTTCAGGAGGGATACCGGTACCGGTATCTGTCACAAAGAAACGTATATAACCATCTTTGGGTTCTTCATACCCAAACGTGATACTCCCTGTATTTGTAAACTTCATGGCATTGCTGATGAAATTATTCAGTACCTGAGTAATTCTACGCTGGTCAGTATATAAAAGAAGATCCGGCATAGGCATCACTGCACATATAGCGACATTCGCATTCGGTTGTCTCATTCTGGCAGCCTGCTCTATTTCAGATAACATCTTATTTACGTCTATATTTGCATAGACATATTCCAGTGTACCGGCTTCTATCTTTGATAAATCCAGGATGTCATTGATCAGTTGCAATAATATATCATTGTTCTTACTAATGATACTGAGGTATTCTATCCGTTCTTCTTCCGATACATCTTCAGCCAGTATACTCGAGAAACCAACTATTGCATTGAGCGGAGTACGTATTTCATGGCTCATATTAGCCAGGAAAGCTGATTTTATACGATTGGACTCTTCAGCCTCTTCCTTAGCCAGGCGCAGTTTGCGTTCCAAAATTTTCTGGTCTGTAATATCCCAGGCTGTATAGAGAATCCACTTACGTCCGTCGGAAAATGAAACAATATTATTATTCTGGAAAGTAAACCGTTCCTCGTTCTTATTCGTAAAGAAACGCCTGGTACCAAATTGGGCAATTCCCGTTCTTACCAATTCTTCATCTTCTTTCCTGATCATCGTTGCAGCCTCAGGCATTATATCGAAATCAGTTCTTCCAATCGCCTCCTTAGCCGGATATTCAAAGAGCTCTTCAGCCTTTTTATTTATAAAAGTATAACGCATATCATTATCGATATCTTTCACCTTGGCTGCAATAGGAAGGTTATCGAGAATATTTTCAAGCAAATGCAGATGCTCTTGCCACTCCGTTTCTCTCACTTTTTTGATACGCTTGTGCATAAAGTAAAATAGCAGAAGTACAATAGCAGTACCCAATACAATTACAACATAAATAATATTCTTCTGGATAAAACTGGGCGGAACATCACAATAAACCGCATTTTTAGGAAAGTTATCTAATGGAACTCCCTTGTCAAGCAATGTCTGGTAATTAAGATAGGTATTGGGCGTACCGGCAACAACCGTTTTCGCCCCGTATGTACCATCCTTTTTCAGTGCACCTCTAATTTCACCGATAACGGTACTTTCCACATCGGAACTGCCTATATAATGCCCACCGGCAAATAAAGCATGAACCCTTGTGAACTGGTCAGACAACGAGAATACCGGCTTTTTAACTATACCGGAAATATAAGAATGCATTCTCTCATCAGGATAATATTTCTCAGACAGATTCTGACTGGCTACATTCACCCATGAACAGTAGATAATACCTGTCTCTTTACCACACTCACTAATAATGCGGAGCATTGTTTCTGTATTTGTCTGAGGATAAGTAATAAATTCCATATCCAAATCAGAAAAGTACTGCTGATGTATGTCTTCTGCTTTTTTCCGAATTAGAGAACAGATAAATCTGTCATCCGATAACAAGACAACCTTTTTCATTTCAGGAGTAATCTCCTTCATCAATTCTATGGTTTCTTTAATGCAGACAGGAATATTTATGGCAGTCACATTATACCGTTCCAGCATTTCCGGTGTAGCGATAATCT
>OOCZ01000740.1_pt1 | contig 23969 bp, 22 predicted proteins | sample 1671631 | NCBI WGS metagenome assembly OOCZ01 (sample SAMN06348176, study PRJEB24527) | human gut metagenome | reverse complement strand
ACTTGCAGGTTTAACCATTCTGGCTACAATAATTGCTTTGCTGGCACCTATCATTTATTCGTATATTGGGGAAAAAGTTGATAGCCAGAATAAAAGCGCATAAAGAGGGGCTTTTAGATGATTGGCATAATATGCGCGTGGTTCAATATCGTAATTTGTGTTGGAGTGCCAACTGCTGTTTTTGCATTTCTTCTAAAAAAATCGAAGCAAAGTCTTAAAATTTTTTTAGTCGGCGGGTGTACTTACTTGATCTCGCAGGTATGCATTAGGCAACCAGTTCTCTCGATTTTGGAAAGTATAGATGCCTACAAGATTTTTGAGATTTCAAACCCGGTTGGATATATGCTTTTCATTTCTATTACCGCAGCACTTATAGAAGAATTTGGTAGGTACATAGCATTTCATTTTGTTACCAGAGATTGCACCGTTAATAATATTCCATTATATTACGGCTTTGGTCATGGTGGAATAGAGGCTTTATCAGTTGGAATAAACAATATCTTTCTTATCCTTTTTTCCTCTGATTATCTTGCCAGCACAGGAGCGAGCGTTGCATTAGCGGGGGTAGAGCGTATCTCTACTCAAATTGCTCAAATTGCATTCTCGTTTATTGTTTTTTACGCTTTTCATAAAAAGAAATATCGGTATTTGATGTTGGCGATTGTTCTTCATACCGTATACGATTTCTCTGTGATACTGCTTAACTATGGGCTCTCTCCATCTGTACTTGAAATGTTACTTTTTGTTGCCTCGATTGTGCTATTACTGTTCACTATGAAATATGAAAAAGGAGTGTTTCAAAATGAAGAAAATTGTTAAAGTCCTATTCTGCCTTGTAGCCATTGTTGCACTTGCGTCTTGCGGGAGCAATAAATTGCCAGAGTGGGCCGACACAGAAGTACTAACAGAAAATGCCCGCGTGCTAATTGATGCCTTGAATGATTTTGATTATGAGGGCGTTGCGAAAATTTACAATAACCCCGCCGTGGATGCGTCGACTTTTGAGGCAAGCGGAAAGACCGTAGAAAGCCTTGGCGCATTTGAGGATTATGGTGATGTTTCATTTGCTTCGGGGAAAACGGATGATGGGAAAGAATTTGTCCGTGTTATCCAGATTGCAAACTATGAAAGCGGTAAATTAACTTATACGGTGAGTTTCTTTGAAGATGGAGCTGTGGCAGGTTTCTTCGTCAAGCAATAAATTCCGCATCAATATTTACGGGAGTCTAATAGCATGAATGAAAATGAATGGGTACGATGCCCGATTTGTGGGAATAAAACCCGAGATCGAATTAGGGTAGATACCATCTTAGTAAATTACCCTTTATATTGCCCGAAGTGTAAGCAAGAAACATTGATAAGCGTAAGACAACTTAAAACAACAGTTATCAAAGAGCCAGACGCACAGACGCAGAGCCGATAACCCGTAGCTGTAAGCACGGATTATCGGCTCTTTCTTTTGTTACAGCATAAACACCCAATCACAAAACCGTTGCTACACAACGATCTTGCGTTTGCGATGTTGCGGCGGTTTGAAACATTATATTTCAAGCCGCCGTTTTCCGCTTTGAAAATTGGAATACGGGGGGCGTGTTAAAGTCGCCCTTTTTTGAGGACACGGCGGTATCCGGGAGGTATCGCCGTATCCATTTTACTATTCCATAGCCTGCATGATCTCCACCAGCTAAAAAAAGCTCAGTCCCACCTCCGGGCAAGTCTGACCATCAACATGAAATATTTAAGTCTATAAATAGAAATACAATTTCGTGCGTCTGCATGGCTTTGCGCTGTGCGGGCGCTTTTCTTTTATCCTCTGCCAGCTTCGAGACACTTTGTCCCGAGGTTGGTAGGGGCGGCCCCGGCTGTCGATCCCCGCCGCCCCCTCCGTCCAGATCGCCACTCACCAAAATCTGAACGGAGGAAAATATAATGACTACTATCAATCTGAAAGACTATTACCCTTGGTACTTAACCAATGAATATATCGAAGTTCCCGATGAAGTGGCTGCCGAGCTCCGGGCTGGCAAGTTGGCCGAGGCTGCCCACGCCGAGCGCGTCCGCTACAACAAGGCGTACTATTCCCTCGACTGCGATGACGGGATCGAATACTCCGCCTGTGTGCATGAGCCGTCCCCGCAGGAGCTGCTGGAGCGCATGGATCGTTTCTGCCACCTCTGGAACGCTCTTAACTCCTTGCCCGAGATCCAGGGCCGCCGGGTGGATGCCCACCTCATTCTCGGCAAGAGCTATCGGGAGATTGCTCGGGACGAGGGCGTGGACAAAAGCGCTGTCCGTAGTTCCGTCCTGTGCGGGATCGAGGCCATGAAAAAATATTTGAGAAAAAATCTCTAATCAGCATCTCCATTTGCCCCCTTTTTCTGGTGGTATATGAGAGGAGGTTTCTTCTCCACAATGGAATAACGGGCGGCCCCGAGCATAGCGCGGGGAGCCGAGCGGCGGGTGCGCTGTGACTTCCTCCACGGGAACGAGCGAACAACACCAGCGCCGCAAATGGGCCGGGCCAGTCCACGGCCATGATCCGCAGTTGGACAGGCTGGCCGCCTGTTCCTCCGGGCCGCAGTTATCCGTTGTGCGGGAGCGTCGCGCCGAATATCGCTGTCTTATGGCAGGGCAAGAAAATGAGCGCGGCGCTCCCAATTTTATAAAACAGCTTCGAGACAGAGTGTCCCGAGGTGGAGAAAGACGAAGGGCCAGCACTTCCGGGTGCTGGCCTTTCCTGTTTCCCCATCGGACAGCGGGGATCAAAATTAGAATGAGGAGGTTTTACCGTGAGACTTACCACGCAGGAACTTGATAAAATGCAAAGCGTCGATATTGGCGCAACCAACGCAGACACGCTTTCCGATGTCAGCGGTATGGCCTTTCAGAAGGGGCTGTCCCGTGAGGAACGCATCGCCCGGTTTATGCAGCAGGCGCAAAATCTGTACTGCTTCTGCGTCGGCGGCGTGGGCGTAAAAATTGAATTTGCAGAGAATGGCCCGTCCTTACAGGACACGCTGGGCGACTTTCTGCTCCGCGCAAAAAGCGGGCTGTAACTTCCCGTTTCTAACTTCGAGACAAAGTGTCCCGAGGGCGGTGCTTTCAAAGGCATCCTTGTTGTCCCTCCGGGACAGAGGTATAATATAGGTGTAATGTGATAGGAAAGGAGGACAAATGGCAAGAGCAAAAAACAGAGGGTATCAAGACTTTTTCCCCTCTTATTCCAACCCTACACGAACCCGGCGCTGGCGAATGGCAAGCTACATCCGGCTCTCAAAAGAGGATTTACAAAAGATACGGAAAGGGCTTGACTGCAGTAACAGCGTCAAAAATCAGCGGGACATCCTCAACTTCTTTTACCAGTCCCACATTGAGGAATTTGAAAGCATAACGGAATACATTGATGACGGCCACACCGGGACGGACACCGACCGGGAAGATTTTCAGCGAATGATGGCCGACATTATGAGCCACAAAGTCAACTGCGTTGTTGTCAAAGACCTTTCCCGTCTGGCCCGCAATTATAGCGACGCCGGGAGCTTGATTGACAACCTGTTTGTTCAGATGGGTGTCCGCTTTATCAGCCTTGCTGAGAATGTGGACAGCTACCTTGACCCGGACAGCGTTTCCGATATTAAGGTTCCCATCACGAATGTAATGAACGACAATTACTGCTTTCAGACCTCAAAGAAGATCCGTCAGGTCTTTGACTACAAGCGGCGTAGCGGCCAGTATATCGGCTCTTTTGCTCCGTTTGGTTATGTCAAGGACAGCAAGGACAAGCACCAACTGGTGGTTGATCCCGATGCCGCCGAAACGGTCAAGCTCATATATTCAATGTTCCTGCAAGGTAGCTCCAAACGGGCCATCGCCCTCTATCTGAACGAACACGGCATACCGAGCCCCTCGGCTTACCGCCGCTTAAAGGGCCTGCCTGTTTCCTCTGGCGTGGGTGACAATCCTATGTGGAGCGCACGAATGATCCATGAGGTACTGACAAATGAGATTTACACCGGGGATTTGGTACAAGGCCGTCACCGTGTAAAGAGCTACAAGGTTCACCAGATCGAGGCGGTTCCCGAGGAAGATTGGGTACGGGTTCCGAACACACACGAGGCCATTATCTCCCGCGAGACTTTCGACAAGGTACAGGGCCTTTTGCAACGGGACACGCGCACATCTCCCAAAGGCCGGGAAGTTCACCTGTTCAGCGGTTTCTTGCGGTGTGCTGACTGCGGCAAAGCCTTAACCCGGAGCACAAGCGGCAAGTATGTGTATTACGCTTGCTCGACCTACAAGAACCGCTCCCGGACGGCTTGCACAATGCACTCTATCAAGCATAACCACTTGGAGGCGGCTGTCCTGTTTGCTATCCAACAGCAGGTGCATCTGGCGGTTTCCTACTCTGAAATTATTGCCCTTATCAACACGGCCCCGGTCAAAAAGTGCCAATCAAAACGGCTGGATGATCTGATAGCGGCAAAAGAGCGGGAACTCGCAAAAGTTACCCGCTACAAACAAGGACTGTATCAAGACTGGAAAGACGGCGAGATCACCCACCAAGACTACCGCAACATGAAGGCCGACTATGACCACCAAACAACCACGCTGACCGCTGTGCTGGAAAAGCTGACGGCGGAGCGGGCTGAACTGGCAAGCGGCGTGGACAATGAGCACCCGGCGCTGGTGGCCTTTATGAAGTACCAGAACATTGAATGTCTGACCCGTGACATTCTGGTGGAACTGGTAGACCACATCAAGGTTTACGAAAACGGTAATATCAGCGTCCGCTTCAAGTTTGCCGACGAGCTTCGTAAAATCGTCGAGTACATCGAACTCAACACCGAACCCCGCGCACAGGTTGTTTGAGCAGTTTCTACCCCACCGCGACAGCTTGTTTTCCTAATAGGCGGTAATCATATGCCACAAAAACAACGGCGATCAGCAGCATCACTGACCCGATGGTTCTGCAAACCTTCTTTTTCATGCGGAGATACTCCTTGCCAAATTTTGATTTGGCGGGGAAAGAGTCTCTGCGATATAAAAATCATAGCATGAGGATAATGGAATGGCAAGATAAAGTAGACCCGCCTACGGTTTGTTTACAAATTTCCGGTTGTACGGCGCGCGAAAGCGTGGTAAACTACCTCATAGCATCGAGCGGAGGCGCTGCCGCCGAAGCAATAGACCGGAAAGGAAGAACATACTATGAAAATTGCAATTCCCTGCGAGAATGGCGAAGTGATGCAGCATTTCGGCCATGCCACGGAGTTTACCGTTTACACCATCGAGGATATCAAGCCCATCGAAAAAGAGACCGTCATGTTTGACGATACCAACCACGAGAAGGTCGCGGGCGGGCTCAAATCCCGCGGCGTCGATCTCGTCATCTGCGGGAATATCGGCGAGGGTGCGCACGCCGCCATCGACAACGCGCATATGCTGCTCATTTCCGGCGTGACCGGAAATGCCGACGAGGCGGTCGACAGCTTTCTCCAGGGCAATCTGGAGCTGATGACCGGCGACAGCAGCGCGAGTGCCGGCGGCTGCGGCGCGGGCTGCGGGGCCGGATGCAGTGCATGCGGCGGTGGCTGCGGCGGTTGTGGCGGCGGCTTCCACGAGCCGTACGTCGAGACGCGCACGTTCACCGATATCGTCACGCTGACGGAAGAAAACTTCCAGACTGAGGTGCTCGACGATCCGGGCCTCATCATCATCGACTTCTGGGCCGAGTGGTGCCAGCCGTGCAAGATGATGGCGCCTGTCTTTGCCGAGCTCAACGGGGAAGAGGACAAGGTCAAGTTCTGCAAGGTCAACGTCGACGAGCAGCCGAACCTCGCTTCGATGTTCGGTATCGACTCCATCCCGACGCTCGCCGTCGTGCAGGACCGCCACACGCTGACCGGCATGGTCGGTGTGCACGATAAGGCCGACATCAAGGCGATGCTGGAGAAGTGCAAGGCATGAGAATTCGATACAACGAAGACGCGGAGGTCGTCGCCCGCCTGCGCGCCGCGCTCTTAAAGCGCGATTTACAGTGCCCCTGCCGCTTGCAGAAGATCGAGGACAACGTCTGCATGTGCAAGGAGTTCCGCGACCAGATCGCTGACCCCGAATTCGAGGGCTACTGCCACTGCCGTTTGTACTATAAGGAAAAGTAAAAATTGGTTATAGACCTATGGTATTTTACCACACGTCTGAAAAAAGCACCGCCCAAGGCCGGCTCCGCATAAGAAAATATGCGGTTTTGCCTGCACCTTTTTGGCTGAAATACGACCGAAAAAATCTCCCCATACGCCAGTATGGGGAGATTTTTTCAACCGATTTCATCTCAAAAATTCATTGGCAAAACTGCTTCGCACCGAAAAAGAGCAAATTTTGTGCGGAGCCGAGGCGCGGCGGCGCAGGCATGCTGTCGCATGGCAAGACGGCGCAACGAAGGAGTCCGTGCAAAATTTGCCTTTTACGGCGCATGTTTTCTTATGTGGAGCCGGCCAAAACGGTGCTTTTTCATTCCATCAAGCGCTGCATATCCTGCGGGATAGGCGCTGTAAAGTGTAATTCCAGTCCGGTGACCGGCTGGGTGAACCACAGCTCGTATGAGTGCAGCGCGGGGCGGGCGATGAGGGTTTTGTCCTCCGTGCCGTAGAGCCAGTCGCCCGCGAGGGGACGACCGAGGTATGCCATGTGGACGCGAAGCTGATGCGTGCGACCCGTCTGTGGGCGCAGGCGCAGGAGCGTGAAGCGGTCGTTTACTTGCAGAGTCTCGTACTCCGTGAGGCTCTGAAGTCCGTCCGCGCGCACGCAGCGGCGGATGATGGAGCCCTCCGCGCGGCCGATCGGCGCGTCGATGACGCCGCACGGCGGTTCAACTCTGCCGACGGCGACAGCGCGGTACTCGCGCCGCAGATCGCTTGAGTGCAGTGCGCGGCGCAGGCGGTCGTGCACATAGCCATTTTTCGCGGCGATGAGGAGGCCAGACGTCCCTTTGTCAAGCCTGCTCACAAAATGCGGCACGCTGCCCTCGCCGAGATAACTCGTCAGCATCGCTGCAAGGCTCGGCGCGGAGGCGTCACCCGACTTCGGGTGCATGGCGACGCCCGCAGGCTTGTTGAGCACGAGCAGGTCGTCGTCCTCGTAGACGATGTCGGGCTTTGACGCATTTGCGCAGTACAAGTCCTCGCGCGGCGTACGCTCGCTGAGGACGACGCTGACGGTGTCACCCGCGTGGACGATTGTGTTGACATGGACGCTCTGTCCGTTCAATAAAATGGCGTTTTCGCGCCATTTGAGGCTTTTGAGCAGCGTGTAGGAAAGCTGAAGACTGCCGCGCAGGATGCCTTTGACCATGCGGCCGTCCTCCTCCGGCGTCACGGTGTATGTGAGAATGCGCATGGAAATTCTCCTTTCCCGAAGTAAACGGCGCGTAAAATTCACAGATAGTATACCATCTTTGCGCGAAAAATGATATACTGAATCACACTTCGGCGCTGCCGAAAAACAAGCAACAGGAGGGCAATGGCATGGACAAGAGAACCATCTGCCTTTTGAACGATTCCTTTCCGCCCGAGATCGACGGCGTGGCGAACGCCGTCGTGAACTACGCGAAAAACATCACGAAAAGCGGCGAAAACGCCATTGTCGTCACGCCGACAATGCCCGGCGCGGACGACAGCGCGTTCCCATTCCCCGTGCTGCGCTACCCGAGCATCGACACGCGCAAGAAGCTCGGCTACGTGGCGGGCTATCCGTTTTCACCCGAGACCGCGCGCGTGCTGACGGAGCAGAAGGTCGAACTGATGCACACGCATTGTCCCATCACGTCGTGCCTGCTGGCGCGCTCGCTGCGCGCCGTGGTCGACGCGCCGCTCGTGCTGACGTATCACACGAAGTACGATGTCGACATCGCCAAGGCTGTGCGCGGCAAGCTCTTGCAGGAGAGCGCCATTCGCGCGCTGGTACAGAACATCGCAAGCTGCGATGAGGTCTGGGTCGTGAGCCGCGGGGCGGGGGAAAATCTGCGCTCGCTCGGCTACGAGGGCGACTACATCGTGATGGAAAACGGCGTGGACGTGCCGCGCGGGCGGGTGTCTGACGAGGCCATCGCCGCGGCGACGGGCAGATATGACCTGCCGCAGAACGTGCCCGTCTTTCTCTTCGTCGGGCGGCTGATGTGGTACAAGGGTATCCGCATCATTTTAGACGCGCTGAAAACGCTGCGCGAGAAAAATGTCGACTTCCGCATGGTGTTTGTCGGCGAGGGCGCAGACGGCGCGGAGATCCGCAGCTATGCGGAAGAGCGGAAGCTCTCCGACCGCTGCTTTTTCACAGGTGCGATCTCTGACCGCGAGATCATCCGCGCGTGGTATGGCAGATCCGACCTGTTTCTCTTCCCGTCGACGTTCGACACGAACGGCCTTGTCGTGCGCGAGGCTGCGGCCAGCGGCACGGCGACCGTGATGATCCGAAATTCCTGCGCGTCCGAGGGCGTGGGCGACGGGCGAAACGGCTTTTGCATCGAGGAAAACGCCGCGGCGATGGCGGCAAAGCTCGAAGAGCTCTGCCGTGCGCCGGAGGTGATGCAAGTGGTCGGCGAAAACGCCCAGCGCGAGCTGTACGTTTCATGGGAGACGGCGGTGCAGCGCGCCATGGCACGCTACGAGGTCGTCATCGACAATTACCGCAGCGGAAAATATCCGAAGCGCGAGCGCTTCGGCGACGAGTTTTTCAAAACGCAGGGCGGGCTGATGAAGGCCTTTGCCAGCGTGAGCGAGCTGAGCGAGGAGATCGCCGCGGGGCTGCGCATTGAGCGCGACGAGGCGTTGCAGACCATTGTCCGTTCGCGGCAGGAGCTTCGCGGGCGGTTCGGCGAGACAAAGCAGGAGCTCGCCGAGCGCTACGAGACGATTTTGCAAAAAGTGGACCGCTATTTATGAGAAAAAGACGAGCGAAAATTCGCTCGTCTTTTCTTTTTAATCTTCGTGTTTTGGCTTTTCCGCGGCGAACCACATGTTCCACTGGAAGGAGTACGCCCTACGCGACGCCTCATCCGCGCAAATTAGACGCACGTGCGACGGCTGTGCGTGCTCATAGCCGTAGTCCATGATGGCGCGCAGGACGCGGTAGGCGGCCTTCAGGTCGCTGTCTGTGCAGGAGAGGGTCAGCGTGTCGCCGTCCGTGAGCGGCAGAAGTTCGGTCGCATGGTCGGAAGAGGGGAGGGCGGAGATGTCCCCGCAGATGATCTCAACGGTCATGGCAGCCTCCTCAGCGGTTCAGATACGCGCGGCACTTCGCCTCCGCGTCGTGCGCAAGCTGTTCTTCGTCGACTGTGACAAGATGACCGTGGTCGACCGTCACGCGGCCCTGAACGACTGTGTAGTCAACGGGTCCGCGCACGCCGACAGTGCCGAGCACGCTTTTGGGGTCAAAGCACGAGCCGACGAGCTCGAGCCTGCGCGAGTCGATCATGAAGAGGTCGCAGCACTTGCCGACCTCGAGCGAGCCGATGTCGTCGCTGCGGCCAAGGATGGCCGCGCTGCCGCATGTTGCCATCTTGAGCACGTCGTAACCGCTGGGGGCAGCTTTGCTGCTGTTCAAACGGTGCAGCAGGAACGCGACGCGCAGTTCCTCCATCAGCGATGAGCCGTCGTTCGAGGCTGAACCGTCAACCGCGAGGCCGACCGGCACGCCGAGCTTCAGCATCTCGGGCACGCGGGCGACGCCGGAGGCGAGCTTCATGTTCGAGATCGGGCAGTGCGCCACGCCGGTGTGCGTCTTTGCCAGCACGCGCAGCTCCTCGTCGTTGAAGTGGATGCCGTGAGCGAACCAGACGTCGCTGCCCGTCCAGCCGAGGCGCTCCATGTACTCGAGCGGGCGGACGCCCTCGCGCGTGAGCATGAAGTGTTCTTCGTCCTTCGTCTCGCACAGGTGGGTGTGCAGGCGCACGCCGTACTCTCGCGCGAGCACGGCGCTCTCGCGCAGAAGGTCGGCAGACACGGAGAACGGCGAGCACGGGGCGAGCGCAACGCGGTGCATCGCGCCGAACGACTTGTCGTGGTATTTCTCGATGACACGGGCGGAATCGGCCATGATCTCGTCGACCGTCTGCACGACGCTGTCGGGCGGCAGGCCGCCGTCCTTGACAGAGAGGTCCATACTGCCGCGCGAGGCGTACATGCGCGCGCCGATCTCGTCCGACGCGGCAAACTGCGCGCCAATGAGGTCACCCGCGCCCGCAGGGAAGACATAGTGATGGTCGAAGCAGGTCGTGCAGCCGTGCTTCATCAGCTCGCCAAGGCCCGTGAGCGTCGAGAGGCGGATGACGTCCTCGTCGAGGTTTTTCCAGATCTCATAGAGCGTTTTGAGCCAGTCGAAGAGCTCCATGTTCTGTACTTCCGGCAGGTTGCGGGAAAAGACCTGATAGAGATGATGGTGCGTGTTGACAAGGCCGGGGTAGCAGAGCATGTGGCTCGCGTCAATCACCTTTTCCGCCTCCTGCGGCAGATTTTTACCGATCGCGCGGATGAATCCATCCTCAGCATACAGATCGACGTTTTCATAAACCGTGTCCGCGTCATCACACGACACCAGCGAACGAATGTTTTGAATGAGCAGAGTAGACATAGCAATACCTCATAGACCCGCGCCAAACGCAGGCAGATTTAGTGAAAAATAGCAAGAAGCGCATTTTGCTGCCTCCAGCGGCAAAACAGCGTAAAAGCCTCGCAGAGTTTCACGCCGCGCACGGCGTGAAATAAATTGGAATTCGTCGCGGAGGACGACATGCGCGCGCTATTTTGCGCCGCGCACGGCGCAAATGAATTTGATCGTTTTTTGCCGCGACACGTGCGTGGAAAAAAGCGTCGCAGACTTGCCGCCGCGCACGGCGGCAAAAAATAGAATTCGTCGCGGAGGACGACATGTGCGTCCGCAGCGACACTTTGCAGTGTTTGGAGCGGTGAGCGACAAACACTGAAGCCTATCTAAAATGAAAGCACCCATCGGGTGCTTTCATTTTAAGTGTTTTTATCTCTCTTCGCGGAAGTAGCTCAGACCCAGCGATGCGGGCGGCTGATCCTCGCGCTTCTTGCGCAGCGACACGATGATCAGAACGACCAGCGTGACGACGTAGGGGAGCATCTTGTAGAGCTCCTTGATGGCAAGGTTGGTGCCGGTGGGGATGAAGATATAGAGGATGTAGAACCCGCCGAACAGGATGGAGGCCAGCACGCTGACGTTCGGACGCCAGATCGTGAAGATGACGAGCGCGATGGCGAGCCAGCCGCGGTCGCCGAAGGCGTTGTTGGACCAGACGCCGCAGGCGTAGTCCATGACGTAATACAGGCCGCCGAGACCCGCGATCATGCTGCCGATGCAGGTGGCGAGGTATTTGTACTTCGTCACGTTGATGCCGGCTGCGTCCGCCGTCGCCGCGCTCTCGCCCACGGCGCGCAGGTGAAGACCCGTGCGGGTGTGCTTGAGGAAGTACGACGCGAACAATGCGATGACGATGGCGAGGTAGGCAAGGAAGCCGTAGGACAGGAAAACCTGACCGAACCAGCCGCCGACATTCAGGGATTTGCTGAAATAGGCGCTCGTCGCGCTCAGCGCGATGGAGGGGACTTCACTGTCGGTCAGCTTGATGAGCGAGCCGCCGAAGAAGTTGCCGATGCCGACGCCGAACGTCGTGAGTGCAAGACCCGTGACGTTCTGGTTGGCGCGCAGCGTAACGGTCAGCAGGCAGTAGAGAAGGCCCATCAGAAGCGAGCCCAAAAGCGAGCAGAGCATCGGGATACCGATGGCGAGGAACGCGTTCATGTCGGCAGCCGGGGTGGACTGCTCGTAGAAGAACGCGCCGATGACGCCGCAGATACCGCCGACGTACATCACGCCCGGAATGCCGAGGTTCAGGTTGCCGGACTTTTCCGTCAGGATCTCACCGGTGCTGCCGTAGAGCAGGGGAATGCCCTGCATGACCGCACGGGGAAGGAAAGAAGCAAGATCAAACATCGCTCACGCCTCCTTTTTGCCCTTGCGCAGGCTGACCTTGTAGGTGATGAAGAATTCGCTGCCGATGATGAAGAACAGGATGATGCCCGTCAGGATATCGGCGAAGGAGTGGTTTAGGCCGAACACGCTGGAGATCTCGCTCGCGCCGCGGCTCAGAACCACGATAAGAAGGCTCGTGAAGATCATCATGATGGGGTTGAACTTGGCCATCCAGGAGACCATGACCGCTGTGAAGCCGCGTCCGCCGACGATGGTGGTGGTCAGCGTGTGGTCCGTACCGGCGGTGAGCAGCAGGCCGATGAGGCCGCAGATCGCGCCGGAGAGGATCATCGTGCGCACGATGACGCGCTCGACCTTGATGCCCGCATAGCTCGCGGTGCGCTGGCTCTCACCGACAACGGCGATCTCATAGCCGTGCTTGCTGTAATTGAGATAGATGTACATAACGCCCGTGAGGATCGCCACAAGCAGGATCGGGAGGAGATAGCGCTGGCCGCCGAGAACGGGGAGCCAGCCGGCCTCGGTATTCTGGTTGATGATACCGATCTTGCCCGAGCCCTTGGGCACTTCCCACACGATGATGAAGAACGCGGCGAGCTGTGTCGCGATGTAGTTCATCATGAGCGTGAAGAGCGTTTCGTTCGTGTTCCACTTGGCCTTGAAGATACCGGGGAGGAAGCCCCACAGCGCGCCTGCCGCGACGGAGGCGGCGATCATAATGACGATGAGAAGACCGTTGGGGATCTTGCCGCCAAGGCAGATCATGCAGGCCGCGGTGGCAAGGCAGCCGATGAGCACCTGACCCTCGGCACCGATGTTCCAGAAGCGCATCTTGAACGCGGGCGTGACCGCGAGCGAGATGCCGAGCAGGATCGCGAGGTTATGGAACGTGACCCAGCTCTTGCGCGACGTACCGAACGCGCCGTAGAGGATCGTGGAGTAGACTTTGATGGGATTTTCGCCCGTCAGCAGCGTTGTGACGATCGCGCAGACGATCAAAGCGAGCACGATCGCGCCGCCGCGGATCAAAACGGCCTTGTACCAGGGGAGCGTATCGCGCTTGGCGATGTGGAAGAGCGACTGTTTCTTATTCATCCTTGTTGCCTCCCCTCACGAGCGTCATCAGTGCGCCGACCTCGCGCTTGTCGGTCTTTCTGGCGTCGACCACGCCGGAGACCTGACCGCCGCAGAGAACGACGATGCGGTCGCACAGTTCAAGCAGCACGTCGAGGTCTTCGCCGACATAAACGACGGCGACGCCGTGCATCTTCTGCTCTGTCAGCAGGTTGTAAATGGTATAGGAGGTGTTGATGTCCAGGCCGCGCACGGCGTAAGCGGTCATCAGCACCGCGGGGGACTGGGCGATCTCGCGTCCGACAAGCACCTTCTGCACGTTGCCGCCGGACATGCGGCGCACGGGGAAGGACGTGCTGGGCGTGACGACGCCGAGCTCTTCCCAGATGCGGTTGGCGAGCGCTTCGGGATCCTTGCGGTCAAGGAACAGACCCTTACCCTTGCGCCAGGAGCGCAGCATCATGTTGCCCGTCATGCCCATCGAGCCGACCAGGCCCATGCCGAGTCGGTCTTCGGGGACGAACGACATCGAAATGCCGCTCTTGCGGATCTTCATCGGGTCGAGACCGACGAGTTCCTTTTCCTTGCCGCCGTCGGGCGGATAGAACGTGACATGGCCGGAGGCAACGGGGTAGAGGCCCGCAATGGACTCGAGCAGCTCGCGCTGGCCGCTGCCTGCGACGCCCGCGATGCCGAGCACCTCGCCCGCGTTGATGGTGAAGCTGACATCGTCCAGGCGCTTGACGCCAAGCTCGTCGTAAGCCGTCAGGCCTTCGATGACGAGGCGCTTTTCAACGTCCTTCGGCTCGGGGCGGCTGATGTTCAGGCTCACCGTGTGGCCGACCATCATGTCGGTCAGCGACTGCTGGTCGGCGTCCTTGGTGGCGACGTCACCGACGTATTCGCCCTTGCGCAGCACGGCCACGCGGTCGGACACGTCGAGCACCTCGTGCAGCTTATGCGTGATGATAATGAGGGACTTGCCGTCGGCCTTCATGTTTCGCATGATGGCGAAGAGCTTGTCCGTCTCCTGCGGGGTGAGCACTGCGGTCGGCTCGTCCAGAATGAGGATGTCCGCCCCGCGGTAGAGCACCTTGACGATCTCGACGGTCTGCTTCTGCGAAACGGACATGTCGTAGATCTTCTGATTGGGGTCGATGTCGAACCCGTATTTGTCGCAGATCTCTTTGACCTTTTTGCTGGCTTCGGCAATGTCGAGCTTGCCTTCAAGGCCGAGGATGATATTCTCCGTTGCGGTGAAAAGATCAACGAGCTTGAAGTGCTGGTGGATCATACCGATGCCGTGTTCGAACGCATCCTTGGGGGAGGCGATCGTGACGGGTTCGCCGTGAATGTAGATTTGCCCCTCGTCGGGGAAATAGATGCCGGAGAGCATGTTCATCAGCGTCGTCTTGCCGCTGCCGTTTTCGCCGAGCAGCGACAGGATCTCGCCCTCGTGCAGCTCAAGGTTGATGGCGTTGTTCGCCACCACTTTACCGAACCGCTTCGTGACATTCTCCATTTTAACTGCGCATGCAGTTCCCAAGGCGGTCACCCCTTTTTCCGCTGGAGGGCACAGGAAGAAAGCCCCGCAGCATTGTATTTGTACAAGTCATATATTAGCATAATTGAACGGCGTTGTAAATGTAAAACAGAAAAAAACACAAAAAAAATTAGAAGCGCACAAAAATTTTTAGCAAAATAGCGAAAAGTGCCATAAAAAGAAAAAAGATATCGGGCTGCCCGAAGGCAGCCCGATATGTAGTAGCAGAAACAATTAGCCGAAATTAGTATCCAGCAGATCAATGCCGTCGATCATGAGCTGGAAGTACGGGGCGGAACGGGCGGTGGACTCAGCCAGATAACCGTCCTGGACAACCTCGGTGTCGGGCGTGTAGTCGGGATCGGTGTCGACGTCAGCCATGTAAGAGGTGACAGGCTGGCCGTCCACGGTGAAGGTGGAGCAGTCGAAGACGTGGAGCTCGCCGCTCTCGAGCTTGGCGGTCGCATCGGCAATGGCCTCAGCGGTGCCCTCGGCAGCAACGTTCTCGTTCAGGTCGGTCAGCACGACGGAGCCGGTCGCAAGGGTGCCGGTCCAGTCGGCGTCGATGGCCTCGCCGTTCATGGCAGCGGTGATGGCATACTCATAGTAGGGAGCCCAGTCGATGCGGGAGGAGATGATGTAGGTGTTGGGGCAAGCATCCTGAGTGGAACCGTTGTAGGAAACGTCGGGAACGCCGGCGGTCTCACAGGCGGTAGGAGCACCCATGGAGTCAGCATGCTGGCTGATCAGCTTGCAGCCGTTCTGTATCAGCTTCTGAGCGCCTTCCTTTTCGGCGGTCTCATCGTACCAGGAACCGGTGAAGGTTACTTCCATGGTAGCGGTGGGGCATACGGAGCGTGCGCCGAGGAAGAAGGAGGTGTAGCCGGAAATAACTTCAGCATAGGTGAAAGCGCCTACATAGCCGATCTTGGCTTCTTCGGGCTTGAACTCACCGGCCTCGATCATGGCGTTCAGCTTCATACCGGCAGCGATACCGGCGAGGAAACGGCCCTCATAGATGGCGGCGAAAGCGTTGTGATAGTTGGCAAGACCCTCGGTGTGAGCCTTGGTGCCGGTGGAGTGGCAGAACTGCACATTGGGGAACTCCTTGGCAGCCTGGATCATGTAGTCCTCGTGACCGAAGGAGTCGGCGAAGATGATGTTGCAGCCGGCGTCGGCGAGCTCAGCGGCCTTGTCGTAGCACTCCTGACCTTCGGGAACGTTGGTCACGATGGTGTACTCGACGCCGAGCTTCTCGCAGGCGGCCTTAGCAGCGTTGATGAAGTTGAGGTCGTAGGTAGAGTTTTCGTCGTGGAGCATGATGAAGCCGACCTTGAAATCGGCAGCATCATTGTTGTCCTGATCGTCGGTGTTGGCATCGTCCTTCTTATCGCCGCAGGCGACGAGGGCGAGGACCATCACGAGACTCAGGAGCAGTGCAAGGAACTTCTTCATTTCGGTAAATCCTCCTTAAATTTTACGGCAATCAAAAGATTTGAATACCGTTATTACCATGATACATAAAATGGTAAAATTTATCAACAGGAAAAACGAAAATCGGTGATCAAACTTGACCAAAAAAGGCTTGGCTCTTTTAGTCATAGGGGAGAAAAGAGTGGATACTCCATGGAAAAAACGAAAAAAGACCCGCTCAATGAGCGGGCCTTTTGCATAAAAGTGCGGGTTGTTTGGAACGAATGTTACATCTGCACGCGGGTGCCGGTCTTGCCCTCGATGCCCTCGGCCGCCTTTTCCAGCAGCGTGATGAGCGCGACGCGGCCGGGCTTGCTTTCGGCGAACGACATGGCGGCCTGGACCTTCGGCAGCATGGAGCCGGGGGCAAACTGCTTTTCGTCGATATACTTGCGCGCCTCGTCCGGCGTCAGGGTGTCGAGACCCTTCTGGTCGGGCTTGCCGAAGTTGATGGCGACCTTCTCGACCGCCGTCAGGATGACGAGCATATCAGCATCGAGGAGCTCGGCAAGCTTGGCGGAGGCAAAGTCCTTGTCGATGACCGCGGGCGTGCCGTAGAGCTTGCCGTCACGGCGCACGACGGGGATACCACCGCCGCCGACGGTGATGACGACCGTACCGTTGTCGACGAGCGCCTTGACAGTGTTCTTTTCAATGACGTCGATCGGCTTGGGGGAGGGAACGACCTGACGGTAGCCGCGGCCCGCGTCCTCGACCATGGTGTAGCCCTTTTCTGCGGCGATGCGGTCGGCGGTCTCCTTGTCGTAGAACGCGCCGACGGGCTTGGTCGGATGCTGGAAAGCGGGGTCAGCCTCGTCGACGAGCACCTGCGTCACGACGGTCGCGACGTCCTTGTTCATGCCGCGGGAGGCGAGCTCGTTGCCGATGGCGTTCTGCAGGTGATAGCCGATATAGCCCTGGCTCATCGCGCCGCACTCGGGGAAGGGCATGTCGGACTTGATGGCCTTGGCCTCAGCGGCGGTGGCCATGCCGAGGTTGATCATGCCGACCTGCGGGCCGTTGCCGTGGGCGATGATGACCTCGTTGCCCTGCGCGATCAGGTCGACGATGGGCTTTGCGGTCTCGGTGACGAGGGCGAGCTGCTCGTAGGGGGTGTTGCCCAGCGCGTTGCCGCCCAGGGCGATGACGATTCTCTTGCTCATGATGACTATCTCTCCTTGATTTTTTAAAAACTCTCTTCTCTCAAAAGCGGCTGTGCCGCCTTTTTACAAATGAAATGCGCGATGTTAGAACATCTTGCGCTCTTCGCCGCTCTTGTCCATTTCCATCAGCGCGCGGACGGGGTCCTTGACCTGCGCGAGGAACATCATCGCGGCAATGATATACGGCTTGTAGGACGCCTGCTTGTACAGAGGCACGATGTAACGGTCGAACACGCTGTTGTCGACCTCGCCCTCAGGGCAGGAAAGACCGGTGATGTCGGCGGGCAGGCAGTGGAGATAGAGCGCCTTGCCGTCCTTGGTGAGCTTCATCATCTCTTCGGTGCAGGCCCAGTCCTTGTGCTCGGCGTTCTGCGCGAGCAGCTTTTTCTCCAGCTCGTCGATGCCGTCCTTGTCGCCGGCCTGATAGAGCTTCGTGCGCTCCTCCATGGCCTTGAACGGCGCCCAGGACTTGGGATAGACGATGTCGGCGTCCTTGAAGGCTTCCTTCATGTCGTTGCACTTCTTGAAGCTGCCGCCGGTGGCCGCCGCGTTCTTCTTGGCGATCTCCTCGACCTCGGGCATGACCTCGTAGCCCTCGGGGTGAGCGAGGGTGACATCCATGCCGAAGCGGGTGAAGAGGCCGATAACGCCCTGCGGGACGGAGAGGGGCTTGCCGTAGCTCGGGGAATAGGCCCATGTCATGGCGACCTTCTTGCCCTTGAGGTTCTCCACGCCGCCGAAGTAGTGGATGATGTGGAGCATATCGGCCATGCACTGCGTCGGGTGGTCGACGTCGCACTGGAGGTTCACAAGCGTCGGGCGCTGTTCGAGGATGCCGTCGCGGTAGCCCTCTTCGAGCGCGTCCATGAAGGTCTTCTGATACTTGTGGCCCTCGCCGATGAACATATCGTCGCGAATGCCGATGACGTCGGCCATGAACGAGACCATGTTCGCCGTCTCGCGCACGGTCTCGCCGTGTGCGATCTGGGACTTCTTTTCATCGAGCACCTGCTCCTCAAGACCCAGCAGGTTGCACGCGGAGGCAAACGAGAAGCGCGTGCGCGTGGAGTTGTCGCGGAAGATCGAAATGCCGAGGCCGGAATTGAAGATCTTCGTGTTCTTGTTGCGCTCGCGCAGGTCGCGCAGCGCGTCGGCCACGGTGAAGACCGCGTCGATCTCCTCGTCGCTCTTGTCCCACGTCCAGTAGAAGTCGCTCTTGTACATGTTATTGATGTGCAGCGTCTCAAGGTGGCGTGCCAGTTCAACAGTCTTGCTCATAGATAATTTTCTCCTTTATTTTATGGTATATTAAAAATCGTTTGAAATATTTGCGCCGCGCACGGCGCAAATGATCTTGATCCGTTTTTTGCCGCGACATGCGCGTGGCAAAAAACACTTCTCACGCAGCGCGCGTCGAGCCAAAGGCGAGGCGCGAAGCGGAGTGCAGCCTCTTAATATCAAATGACGGGCGAAGCACGTTATTTGATATTATTGCCCGTTAACTCCTGACGGAAGGAGGTGGCAGAGCCGTCCTTGTTCTCGGGCTTGTAGAGACCGGGGACAGCCGCGTACAGCGCCGCGCAGGTGACGAGGTCCTGCTTCCAGGTGATCTCGTTGGGCGCGTGGGCCTGAGATTCAGCGCCGGGGCCGAAGCCGACGCAGGGGATGCCGTAGCGGCCCTGAATAGAAACGCCGTTCGTGGAGAACGTCCACTTGTCAGTTAAGGGACGGCCAGTGCGCGTAGACATGGCTTTTTCGTCCGCGCCGATGCGCTCGGTGCCCCAGAGAGCGTGGTGCGCGTCGACGAGCGCCTGCACGTGGGGCGCGGTCTCCTTGTTGATCCAGGTGGGGAAGAAAGCCTCGGTCTCGTAGACGTGACCGGTCCAGGACGGACGGTCGTACATGTACATGGAGACCTTGATATCCTTGGCGTACTTCTTGCACGCGGGCAGGTCTTCAATCTCCTTTAGACAGGACTGGTAGGTCTCGCCTGCGGTCATGCGGCGGTCGATGGAGATCGAGCAGCTGTCGGCGACAGCGCAGCGGGAGGGAGAGGTGAAGAAGATCTGGCTCGTGGTGCAGGTGCCGCGGCCAAGGAAGCGCGCATCCTCCCAATGCTCAGGATTATACTTTGGATCGAGCATCTTGACAAGGCCTTTGATCTCCTTGTCGTCAGCGGCGTCGTTCTCGTTCAGGTCGCGCACGTTGAGCAGCACCTCGGCCATCTTGTGGATGGCGTTGTCGCCGCGCTCGGGGGCGGATCCGTGGCAGGAGACGCCGTGCATGTCGACGCGGATCTCCATGCGGCCGCGGTGACCGCGGTAGATGCCGCCGTCGGTCGGCTCGGTGGAGATGACGAATTCGATCTGGTTTCTCGCATCCTCGGGGCCCTTGAAGTATTCGTTGACGATGGACTGCCAGCACATGCCGTCGCAGTCCTCCTCCTGCACGGAGCCGACGACCATGACCTTGTAGCCCTCGGGAATGAGGCCGAGGTCCTTCATGATCTTCGTGCCGTAGGCCGCCGCAGCCATGCCGCCCTCCTGGTCGCTGCCGCCGCGGCCGTAGATGACCTTGTCATCCTCGTAGCCCTCGTACGGGTCGTGCGTCCAGTTTTCGCGGTTGCCGATGCCGACGGTGTCGATGTGGGAGTCGATGGCGATGATCTTGTCGCCCGAGCCCATCCAGCCGATGACGTTGCCGAGCGCGTCGAACTCGACCTTATCGTAACCGAGCTTCTTCATCTCCTCGGCGATGCGGTGGGCGACGCCCTTTTCCTCGCAGCTCTCGCTGGGGATGGCGATCATATCACGCAGGAAGCGGGTCATATCGGGGCCGTAGGCCTGTGCGGCTTTCTTGATGGCTTCGAAATCCATGGTAAAACCTCCGTTAAAAGTAATAGTATTTTCTGTCGATCGGGGTCAATTTTCTGTTACACTGTCCTTATCATAGCATAAGAACGGCAGTTGTCAAACAAAAAATTTGCATTTCAAAAATTTTTTAAGAAAGTGATTGCAATTCGATCAATTTATGGTATTATAGGGATGAAAGAACATGCCCGTGCCGATGGAAAGCTGTGCAACTTGCACAGCAAAATGCCCGGGCAGGCAGAGGAGGGATAGACCATAGAAGCCGCAACGCTGAAGACACTGGAGCAGGTCGCAAAGGGCATCGCCGCGACCTTTGGCAGCCATTGCGAGGTGGTGATCCACGATGTGGGTGCCAAGCACCCCGAGCATTCCATCGTTGCCATCGAGAACGGCCACGTCACAGGCCGCAAGGTGGGCGACGGCGCGTCGCACGTTGTTTTAGAGCAGGTGCGTCAGGCCGACGCGCAGCCGAGCGACCACTTGAGCTACCTCACCAAAACGCCGGACGGGAAGATATTGAAGTCTTCCACCATGTACATCCGCGGCAGGAACGGCAAGGTGGTTGCAATCCTTGGCATCAATTACGACATTTCCTCGCTCCTGATGGTCGAGGATGCGGTGCACGAGTTGATCGACACAAAGGATAAGACGCAGGGCGAGCCGGAAAAGATCGTGAACGTCAATGACCTGCTTGACGAGCTCATCGCCCAGTCGGTCGCGCTTGTCGGTAAACCCGTCGCGCTGATGAACAAGGAAGATAAGATGCGCGCCATCGGTTTTTTGAGCCAGAACGGAGCATTCCTCGTCACAAAGTCCGGAGACAAGATCGCAAAATACTTCGGCATATCCAAATATACACTATATTCTTATATTGACAAACAACAGGAGGAGAAGTGAACCATGGGCAAGATCGATTTGACCATCAACAAGACCGGCCTGCAGCACAACATTGAGAAGGCCAAGGAAAACAACGTTATCATCCCGACCATCGCGCAGATGCAGCATCCTGAGACCATCCCTGAGAAAATTCAGGAAAAGCTCAAGACCGTCGGCCTTTGGGACGTCAACCCGCTGAACCTCTTCCGCATCACGTGGAAGAACGAGGCCAAGGAGTCCGGCGGCCTCTATCAGGCCGTGCCGAATTATGTTGAAATTCCGTCCGAGCTCTCCGGCGTTCCCTGCCGCATCCTCGCCATGGCGGGCAAGTGGTTCCCCACGGGCTGCCACAAGGTCGGCGCTTCGTTCGGCTGCCTCGCCCCGCGCCTCGTCACCGGCCAGTTCGACGCGACGTATCATCACGCCGTGTGGCCCTCCACCGGTAACTACTGCCGCGGCGGCGCGTTCAACTCGAAGCTCCTCGCCGTCGACTCCGTCGCCATTCTCCCCGCGGAGATGAGCAAGGAGCGCTTCGACTGGCTCTCCAAGATTGCCGGTCAGGTCATTGCGACGCCAGGCTGCGAGTCCAACGTCAAGGAGATTTTCGACAAGACCTGGGAGCTCAAGCAGGACCCCAGCATGATGATCTTCAACCAGTTTGAAGAGATGGGCAACCCGCTGTGGCACTACAATGTCACGGGCTACGCCCTTGCAGACCTCTTCGAGGCCGTGAAGAAGCCCGGCCAGCGTCTCGCGGGCGCGTGCTTCACCTCCGGTTCCGCCGGTACGATGAGCGCGGGCGACCTCCTCAAGGAGCGTTATCCAGGCATGAAGCTCGGCGTGGGCGAAGCGCTCCAGTGCCCGACGATCCTGAATAACGGCTTCGGCGGCCACCGCATTGAGGGCATCGGCGACAAGCACATCCCCTGGATCCACAACGTGAAGAACACTGACATGGCCATCGCCATCGACGACGAGGATTCCCAGCGTTTGCTGCGCCTTTTCAACACGGCAGAGGGCAAGAAGTACCTCAAGGAAGAGCTCAAGCTCTCCGACGAGCTCATCGAAAAGCTCACCTGGCTCGGCATCTCCGGCATCGCAAACGTCCTGTGCTGCATCAAGATGGCCAAGTACTATGAGCTGACCGAGGACGACGTCGTCTGCACCGTTCTGACCGACTCCGCTGTGATGTACGGCAGCCGCATTGAGGAGCTCAACGAGAAGCACGGCGCCTACAGCGAAGAGGAAGCCCGCCTTGACCACAACCTGCACATGCTCGGCCTGAAGACCGACAGCATGATGGAGCTGACGTACGAGGACCGCAAGCGCATCCACAACCTCAAGTACTACACCTGGGTCGAGCAGCAGGCGCGCGACGTCAAGGACCTCAACGCCCTCTGGTACGACACCAAGGGTACGTGGGACGCTGTCCACGCGCAGGCGAAGGAGCTCGACGAGCTCATCAACGAGTTCAACGAGGCCACCGGCCTTCTCAAAGCGCTCTAAGAGCGCGAAAGGGGAGCAGGAACCCCTTGCTCCAAACCCTGTTAGGATGATAAAAGGGGGTATCTCGAAGAGATGCCCTCTTTTTTATACCCCTCAAAGGGGGGACGCGCCCTGCGGGCGCGGGGAAAGCAGCGCCGCAGGCGCTGCACGAATGCGACCCCCATTTTCTTTCCCGAGAAAGAAAACGGGCGTCGCCCGTCCAAAAGAAAGGCGTTTAGATTGGCAGTCTCAATCTCGAATGACCTTTATGCCTCCGGAATGGAAATGCCTGCGCGCGGCGAAGCCGCGTTTAGCGTTGCTATACGATTTGGCCTACTTCTATTATCCGCTGCCGCTCTGCCCATCTTGTAGAAGTACACAGTAATCACCGTCTACCGAAGCACTCCACAATGCGGCGAGCGCCAGCAATGCCGCATTCGGCACGCAGTCTGCCGCCAAGCAAACGTCACTCGCGCCTCACGATAGTAAGGCGCGGTTGAGAGTTGTCACGAAACGCAGGGGGTTCATGGCGAAGCCATGTACACCGCACCCCGATTACCCGCAAGGGGTATGCCACATCCGTAAGGCAGCAAAGCTGCCGACGGCTGTGCAATCCGCAGGCTGCGCAGCTCTTCGAGCTACAAACTGCCAATGTGCGGGGTCAAGGGGTAAGACCCCTTGCCTTTCTCTGGGGGTTCCAAAGGGGGTATTCTCTTTGGAAAGAGAATACCCCCTTTGCCCCGCGTCCCCACGGCAGTAGGACAGAACACCGCGCCCTTTGGGCATCCAAAAAGAGAATACAGCTTTCACTGTATGAATAAAAAACGTTCAACGAACAAAAGAAAGTTGAGGATCACCTATCATGAACAAAACGAAAACCGCTATGATCACTGTCTGCGGACGGCCTAACGTCGGCAAATCCAGCCTGACGAACGCCCTTGTGGGCGAGAAGATCGCCATCGTGTCGAACAAGCCCCAGACCACGCGCAACCGCATTTACGGCGTGGTGAACCGCGGCGACACGCAGTACGTGCTGCTCGACACGCCTGGATTCCACAAGGCGCGCAACCGCCTGGGCGACTACATGGTCAAGGTCACGCGCGAATCCATCGCGGACGTGGACGCGGTGCTGCTGCTCGTTGAGCCAGTGGCGCACGTCGGCATCCCTGAAGCCGAGCTCATCGAAAAGATCAAGGCTTCTCACCTGCCGGCGATTTTGTGCATCAACAAGATCGACACTGTCGAGAAAAAGGACGACCTGCTCGCCGTCATCGCGGCCTACAGCGAGGCGTATGCGTTTGACGCCGTTATCCCCATTTCCGCGCGCACGCACGAGGGGCTGGACGATCTGATGAACGAGCTCGGTAAGTACGCCTCTGAGGGTCCGCAGCTCTTCCCTGACGGCATGACGACTGACCAGCCCGACCGTCAGGTCGTGGGCGAGATCGTGCGCGAAAAGCTGCTGCGCAACCTCGA
>OOCZ01000719.1_pt1 | contig 24341 bp, 17 predicted proteins | sample 1671631 | NCBI WGS metagenome assembly OOCZ01 (sample SAMN06348176, study PRJEB24527) | human gut metagenome | reverse complement strand
AGCAGGTCATGAAGAGCGGCAACTACGCTCTGGCTGGCCGCCGCATGAAGAAGCGTCAGTTCCGCAACCTGTGGATCTGCCGCATCAACAACGCAGTTCGTCCTCTGGGCATGAACTACTCCTCCTTCATGGCTGGCCTGAAGAAGGCAGGCATCGAGCTGAACCGCAAGATGCTGTCCGAGATGGCTATCAACGATCCCAAGAGCTTTGCCGCTCTGGTCGAGACCGTGAAGAACGCCTGATAAAGACCTTGCATCGTGACGCCCGCGCGTATACGCGGGCGTCCGTTTTGTATCCGGGCATTTTTTGCGGCCAGGGAAACAAGGCAACGGGGCAGCGCCCTGCCGCAGAAATCTGCGGCAGACGCTGCCCTTTTTCTATTGTATCCAAAGCAAAAGCTACACACCTGTTCGGGAGGAACTCATGGACGAAAAGATCACCAGCCGGGAAAACGCAAAGATAAAATACGCCTGCCGCCTTGCTTCCGGTGCAGCATTCCGCCGCACCGAGGGGCGTTTTCTGGCCGAGGGGCGCAAGCTGTGCCCGGAACTTGCCCGGGGCGCAGAGCTGGAGACCCTGTTTTATACCGAAAATGCGCTGGAAAAGTGCCCGGAGCTTGCCGCTTTGCCGGGCGAGCACTATCTGGTAGAGGATCATGTGGCGGACAAGCTGGCAGACGTGGGCACCCATCAGGGGGTGTTCGGGGTGTTCCGCACCCCGGTGCACACTTTGGAGGAGGTGCGCCCCGGCGGGCGGTATCTGGCGCTGGAACGGGTGCAGGACCCCGGCAACGTGGGCACTTTGCTGCGCAGTGCGGCCGCCTTTGGCTTTGACGGTGTCATCCTCAGCGAGGGCTGCGCCAGCGTCTACGCCCCCAAGACCCTGCGCGCCTCCATGGGCGCAGCGGTGCGCATCCCGGTCATCGAGACCGGAGCCATGCCGCAGGCCATCGCCCTGCTGCGGGAAAAAGGTATCACCTGCCTTGCGGCGGCGCTGTACCAGTCCCAGCCCCTCAGCGCGGCAAAGGCCGGGTATCCCGGCGGCGTCTGCGTGGTCATCGGCAGCGAGGGACAGGGTCTGACCGATGAGACCATCGCCGCCTGCAACAGCACGGTGCGCATCCCCATGACCGACCGGGTGGAAAGCCTGAACGCCGGTATCGCGGGCAGCATCCTGCTGTGGCATTTCCGGGAGGAGAGCCTGTGACCGGGCAGACCAGCCTGTTCCCGCCGGAGCCTGCACCCGACCCGCTGCTGTGCTGGCTGTGGCTGTCGCAGGTGCTGGGACCCGCCAGTCTCCACGCCGGAAAGGTGCTGGACGCCTTTGGTGGCGCACAGGAGGCGTGGGAAGCGCGGGAGACCGAGGAATTCCGGCAGGCAGCAGGGGATACAGCCTTTAAGCGTGCAGCGCAGCTGGATGCAGAAAGCTTCCACACGCTGGTGATGCAGTGCGATGCTCTGCGGGTGCGCATCCTGCCCTTTGACGACCCGGACTACCCGCTGGCCTTTTCCCGCATCCCGGATATGCCGCTGGTGCTCTACTGCACCGGCGACCCCCGCTGGCTCAACGAGCCCGGGGCGGTGGGCATCGTGGGCAGCCGCAAGCCCACGGAATACGGCCTGAACGCAGCGGCAGATATCGGCGGGGAACTGGCAAAAAACGGAGCCATCATCGTCAGCGGTCTGGCCGATGGGCTGGACAGCGCCGGGCACCGGGCGGCAGTGAAAAACGACTGCCCCACCATTGCGGTGATGGGCGTACCCATCGACCGCACCTACCCGGCAGCCAATGCCGCCCTGCGCCAGCAGATCGAGCGCAAGGGCTGCGTCATCAGCGAGTACCCGCCTTACAGTGAATATGTTGGCCCTAACTGCTTTTTGCAGCGCAACCGGCTCATCGCGGCGCTGTCCTCTGCCGTACTGGTGGTGGAAGCGCGGGAAAAAAGCGGCACCATGTCCACCGTTGCCCACGCCGAGCGCTACGGCAAGCCGGTGTACGCCGTGCCGGGGAGTATCTACTCCCCCAATTCGGCAGGCACGAACGGTCTGCTGCGGGATGGCCGCGCCCGGGCAGTGGCCGGTGCAGCCGACCTGTTGGCGGCGCTGGGGCTGCACAGTCGGCAGGAGGCACCGGCGGCCGCAAAGCAACCTGCACCCCTGAGCGATACCGAGCGCCGGGTGCTGGCGGGCATCGGGCCAAAGCCTGTGGGCATCGAGGAGCTGTGCGTGAGCACCGGCCTGCCTATGTCCGCACTGCTGGGCACCCTGATGAAGCTGGAACTCACCGGCCGGGTGTACAAGCAGCCGGGGCAGCGGTATGTGCTGCGGTAAAATTGTGGAATATTTCCGCTGGTAAAGCACACAACAGCTGTGGTACAATAATATGAGCGAATGACCGTGCATCCCTTTGGGGGCACGTTGCAGATAGAGGAGAAAAGAAGAAATGGCGAAACTGGTTATCGTGGAGTCGCCTGCAAAGGCGAAAACCATCGGCAAATATCTGGGCGATGACTACGAGGTCACCGCCAGCATGGGCCATATCCGCGATCTGCCCGCATCTCAGCTGGGCATTGATGTGGAGCATGGCTATACCCCGCAATACATCAGCATCAAGGGCAAGGAAAAGCTCATCAAGGAGTTGAAGAGCAAGGCCAAACACGCCGACGGCGTGCTGCTGGCGACCGACCCGGACCGCGAGGGCGAGGCCATCAGCTGGCATCTGGCTAATATTCTGGGGCTGGACCCCCACGAGCCCAACCGTGTCACCTTTGACGAGATCACCAAAAAGGGTGTGAAGGAGGGCATGGCCCATCCCCGCGCCATTGATGAGGATCTGTTCAACGCCCAGCAGGCGCGCCGCGTGCTGGACCGTCTGGTGGGCTATAAGCTCAGTCCGTTCCTGTGGCGCAAGGTGCGCCGCGGCCTGTCCGCAGGCCGTGTGCAGAGCGTGGCGGTGCGGCTGATCGACGACCGGGAAAAGGAAATCGAAAACTTCAAGCCCGATGAATACTGGAACGTGGACGCCACCCTGGGTGCCGGGCACAAAAGCTTTGTGGCACGCCTTGCCACGGACGCCAACGGCAAAAAGCTGCTGCCCAAAAGCGAGGCCGAGGCCCGCGCCATCGAGAAGGGCTTGGAGGGCGCAAGCTATGTGGTGAGCGAACTCAAGCGCGGCAAGCGCGCAAAGCAGCCCACTCCGGCCTTTATTACCAGTACCCTGCAGCAGGAGGCCTCCCGCCGCTTGGGCTTTACAGCCACCCGCACCATGCGCGCCGCCCAGACCTTGTACGAAGGCGTGGACATTGCCGGACACGGCATGATGGGTCTTATCACCTATATGCGTACCGACAGTCTGCGCATTTCGGACGAGGCTGTGGCTGCCGCCAAGGAGTATATCGCCGGTGCTTACGGCGAGGCGTATATCTGCCCCTATAAGCGCACATGGAAGACCAAGAGCGCCACGGCAGCACAGGACGCCCACGAAGCCATCCGTCCCTCTGTGCCGTCCCTGACCCCGGACGAGGTGGACAAGAGCATCAGCGGCGACACCGCAAAGCTGTACCGCATGATCTGGAGCCGCTTTATGGCAAGCCAGATGGCAGACTGCCAGCAGGATACCGTGTCGGTCACCGTCAGCGCGGCAGACTACCACTTCAAGGCCAGCGGCTACACCGTGACCTTTGACGGCTTTACCGCCCTGTACGAAGAAGCCACCGACGAAAAGGAAAAGAAGGAAACGAACCTTCCCCCGCTGGAGCAGGGACAGGTGCTCAAGCTGCGGGAGTTGAAGAGCGAGCAGAAGTTCACCCAGCCGCCCGCCCGCTACACTGAAGCTACCCTCATCAAGGCGCTGGAAGAAAACGGCATCGGACGCCCCTCTACCTACGCGCCCATCATCACCACCATCATCGACCGCGGCTATGTGGAACGCGACCAGAAAAAGCTTAAGCCCACTCTGCTGGGACGGGCTGTGGACGGGCTGATGCTGGAACAGTTCCCCCACATCGTGGACGTGGATTTCTCCGCCCAGATGGAGAAGAATCTGGATAAGGTGGAAAGTGGCAAGGCCGACTGGCGCAAGACCGTGGATGACTTCTATCAGGGCTTTGAGGCCAGTCTGGAGCAGGCCGAAAAGAACATGGAGGGCAAAAAGGTCAAGGTGCCGGACGAGCCTTCCAGCGAGGTGTGCGACCTGTGCGGCCGCCCCATGGTCATCAAGGTGGGCAAGTACGGCAAGTTCCTGGCCTGCAGCGGTTTCCCGGAGTGCCGGGGCACCAAGCGTCTGGTCAAGGACACCGGAGGCATCTGCCCCAAGTGCGGCAAGGGCCGCATGCTGGAGCGCAAGAGCGCAAAGGGCCGCATCTACTACGGCTGCGAGCGCTACCCGGACTGCGACTTCATGACCTGGGATATGCCGGTGGCCACCAAGTGCGAAAAGTGCGGCTCCACCCTCTTCCGCAAGGGCTCCAAGCTCTATTGCGCCAAAGAGGGCTGCGGCTTTGAGATGCCGGTGCCTAAAAAAGATTAAAGGAAAAATAAACGGATGAGCGATTATAAAGTAACCATTCTGGGCGCCGGTCTGGCGGGCTGCGAAGCGGCCCTGTGGCTGGCCGGTAAGGGCGTACAGGTGGACCTGTATGAGCAGAAGCCGATGCACTTCTCGCCCGCACACAAGAGCGAGGGCTTTGCGGAGCTGATCTGTTCCAACAGCCTGAAGGCCGAGCGGCTGGACTCTGCGTCCGGCCTGCTGAAGGAAGAGATGCGCCGCATGGGCAGCCAGCTGCTGCAGGCGGCGGAGGTGGCCCGCGTGGCCGCCGGCGGTGCACTGGCCGTGGACCGCGACACCTTCAGCACGGAGGTCACCCGCCGGGTGGAGGAGTGCCCCAACATCACCGTGCACCGCCAGCCGGTGGAGCACATCGACGAAAGCGCCCCCATCCTGGTGGCCACCGGCCCCCTGACCGACGGGAAACTGGCGGACGAGATCGGTGCCCTGACCGGCGACGAGCGCCTGCACTTCTACGATGCCGTGGCGCCCATCGTGACGGCCGAGAGCCTGGACTACAACAAGGTGTTTGCCGCCTCCCGCTATGGCCGCGGAGATGCCGACTACCTGAACTGCCCCTTCAACAAGGCCGAGTATGAGGCGTTCCATGCGGCGCTGGCTGCGGCCGAGCGTGCCCCGCTGCACGACTTTGACACCGGGGCAGAGCAGAGCGCCCGGCCCGACCCGGACGCTCACGGCAAAAAGGCCGATACCGTGACCGTGTACGAGGGCTGCATGCCCATCGAGATCATGGCTGCCCGCGGTGCCGACACCATGCGGTTTGGCCCCCTGCGCCCGGTGGGCCTGGTGGACCCCAACACCGGCCACCGCCCCTGGGCCAACGTCCAGCTGCGGGCCGAGAACAAGGAGCGCACCCTGTACAACATCGTGGGCTTCCAGACCAACCTCAAGTGGGGAGAGCAAAAGCGGGTATTCAGCATGATCCCCGGCCTGGAACATGCCGAGTTCGTGCGGTACGGTGTCATGCACCGCAACACCTTCCTGGATGCACCTCGTGTATTGAGTGCGGGCCTGTGCCTGAAGGAGCACCCCAATGTGTTCTTTGCCGGGCAGATCACCGGCTTTGAGGGCTACATGGAAAGTGCCGCCTGTGGCCTTCTGGCTGCGCGGAACCTCTATGCCCGGCTGGAAGGCCGGGAGCTGCCGCCCCCGCCGGCGGACACCATGTGCGGCGCACTGGTGCAGTACCTGACCACCGAGAACAAGAACTTCCAGCCGATGGGCGCGAACATGGGCATCCTGCCCCCGCTGCCGGAGGACAAGCGTCCCCGCGACAAGCGCCTGCGTTACATGGCACAGGCCGAGCGCGCTGTTGCCAGCTTCCAGCAGTGGCTGGATGAAACCGCCCTGTAACCACAGGGCCGATCTCCCGGAACAGAAAGGAGCGCAACTATGAAGATCATTGTAGACATGATGGGCGGCGACAACGCCCCTCTGGCCGTGCTGGAAGGCACGGCACAGGCCGTGAAGGAATACGGCGTGCAGATCCTCGGCGTGGGCAATGAGGAACTGGTGCGCAGGACGGCGGCGGACAATAACATCCCGCTGGACGGCATCGAGCTGGTGAACTGCACCGAGGTCATCGAGATGTGCGATGAACCTGCCCGCGCCATCCGCCAGAAGAAGGATTCTTCCATCGTGGTGGGTCTGAATCTGCTGAAGGAGGGCAAGGGCGATGCCTTTGTCTCTGCCGGCAGTACCGGTGCACTGCATGTGGGCGCAAGCCTCATCGTGCGCACCCTCCGGGGGGTAAAGCGTCCGGCTCTGGCCACCATGGTGCCCGCCAAAAAGCAGGCTTACCTGCTGCTGGACTGCGGTGCCAACGTGGAGTGCCGCCCGGAGATGCTGGCCGCCTTTGCGGTCATGGGCAGCTGCTATGTGAACAAAGTAGAGGGACGCAAAAACCCCAGCGTAGCACTGGCCAACAACGGTGCCGAGGAGAGCAAGGGCACTCCCGTGCTGCGGGACGCCCACCAGCTGCTCAAGACCACCCCGGGCATCCGCTTTGTGGGCAATATCGAGCCGCGTGATGTGCCCAACGGTGAGGTGGACGTGGTGGTCTGCGATGGCTTTACCGGCAACGTCATCCTCAAGCTGACCGAGGGCGTGGCAAAGATGCTGCTGGGAATGCTCAAGCAGATGTTCCTTGCAAACCTTGGCGGCAAGCTGGCTTACCTGCTGCTCAAGGGCGGCGTTACCGACCTGAAGCACCAGATGGACAGCGAGGAGTACGGCGGTGCACCCTTCCTTGGCGCAAAGCAGCCGGTCATCAAGGCACACGGCTCCTCCAAGGCAAAGGGCATCAAAAACGCCATCCGGCAGGCAAAGATCTGCGTGGAGAACGATTTGTGCGGCACCATGCAGTCCGCACTGGACGAGCTGGCCGCAGCACAGAAAACTGAGGAATAAAAGGGAGTAAAAACGACCATGAGCCATCAGTTGGAAACTATCATCGGTTACAAATTCAAAAACCCGGAACTGCTGGAAATCGCGCTTACCCACACCAGCTACGCCAACGAGAGCCGCACCCCGGTCAAGCACAACGAGCGGCTGGAGTTTCTGGGCGACAGCGTTTTGCAGATCGTATCCGCAGACTACCTGTTCCACGCCTACGCAGACCGCCCGGAGGGCGACCTGACCCGCATCCGCGCCAGCCTTGTCAGCGAGAGTGCACTGTTCCAGTTTGCGCAGGAGATCGACCTTGGTGAGTATCTGCGCCTTGGCCGTGGTGAGGAGCGCTGCGGCGGCCGCACCCGTCCCAGTGTGGTGTCGGACGCCTTCGAGGCCGTTATTGCCGCCTTGTATCTGGACGGCGGCATGGAGGTGGCGCGCAAGTTCATCCTGCCCTTCATCACTGAGGGCAAGCACGCCGAGGCGGACTACAAGACCCGTTTGCAGGAGATCGTGCAGCAGAACCCGGAAGAGCGCCTGAGCTATGTGGTGGAAAGCGAGTCCGGCCCGGATCACGACAAGCATTTCGTGGTGGCGGTGCGCTTTAACTCCGACCGCGTGGCGCGGGGCGAGGGACGCAGCAAAAAAGCCGCCGAGCAGTGTGCCGCCAAGGAAGCACTCAAGCTGCTGGGTGTGATAAAGGAAAAGTAAATGGTATTCAAGGAACTGGAGATCCAGGGCTTTAAAAGTTTTCCCGATAAGGTAAAGATCAGTTTTGATACCGGCGTCACCGGCGTGGTGGGCCCCAACGGCTCCGGCAAGTCCAACCTTTCGGACGCAGTGCGCTGGGTGCTGGGCGAGACCAGTTCCCGCCAGCTGCGTGCCGCCGGCAAAATGGAGGACGTCATCTTCGGCGGCACCCGCAAGCGCAGCCCCATGGGCTTTGCGCAGGTGCGGCTGACGCTGGACAACGCCGCCCACACGCTGGATGTGGACGCGGACGAGGTGACCATCGGCCGCAAATACTACCGCTCCGGCGACAGCGAGTACACCATCAACGGGCAGGTATGCCGCCTGCGGGACGTGTACGAGTTGCTGCTGGATACCGGCATCGGACGGGACGGCTACTCGGTCATCGGGCAGGGACGCATTGCGGAGATCGTGGCAGCCAAAAGCAGCGAGCGCCGCGAGATCTTTGAAGAAGCCTGCGGCATTGCCAAGTACCGCTACCGCAAGACCGAAGCCGAGCGCCGTCTGGCCGCAGCGGGCGAGAACTTGGAACGGTTGCGGGATATCCTTGGCGAGCTGGAAAGCCGGGTGGGTCCGCTGGAAAAAGAAAGCGCCAAGGCGCAGAAGTTTCTGGAACTGAGCGCCCAGCGCAAAACGCTGGAAGTGACCCTGTGGACCGATGGGGTGCACCGCGCCCGGGAAGCCGTGCGCCAGCAGGTGCGGGACTACGAGACCGCCCAGACCGACTACGAGCGTTTTGACCGGGAGACCAAGGCCGCCGAGCAGGAGGCTGAGGAGATCCGTATGCAGGCACAGCAGCTGACGGTTGCTGTCGAGCGCCTGAATGGGGATATCCGCAGCATCACCCAGCAGATCAGCGGCTCCGAAAGCCGCATCGCCGTGCTGGAAAACGATATTCTGCGCAACGATGAGAGCGCGGCTTCTTTGCAGCAGGAGATCGCCGCCGGGCAGCAGGACACCGCCGAAGCGGATGCCGCCTTGCAGCGCCACCGTGCTGTGGCAAAGACCATGGAAGCTGCGGGCGAAAAGCTTGCGGCAGAGATCGAGGCGCTGAACACGGAGCTTGCCCGGCTGGCAGATGCCAGCACCGCCAGCGGTGCCCGCAAGGACAGCCTGCGGGCAGAGCTTGCCGACCGCACCGCAAAGCGCACCGAGGCACAGGTGGCACAGGCTGCCGCCGAAGCCGCCGGAGACACCGCCCGGCAGCGTCTGCCCGCGCTGGAACAGAGCGCCCGGGATGCCGCCGCACAGCTGGAGGAAACAAGACAGGATCTGGCCGATACCGTAAAATACCGGCAGACGCTGGAGGAAAACGAAAAGCAGCTGGGCAACATCCGCTCCGGTCTGGAACTCAAGCTGCGCAGCCGCAAGGCCGCGCTGGACGAAGCCGATGCCGCCGAGCAGCGGCTGGGCAGGGAACTGGATGCCGCCCGGCAGCGCCTTTCGGTGCTGCGGGAGCTGGAAAAGAACATGGACGGCTACCAGAACTCGGTGCGCGCGGTCATGCGCGCCGCCGGAGCCCGCCGTCTGCGGGGTGTTCTGGGGCCGGTATCCACCATCCTGAAGGTGGAGCCCGGGTGCGAGGTTGCCATCGAGACCGCACTGGGCGGTGCGCTGCAGAACATCGTGGTGGAAAACGAAGCCGCCGCGAAAGCCGCCATCGCCCTGCTGCGCAATGACCATGCAGGCCGCGCCACCTTTTTACCGCTGGATACCGTGCAGCCCGGCGTGTTCCGGGGACGGCTGTCCGGCACGGCACGGCTGGCCTCTGCGCTGGTGCAGGCCGACCCCCGGTACGAGAATATCGTCTCGAACCTGCTGGGGCGCATTATCGTGGTGGAGGATATCAACGAAGCCTCCCGCGTGGCGCGGGACAACGGCTACCACAACAAGGTGGTCACCATGGATGGACAGGTCATCAATGCAGGCGGCAGCTTTACCGGCGGCAGCGTGCAGCGCAGCGCCGGTCTGTTTACCCGCAAGCAGGAAATGGAAGAGCTGCGCCTGAAGGCGGCCAAGCTGCAAAAAGACTGCTTTGCCGCACAGGAAAAGACTGACCAGTGTAAAGAGCAGGCAGACGCTTTGCAGGCAGAGCTGACCGCCACCGCCAGCGAGCAGATCACTGCCGCCAACGACCGGGTGCGTGCAGAGGCGGAGCAGAAGCGGCTGGAAGCCGCCGCTGCCCAGCTGGAAACTGCCGTGCAGAACGCACAGCAGCAGATGGACGCTTTGCAGGCAGCCTTGAACGACAGCAGCGCCAAGGCCGATGCCGCTGCCTTGCAGCAGGCAGAGTTGACGGCGCAGATCGAGCAGCTGACCGCCGAGCTGAGCCGCATCGCAGAGGGCAGCGACAGCTTTCTGACCCAGCAGAACCAGCTGGCACAGGCGCTCAGCGCCAAGCGGCTGGAACAGGTGACCCGCCGCAAGGATGCGGAGCTGGCTTACAGCCAGATCGCTGCGCTGGAGCAGCGTGCCAAGGACGCCGCTGCCCGCCGCACTGCGCTGGAAGAAAGCCTTGCCGCCCTTGCCGCCCGCAGCGAAGCCTGCCGCACCGAGATCGCAGCTATCCGCAAGGCCAAGACCGACAGCCAGACCACCATCACCCAAAAGGAGCGGGCCATCCGCGAAGCCACCGAAAAGCGGCTTGCCTGCCAGCAGAAGGAAACGGAAGCGCTGGCAAAAGCCCGCACCGCCTCCGACAGCCGCGAGGAGATGGGCCGGGAGATGGCACGCCTTGCCGAGCGCAAGGCCGCTGCAGAGACCGAGTACGACCAGACCGTGGCAAAGCTGTGGGACGAGTACCAGCTCTCGGTCAGTCAGGCGGAGCAGCTGTGCGTGGAGTTTGACAGCCTGCCCACTCTGCGGGCACAGGTGGCCGACCTGCGCGGCAAGATCCGCGCCCTTGGCAGCGTGAATGTGAGCGCCATTGAGGAGTATAAGGAAGTCAAAGCCCGCTACGATGAACTGTCCCGTCAGGTGACCGACGTGGAGGAGAGCCGCAACGAGCTGAGCCGCATGATCGCAAAGCTTTCCGCCCAGATGCGGGAGATCTTCACCGACAGCTTCCGCGCCATCAACGAAAACTTCAGCCGCGTGTTCACCGAGCTGTTCGGCGGCGGCGAAGCCAGCCTTGTGCTGGAGGACGAAAGCGATGTGCTGGCCTGCGGCATCGGCATCCGGGTGGCACCGCCGGGCAAGGTCATCAAAAATCTGGAAGCTCTCTCCGGCGGTGAGCAGGCGCTGGTGGCTATCAGCATCTACTTTGCCATTCTGGCGGTGAACCCCGCGCCCTTCTGCATTCTGGACGAGATCGAAGCCGCCTTGGACGATGCCAACGTGGTGCGGTTTGCCCAGTATCTGCGCCGCATCAGCGATAAGACCCAGTTCATCGTCATCACCCACCGCCGCGGCACCATGGAGGCCGCCAACGTGCTGTATGGCGTTACCATGCAGGAGGACGGCGTGTCCAAGCTGCTCAAGCTGGATCTGGAACAGGTTGACGCAACGCTGGTTTCCTGATATAAAATAAACAGAAAATAGATAGGAGGACCACTATGGCGTTCTTCGGATTTGGAAAAAAAGAAAAAGACAAGATGAAAACGGGTCTGGAAAAGACCCGCACCGGCTTCTGGGGCAGCATTATGAACACCCTGACCGGCAGCGTCATCGACGATGAGATGTACGATGATCTGGAAGAGCAGCTGATCCTTGCCGACGTAGGCGGTGAGGTGGCGGTGCATCTGGTGGATAAACTCCGCGACCGTGTGCGCGATAAGGGGCTCAAGACCGGCGAACAGGCCGCAGATGCCCTGCGCGACATCATTGCCGAGGAGATGACCCCGGAGGCCGAGATGGCGCTGGACGGCAAGCCCGCCGTCATTCTGGTCATCGGCGTCAACGGCGTGGGCAAGACCACCAGCATTGCCAAGCTGGCCGATTATTACACCCGGCAGGGCAAGCGGGTCATGCTGGCCGCCGGTGATACCTTCCGTGCCGCTGCCAGCGAGCAGCTGGAGATCTGGGCAAGCCGTGCCGGTGTGCCCATCGTCAGCGCGGGCGAGGGCGCAGACCCCGCCGCCGTCATCTTTGATACGGTCAAGTCTGCCACCGCACGCGGCTATGATATGGTCATTGCGGACACCGCAGGCCGTCTGCACAACAAAGCAAACCTGATGGCAGAGCTTTCCAAGATCAGCCGCAGCGTCAAAAAGGCAAGCCCGGAAGCCAGCCTTGAGACCCTGCTGGTGCTGGATGCCATCACCGGGCAGAACGCCATCAGTCAGGCCAAGGAGTTCTGCAAGGCTGCCGATGCCACCGGCATCATCCTGACCAAGCTGGACGGCACCGCCAAGGGCGGCTGCGTTGTGGCGGTCAAGCAGCGTCTGGGCCTGCCGGTGCGCTTTATCGGTGTGGGCGAGGGCATCGACGACCTGCTGCCCTTCACCCCGGAGGGCTTTGTGGAAGAGCTGCTCCCTCGTGAATGGAAGCATTAAGGGGGCGCGGAAAATGAAAATTTGTGCAGCCACCGGCAACGCCGGTAAGCTCCGCGAGCTGCGCCGCATTCTGGAAGCGCAGGGACATGAGGTGGTCAGCCAGAAGGAACTGGGCATCACCATCGAGCCGGAGGAGACCGGCACCACCTTTGCCGAGAATGCCCTCATCAAGGCCGAGACCATCTGCAAGGCCAGCGGCCTGCCTACCATCGCCGATGACTCCGGCCTGTGTGTGGACGCGCTGGACGGTGCACCCGGTGTGTACAGCGCCCGCTACTGCGGCCACCACGGTGACGATGAAGCCAACAACGATAAGCTTCTGGCTGCCATGCAGGCGGTGCCTGCCGGGCAGCGGGGGGCAAAGTTCGTCTCGGCGGTATGCTTCATCCTGCCGGACGGTCGGCACCTGACCTGCATGGGCGAGTGCCCGGGCAGTATCGCTTTTACGCGGCTGTGCGGCGACTACGGTTTTGGCTATGACCCGCTGTTCATCCCCGCCGACTGCGGCGTGGGCAAAACGGACAAGCGCCCCAACACCGAGAACCGCAGCTACGCCCAGCTGACCCCGGATGAAAAGGACGCCATCAGCCACCGCGGCAACGCGCTGGCAGCGCTGGAAAAGCAGCTGCCCAGCTTTCTGAGTGCAGTCACGGAAGAAGGCGTTATCGCACAGGTGTCTGGAAAAGTAGAAATCAAGCTGAAATGATCGTAAGTCCGAAGATGGCTCGCCCTCTCCGCCTCACCTTGTTCGGCACCTCTCCCAAAGAGAGATTCCTTGACAAAACCACAAACTTTATCTCCTCGCCAGAGGCTCTCCCTTTGGGAGAGCTGGCGCGAAAGCGCCTGAGAGGGCGAGGCCGCTGACAGATACGCCCCATCCCGTGAAAAAGTAAAATTGAAAAATCCGAAATATCAACCTGAAAATAAAGGAGAAAAACTATGCTGACAAGCAAACAGCGCGCCATTCTGCGCGGCAAGGCAAATACCATGGACCCCGTTTACATCGTGGGTAAGGGCGAGATCGACGAGACCCTGATCCAGGGCGTCAAGGACTGTCTGGATGCCCGGGAACTCATCAAGCTCAAGGTGCTGGAAAACAGTATGTACAACGCCCGCGAGGCCGCTGCCAAGCTGGCCGAGGCCACCGGCGCAGACTGCGTGCAGGTCATCGGCTCCAAGTTCGTGCTGTATCTGCAAAAGAAAAAGGACAGCGCCTACGCTGCCCTGCTGAAGTAAGATGAAGATCCTTCTCTATGGCGGCAGCTTCGACCCGCCCCATAACGGCCACCTGAATAATCTGCGTGCAGCGGCAGACCGCGTGCGCCCGGATAAGATCGTGGTGATGCCGGCAGGCACCTCTCCCTTTAAGCAGGGAACGAATGCCTCCGGTGCGCTGCGGCTGGAAATGTGCCGGTGCTTTGCGGCACTGGCGCAGGAGCCCGGAATGCCGCCGCTGGAAGTAAGCGGCTGGGAGGTGGCGCAGGCCGCAGCGGGCAGCCGCAATTATACCGTGCTCACGCTGGAAATGCTGGCAAGGGAAAACCCGGGTGCTGTGCTGTACCTTGCCATTGGCAGCGATATGCTGCTCAGCTTTGAGGGCTGGCACCGCTGGCAGGATATCCTGCGCCTTGCGCGGGTGGTGGTCACCAGCCGGGATATCGGCGATGCCCCGGCGCTGCACGCAAAGGCAAAGCAGCTGGACCCGTCGGGCGGACGCATCCTGTTTGCCCCCGTGCAGGCGCTGCCTATGGCAAGCAGCCAGCTGCGGGCCCGGCTTGCCGCCGGAGAGGAGTGCGAAGCTGAACTGCCGGAGGAAGTGCGCAGCGTCATCCGGCGGGAAGGACTATACCGGAACACAGAAGGAAGTAGCAGATAAATGGATCTGAAACAGGCAAAAGAGCTTGTGCGCAGCCGCTTGAGCGATAAGCGCTACGAGCATACCATCAACGTGAAAAAAATGGCCGTCAAGCTGGCCAAGCACTACGGCACCGACCCGGAGCAGGCCGCACTGGCGGCGCTTTTGCACGATGCCGCCAAGGAACTGCCCAAGGACGAGATGCGCGCCATCATGCAGGCGTACCCGGAATACGCGCAGGGCGGCGAAGCACGCCCCACGCCGGTGTGGCACGGCATCTGCGCCGCCATTCTGGCGCGTACCGAGTGGGGCGTTACGGACGAAGCCGTGCTCAGCGCCATTGCCTGCCATACCGCAGGCAAGGCGGGCATGACCCAGCTAGACAAGATCCTGTATCTGGCCGATATGACCAGTGCCGAGCGGGACTGGCCCGGGGTGGAGAAGCTGCGCAAGCTGGAAATGAAGGACTTGGACGCAGCCATGTTGGCAGCGCTCCGGCAGACGAACGGTTTTGTGCTGTCCGAGGGCAAGCCCTTAGACCCCGAAAGCAAGGCCGCCTACGAGGATATCTTAGCGCACAGCGGGCAGAATGAAGGGTGAAGAGCCGGACGCCGATTAAAAATGGTTCCGGACATCCCCGGATAAAACAATTGCAGATTTTGCCGTACCATGCTATACTGAAGGATATGACAGGTCTGCAGGTGAAAAACTCTGCAGAGCAGTGAAAAGCTGGAGGATACAAAAAGCATGAGCCAAACGCCACGCCATATCAATACAGACCGCTCACTCAGCCGCCCGGGTCAGGCGGCGCGCGCCCCGCAGGCTGCCCCGGAGCAGAACACCCGCAGCACCGCCGGGGCACAGCACGCCCCGCCGCCCCGCCGCCCGGCACAGCCCGACATGGGCGGGAATGACGCACCGCGCCGCCGCAAAAAGAAGAAAAAGACCCCGCTGTGGCTGCCCTTTGCCATTGTGATGGGGGTGATCGCCGTGATCTCCGGTGTGGTGGTGTACGGTGTGAGCCTTGTGAACAAGGTGGAGGACAGTATCCGCCCGGCAGAAAGTGCCCCCTCCATCGTACAGGAAATCCAGACCGCCGAGGAGTACAAGGGCGATGTGGTCAACATTCTGGTCTGCGGCATCGACTTTGAAGAGGGACGCTCTTACAGCGACACCAGCTCCAACGACGGCATGACGGATATGATCCTGTACTGCCAGTTCGATATCAAGGGCGGTGCACTGCGGATGCTGCAGATCCCCCGCAACACGCTGGTGACCACCCAGAACCGCAAGCTTACCCTCTCCAACGGCAAGACCTATGCCGTTTCCAACTACCAGATCAACTCGGTGGCGCTTTCCAACGGCGGCAGCATTGCCGCGCTGGCAGATGTCATCTACGACCAGTACCACCTGCCCATCGACTACTATGTCACCATTGATATGCAGGCGCTGGTGGAAATGGTGGATAACTTCGGCGGCATCGAGGTGTATATCCCCCGGGATATGTCCTACGGCGGCAGTAAGCTGCTGAAGGGCTACCGCAATCTGGATGGTGCCTCGGCGGAGTTCTTTGTGCGCTGCCGCCACGGCGACGGCTACGCAAACTCCGATATCGACCGCTTGAATATGCAGCGCTACTTCTACGCAGGTCTGTTCAAGCGCGCCCGCGCCATGGGCATTACCGATATCCTGAACCAGCTGCCGCTGATATTCAAGGACTATATCCACACGGATATGGATATCACCACCATCGCAAAGCTGCTGGCGTCCTTCCTCAAGATCGACAGCTCCAACATCATTCTGGCGCAGACGCCGGTGTTCATGGGCGTGCCCAACGTGGGCAAGACCGACTCCTTTGCCGGCTACTCCTGCGTGGTGCCGGATGCCGGCTCCATCGCAAACCTGCTCAACCAGTATTTCTGCACCTACACCGGCCCGGTGGAGGTAAGCGAGCTGCACATGGTCACCGACCAGTGGCCCCACGGCAGCGCATCCACCGATGCCAACGTGCAGTATATGGGACGCATCGATAAGGAATCCGATGACGCCATCCTCAGCGGCGATACCGACCTTTCCGGCGCTGTGACCACCGATGGTCAGGCAGCGGGCACCGGACAGTAACAACAAAAACAATGCCCTGCACACCGGGTGCGGGCGTGTTCCGACAGAAGGGAGAAACACATGGATAATTTCAACGACAGCAAGGCGCTTGCCATTGAGATCGCCAAGATTTTGGACAAGAAGAAGGCGCAGGATGTACGGGTGCTCAAGGTAGAAAGCCTGACCGTCCTGACCGATTACTTCGTCATCGCCTCCGGTACCTCCACCACGCAGGTGGCCTCTCTGGCCGACGAGGTGGAGTACGAGCTTTCGCAGAAGGGTCTGGAACCCTACAGCGTTGAGGGTCACGACACCAAGAACTGGGTGCTGCTGGATTACTCCAACGTCATCGTGCACGTCTTTGTGCCCAACAGCCGCGCTTACTATGATCTGGAGCACCTGTGGGCAGACGGCGAGCCGGTGGACATCTCGGAGTACCTGACCCCGGATAGCAGCATTGAATAATTAAGGCAAACAGGTCTACCTTCGGTAAAAGTCCTCTTTGTTATTGCGGCGCAATAGGGAAAGTTAGCAAAAACGCCCCCTTTGGGGAGTTGGCAGGGCGAATGCCCTGACTGAGAGGGTTTATACCGGAAGTACCTTAAAAGCATACGCCCCCAAGCAACGGTATTTTGGTTAAAGTCTGGAGCTGATTACAAACATGAAGTATGATTACAAGGCTGTTGAAGCCAAGTGGCAGAAGGTGTGGGAGGACGAAAAGACCTTCCACGTCGAGATCGACCACAAAAAGCCCAAGTTCTATGCCCTTGTGGAGTTCCCGTATCCCTCGGGTGCAGGCCTGCACGTCGGCCATCCCCGCAGCTACACCGCGCTGGACGTGGTAAGCCGCAAGCGCCGTAAAAACGGCTACAACGTGCTGTACCCCATGGGCTGGGATGCCTTCGGTCTGCCCACCGAGAACTTCGCCATGAAGAACCACATCCACCCGGCCATCGTCACCAAGAGCAACGTGGACCATTTCCGCAGCCAGCTCAAGGCGCTGGGCTTCTCCTTTGACTGGGATCGCGAGATCAACACCACCGACCCCGAGTACTACAAGTGGACCCAGTGGATCTTCCTGCAGCTGTACAAGCACGGTCTGGCTTATAAAAAGGCTACCACCGTCAACTACTGCACCGGCTGCAAGGTCGTTCTGGCCAACGAGGAAGTTGTAAACGGCGTGTGCGAGCGCTGCGGCAGCCCCGTTGTGCAGCGCGTGAAGAGCCAGTGGATGCTGAAGATCACCGCTTACGCGGACCGCCTGATCGATGATCTGGACCAGGTGGATTACATCGACCGTGTCAAGACCCAGCAGCGCAACTGGATCGGCCGCAGCCATGGCGCTGAGGTCAACTTTGAAACCTCTGCCGGTGATACCCTGACCGTCTATACCACCCGCGCGGATACCTTGTTCGGCGTTACCTACATGGTCATCTCCCCGGAGCATGCCTACATCAAAAAGTGGATCGATGCCGGGCTGATCAAGAACGCGGATGCCGTAAAGGCATACCAGGATGAAGCCGCCCGCAAGAGCGACTTTGAACGTACCGAGCTGAACAAGGAAAAGACCGGCGTTAAGCTCGAGGGCGTGACTGCCACCGACCCCGTCAACGGCGCAGAGGTGCCCATCTTTATCTCTGACTATGTTCTGGCAACTTACGGCACCGGTGCTATCATGGCCGTGCCTGCCCACGACAGCCGCGACTGGGAGTTCGCCAAGAAGTTCGGCCTGCCCATCATCGAGGTCGTCAAGGGCAATACCCCGGCCAACCTGGATGAGGCTGCCTTTACCGATGTTGCCACCGGCACGCTGGTCAACTCCGGCTTCCTGACCGGTTTGTCCGTTGAAGATGCCAAGGAAAAGATGTATGCCTGGCTGGAAGAAAACCACAAGGGCTGCAAGAAGGTCAACTTCAAGCTGCGTGACTGGGTGTTCAGCCGCCAGCGTTACTGGGGCGAGCCCATCCCCATGGTGCACTGCGAAAAGTGCGGCTGGCAGCCCATCCCCGAAAGCGAGCTGCCGCTGCGCCTGCCGGAAATTACCGACTTTGAGCCGGGCCCGGACGGCGAAAGCCCGCTGGCCCGCCACGCCGAGTGGATCAAGACCACCTGCCCGTGCTGCGGCGGCCCCGCTACCCGTGAAACCGATACCATGCCCCAGTGGGCCGGTTCTTCCTGGTACTTCCTGCGCTATATGGACCCCCACAACAAGGATGCCATCGCCAGCAAGGAAGCCCTGGATTACTGGAGCCCGGTGGACTGGTACAACGGCGGCATGGAGCACACCACCCTGCATCTGCTGTACAGCCGTTTCTGGCACAAATTCCTGTATGATATCGGCGTAGTGCCCAAGCCAGAACCGTACCAGAAGCGTACCTCCCACGGCATGATCCTGGGCCTGAACCCTCATGCCTTTGAAAACCAGCCCGATGCCGAGCGCAAGCGCCTGCTGGCCGAGTACGGCAGCGAAAAGGCTGCCCGCGAAGCTCTGGTCGAGAAGTACGGCGAAATGGCCGAGCACCCGATCGTCAAGATGTCCAAATCCCTGGGCAACGTTGTCAACCCGGACGATGTGGTGAACGAGTACGGCGCTGACACCCTGCGCCTGTACGAGATGTTCATTGGCGACTTTGAGAAAGCCGCTCCCTGGAACACCAACTCCATCAAGGGCTGCAAGCGCTTCCTGGACCGCATCTGGGCACTGAGCGAAAAGCAGGTGGAGGGCGAAGGCTACCGCCCGAAGCTGGAAGCTTTGATCAACCGCACCATTAAGAAGGTGGGCGAGGACATTGACGCCCTGAAGGCCAATACTGCCATTGCCCAGCTGATGATTTTGGTGAATGCCCTGTACGATGAGGGCGGTGCAACCCGCGCAGAGTACGAAGTGCTGCTGCAGCTGCTGAACCCGTTTGTTCCCCATATGACCGAGGAACTGTGGCAGCAGATGGGCCACACCGACACCCTGGCTTACCACGAGTGGCCGAAGTATGACGAAGCCAAATGCGTGGAGCAGACCATTGAGATTGCTGTTCAGGTGAACGGCAAGGTCAAGACCCGCCTGAACGTTGCCGCTAACATTGAAAGCGCTGACGCCATTGCCGCTGCAAAGGCTGACCCCGCTGTGGCCGAAGCCATTGCAGGCAAGACCATTGCCAAGGAAATTTACGTCAAGGGCCGCCTGGTCAACATCGCCGTTAAGGGCTGATCGTTCCCCGTGGCGCGCCAGACATTACAACCTGATACCACCCGGCAAGCCTCCGCACAAGCGGGGGCTTTGCCCGTATCGGGACAAATTTGGAACAACCTGTGCGGGCTGGCCCGCAGCAAAACGCTGTGGGGTGTGCTGCTGCTGGCAGTTTTGTGGGGGTACGGCTACGCCATGAACACCCCTGCCGTGGATATGGACGACCTTGCCATTGCCACCTACCAGCAGGGCGGAGAATTTTTGCGCCAGGGCCGCATTACCGTGTGGCTGCTGCAGGCGCTGACCGGAATCATGACCTACCAGCGCTTTTGGCCGGAGCTGTTTTTTGCCCTCAGCCTGGTGTTGGCGGGCATTCTGCTGGCCGCGGTGCTGTACACGGCGGCACGGCGGCAGGCAAAACAGCCGGGGGCGCAGCTGCTGGCGGCAGGGCTGCTGCTGTGGCCCTACCATGGCGAAATTTTGATGTATTCCAACCAGTGTGGCGTTGGGTTTGGCTACCTGCTGTGCGCGTTGGCATTGGCGCTGGCACTGCCGCACCTGCTGTGCGGCTGGCGGAACAGCCTGCCCGGTGCCTGCGGCGCAGTGGTCTGCCTGTGTTTTGCACTGGGGTTGTACGAAAGCTTTGCCCCAGTCTGGCTGACGCTGCTGTGCGCCGCCCTGCTGCTGGATGCCGCGGCAGCGGAACCCCACAGCCGAAAAGCCGGAAAGATATGGGGCAGCATTCTGCGCGGACTGTGGCCGCTGGCCGCGGCACTGGTGCTGCGCAAAGGGCTGGCCGCCCTGCTGTGCGCCGCAAACGGCGTGAGCGGGCAGGATGGCACGGCATCCAAAACGATCTTCTGGTTCCAGCGGGACAGCGTGCGGGCTGCAGTTGTGATCCCTGTGCGGGAATGGCTGACCAACTATCTGGCCCGTGCGTTTGGCATTCCGGCGCTGGCCTTGCTGGCACTTGCCAGCTGGGCGGTGGTGCTGTGGGTCTTGCGGCACCGCGGCGGCAATGGGCGGGCACTGTTTGCGGCGGGGCTGATTGTATCGCAGTTCTCGCTGGGCATCTTGCAGGGCACCGGTGCCCAGATGGCCCGTGCAGTGCAGTGCTTTGCTGTGTTTGTGCCCTTTGCGGTCTGGCTGTGGCTGGCCCCGGCGCTGGACCGCGGCAAACAGGGCGGAGCCAAAGCCATCATTTGTGCCGCGCTGGCGGGGGCGATGCTGGCGGTGGAACTGATCTCCCTGACAGGGACGATACGATACAACCGCGACCGCTGGCAGTATGAAGAACGCTTGCTGATTAAAACAGCAGATGAACTGAATGACCTGGATCCGGCGGGCACCCTGCCGGTGGCCTTTGTGGGGCAGGCAGAATTAAGCCCCGAACTGCAGGACCGGCTGGTGATCCCGGCGGCAAACCCGGCGTATAAGGCCGCATACCTGATTTATACCGTGCTGGGCGGCCCGCTGGGGGACCTGGACCGGTACGAGAACCCGCAGACAATGGTCATCAACTGGGCGCAGGATGCCTTTGGCGGCAAAGAACAGATAGCCCTGCTGATGCAGCAGGTGGGCCGCCCCTGCGCCCTGGCGGATGCAGACCAGCAGGATGCCGCCGATACCCTGGCCGAGGCAGGCGAAGCCCCGGTTGGGGTAAGCCTGCAGGACGGATACCTGCTGGTGAACTTTACCGGATGGACCGCCGAATGACCGCAATACCCACGATACGAAACTACCATGGGAGGAGTGACCCCCTAATGTTGATCAGCCTGATCGTTCCATGTTATAACGAAGAAGAAGCCATGCCGCTGTTTTATCAGGAAGCGGCCCGTGTGGCGGCACAGATGGAAAAGAGCCACGGCGCAGAATTTGAGATCATTTTTGTGGATGATGGCTCCAAAGACGGCACCCTGCGCGTGGCGCGGGAGCTGCACGATGCCGACCCGCGTGTGCGTTACGTTTCCTTCAGCCGCAATTTTGGCAAGGAAGCGGGTATTTATGCGGGCCTGAAAGCGGCCAAGGGTGATTATGTCGCCACGCTGGACGCTGACCTGCAGGACCCGCCTGCGCTGCTGCCGGATATGCTGGATGCCCTGCTGACCGGTGATTATGACTGCGCGGCTACCCGCCGCACCACCCGCGAGGGTGAACCCCCGGTGCGCAGCTGGTTTGCCCGGATGTTTTACCGCATCATCAATAAAATGTCGGATACCGAGATAGTAGACGGCGCACGGGATTTCCGCCTGATGAGCCGCCGCATGGTGGATGCCGTGCTGGAAATGTCGGAGTATAACCGTTTTTCCAAGGGCATTTTCAGCTGGGTGGGCTTTAAGACCAAGTGGTTTGCCTACCAGAACGTGGAGCGCGTGGCAGGCCAGACCAAGTGGAACTTCTGGAAGCTGTTTAAATACGCAGTCAGCGGCATCATCAATTTCTCTCAGGTACCGCTGACCATCGCATCCTGGTTCGGAACGACCATGACCGGTTTTTCCTTTCTGGTCCTGGTAGCCATCATAGTCCGAAAACTGATCTTTGATGATCCGGTCCCAGGCTGGGCTTCCACCATCTGTGTCATCATCTTCATCGGCGGCCTGCAGCTTTTCTGCCTGGGTATCATGGGGCAGTACATAGCAAAAACCTATATGGAGGTCAAGCAGCGCCCCCATTACATCATAGCAGAGTCCAACAAAAAGGACTTCACACCCATACGTTGATTTTTATTCTGTCGGAAGCTCGACCACCTGATATTCGTGGTCCAGCGCCGGCAGGATTTTTTCTTTTACATCACTGATTTTTCCGGCTCTGCTTTGTTCCTTCTATTTCTTTCTCTCATACTTCACAAACTGATACTCCAGATCAAAGTATGTCTGCTCATCGCTCTCTCCCGTAATTTCCCATTCATCATCTTCGTCCAGATTTGGGAAATGACTGTCTGCTTCATATGCAAAGTCAATCTTTGTCACATGAGCTACATCACAGTACGGAAGCATCTGCGCATAAATGCTGTCACCACCTATACAGTAAACATCTTCTGCCGGATATTTCTTTATCTCTTCCAGCGCTTCTTCAATACTGTGTACTATGATCGCACCCTTTACCTCATATTCTTTATTGGATGTGATCACAATATTGATCCTGTTTTTAAGCGGAAGTCCGTTTGGAAAACTTTCCAGAGTTTTTCTTCCCATCACTACTACTTTTCCACTTGTTTCCTCACGAAACATCTTCATATCTGCCGGAATACTTACCAGAAGCTGGTTGTTCTTGCCGATTCCCCAGTTTTTATCTGCTGCTACGATAACATTCATTTGAATTTTCCTCTCTTGATTTTATATTGTCAATTTAAGTCAGGCGATCAAAATCATCCGCATTCGCTACTTGCTCATAACCAGATAATTGCTCCACAGTTTGGTTAAACGGCAATCGGAATATTCTTAATCTGCGGCCATGTCTCATAATTCTCCACGATCAGGTCATCTGTTGTAAACTGATAGAAATCCTTCACTTCCGGATTCAGTTTCACAACAGGTGCAGGATATGGTTTTCTCTGGATCAGTTCCTTTATCAGCGGGATATGACGGTCATAGATATGGCAGTCTGCCACTACATGAAGCAGTTCCCCTGCTTCCATATCACATACCTGAGCCACCATCATAAGCAGAAGTGCATACTGACATACATTCCAGTTATTCGCTGCAAGGATATCCTGAGAACGCTGATTGAGGATTGCATTCAGAGTCAGCTTATCGTTCCCCGGTGTCTGTGTCACATTAAATGTCATGGAATATGCACAGGGATACAGATTCATCTCATGGAGATCCTGATGCACATAAATATTGGTCATAATTCTTCGGCTGAACGGATTATTTTTCAGATCATAAATCACCCGGTCCACCTGATCCATCATTCCCTCACGATACTGATGTTTCTGTGCCAGCTGATAGCCATACGCTTTTCCGATGGAACCGTTTTCATCTGCCCATTCATCCCAGACGGTACTGTTTAAATCATGGATATTGTTGGATTTCCGCTGCCAGATCCACAGCATTTCCTCCGTACAGGTCTTGATTGCCGTCTTGCGCAGTGTGATTGCCGGGAACTCTTTCGACAGATCATAACGGTTCACCACACCGAATTTTTTGATCGTATAGGCACTTGTACCATCCTCCCAGTGCGGCCGTACCTTTTCGCCCTCGGTACTTGTCCCGTTCTCCAGAATATCCTGACACATAGTTACAAATATTTTATCTGCTAAACTCATTGTTAATCCCCTATCTCTTGTCCTGGACTTTTACTTTTCATTATACCTTATTCTATCAAAATGTCTATGAGAAAATCTGCTGTACTATCAGTTTATACTCCGGCAGAGACTGGCATTTCCGGATCCGCTTTAAATATTTCTCTCTGTCCGGAAATGCCTTTGTCAGATAAAACCAGATTTCTTTCAAATGAAAAACGACATCTTTTTCCGCACGGAAAGTATCCAGACATCCCTCTAAAATTTCATCATGGAACGCCCGCAGCCTGGCTTTATCTGCCGGTGGATTTCCTTTGATTTCTCCAACCAGTCCGGGATTTTCCAGTAATCCCCTGCCGATCATGATGCGATCAATAGCTGGGAAAGCAGCTGTCACTTTCTTATAATCTTCCACACTGCATATATCTCCATTGTAACAGAGCGGCACATGGATCTGCTCCAGAGCACGGGCAAATGTTTCCATCCGCGGTGTTCCGCTGTAATAATCTTTCTGCAGGCGCGGATGAATAATCAGTTCTTCCAGCGGAAACTTTGCATAGACACTGCAAAGAGCTTCCCACTCATCCGGGTCTTTGATTCCGACTCTGGTCTTTACCGATACCGCAAGCGGACTGTTCTCCAGCACTTCTTCCAGCAACATTTCCAGTTCTTCCGGCTCTTCCAGAAATCCGGCTCCTTTTCTTTTCGAGACAACGGTTCCGGACGGACAGCCAAAATTAAGATTGACACTGGTAAATC
>OOCZ01000718.1_pt1 | contig 24365 bp, 46 predicted proteins | sample 1671631 | NCBI WGS metagenome assembly OOCZ01 (sample SAMN06348176, study PRJEB24527) | human gut metagenome | reverse complement strand
TACTACGCAAGAAGTTCTGAAACTGGTTTTTCAACTAGGAAAGCAAAGGTAGGGGGGTATCAAAAAGATTTACCAAATTTTTTGGAGGAAAATTTATGGAAAAGAAAAAGAGAATATTAGCCAAAGACCTTGTTGGAAAAGAGTACAATGGATTCCAGGTACTTGACTGTAAAACTGAAAATAGAAGAACTTATCTTTACGTTGTTTGTCCGTTTTGCAAGTGTAAAAAATGGATGAGAAAAGATTCTTTGGATAATAAAAAAGTTTTTAGTTGCGGATGTCAAAACAAGAAAAACAATTATTATGCTAAAAAAGATATAAGTGGAAAAAAATTTGGAAAATTAACAGCATTGCACCCAACTGAAAAAAGAAATCCCTTTGGTTCGGTAATATGGCTATGTAAATGTGATTGTGGAAATGAAAAAGAAATCCCTTACAATTCTTTAGTCGCCGGGAACTCAAAAAGTTGCGGTTGCATCAGAACGAATCTTATAAAAGAACTAGCGGGCAAATCTAATGAACTGTATTGCATCGAAGGAACTTCTATTTCGCAACTATACAAAAAAATTCCTTCAAACAATACTTCGGGATTTAAAGGAGTTGTTTATAAAAAAGATAGATCTAAATGGGTGGCACAAATTGAATTCAAAGGGAAAAATTATAATCTCGGTTCTTATGATAAAAAAGAAGATGCCATAGAAGCTAGAAAAATCGCAGAAGAAAATCTTTTTGGTAATTTTATTGATTGGTATGCTGAAAATTACCCGGAGAAATGGAAAAAAATTAAAAAAAATGGTTGACAAATAGATTGTAAAGTGACATCTTATATTTAGTAAAAACAAAGCAAGGTGTATTGACACATTTATTAAAGATTTAGGAGGCTGATTCATTCAGCCCCCTTTTTCTATAACCATGAATTATAATTTCTTTTATGCAACCAGGCAAACTGTGTTTAATAGCATGTCTACAATCTCAAAGACTTCTTCTCCGTGTGTGGCAACAAAGTCACAGAGTATTTCTTCCTGCTCAATCGGCAGGAAAATATTGTAAGACATGCAGATTGCATGACAAATTTCATGGATGCAGACTTTCCGGAGAAAAGGACCATGAATTTTGGACGAAATATAGATTGTGTTCACATTCCTATCTGTCACGCCAAATGCAAATGTTCCATCTGACCGCTTTAATTCGTCCACATTTGGATTTTTATATTCCAAACGCCAAATAGTGCCGTTGATACTAAAAATCACAAATACACCTCCTTTAAAAGAAAAATAGGCTATGAATATTGCTACCCATAGCCTTTTGCATTAAATCTTTGAAACAAGGTTACTAAGCTTGTTGCGCAGAAGATTCTTTTCCTCAGCCGTCATATCAGCCACCATACCTGTGATATCGCTTGTAAGTTCTTTTGCGTAGCTGTCAAGAGATTTCATTTTGTGTTCCTTATCTTCCTGAGTATTACCTTTATGCATCTCTTTTGTTTCTGTGTAATTTCTCTTTGCCCTGTCGTAACTGCTTTCTGTCATTCTCATGTTGCTGCCTGTTGTTGGCTCTGTGTAGTACATTCTGCCATACTCTCTATCCATATCTCTATCCGGGTACATATGATAATATGGCGGTTCTTCATATCCTCTGCGTGTTCCTCTGCCTTTTGGTGCAAATCTGCCGTTTGCATAGCGGTATTCATCATAGTATCTTCTGTCTGGATAATCTTCGTACTGTTCAAGCATACGCATAATATCCTCATTATCTTCTGACTTTTCCATAGCTTCAACAATTCTGTAATCCTTATCAAAACAAGCTATGTTCTTCGCTATTTCTGTAAAATCCTTTAAATCGTCAAGGTTCTGCCCCTCAAAGCTATCTAATCCGATTGCTTCAACTTTAGCCTTGACACATTCCATAATCTGTTTAGCCCATTTGTGCATAATATCAAGCCTCCCTTACTGCAATTAAGTTACTGTTCTGTACCTCAATAGCCTGTGTAGATGTATTCTTCACCGCTACTGTACTGCAACATCCGCAAGGTACATCAACATATGCTTGTGCCGATACATTAAATAAATTCTCGACTGCGGCTGGAGTTACAATCATCCTTGTTGACTGTAATGGTTCCCCATCAACCGCGATCGCAAGTGATATAGCACCAACCGTACCGCCTGTCGGAATCTGAATGTTGCCGGAATACGATACCAAAAATCTAGCCTTGCACTGATTGGTGATACCTCTTAACTTGATAATTCCACTTCCCTGTCTGTGTACGATACACTTGCTACCGCAAACTGGTGTTTCTGTAAATGCCACATCCTCGCCAGCAGCAACTGTTTGTAATGCAATTCCTGTAATTTCCATTGTCTTTACCTCTCTTTCTAAAAAATAAGGGCAAACCATACAAGTCTGCCCTTTAAATTTAAGTAATACTGCTTAGCAGACATAATCTTTCGAGTTTTCTTTCGAGTGGAACTCAAAAGCACTCAATCCGATTAAGATACTTGATTATTCAGTTGTTTAGCAGCCACAGCCTGTATTACATCCGCATCCGTAAGCATATCCGTAAAGGTTGCTTGCTGGGAATGATGGTACCGGTGTAGGTCTTACTGCATCAATAATCTGGTTTGTCTGTGCTGCCATTGTGGTAGTCAGAAGTGCATTCTGTCTATCCTGTGAAGCAGCTCTGCGTAAATCATTGTTCTCTGCCTGTAATGTTGCAATCTTGTCATTAGTCAGGAAATCAAGGATAGCTCTCGTTCCTGCCTGCTGGCTGTCAATAATGTCTCTCGTGTTGTTGTTCATGGTGTTCTGCAAAGCACAAGTGTTGGTTGCCATATTGTAGTTTACACCCTGAATAGCTTCTCTTGTCTCACAGCAACAGTTTGCAAGCTGTGACTGTAAAGCATTTGTATTCTGCATATTAGCGACTGTATCAGCGTTAATAGCCTGCTGGATGCCATAGCCTGTCTGCATAATGTTTGTATTTATGCCATTGAAACCTGTGAGCATACTGTTGTTCATAGCATAAAAGCCATCGCAAAGTCCGTTGGAAATGCCATCTAACTTACTGATAACTGCCGAATTGTCGAAGCCTCTCTGAATATCAGCCTGTGTAGCCGCTGTCGCAACATAGCCACCGCCATTGTTGCCACCAAAACCGCCAAATCCACCATTGCCCCATCCAAAGAGTAAGGCGAATACAACGATTATCCAAAGCCATCCACCATCAGCCCATCCGCCGTTATTTCCGTTGCCGTCAATGTTTGCAACTAATGGTACGCTGGCACAATTTGAGTTTGAAAACATATTGTTACCTCCTAAAAATATATTCATAAAGATGTCACCTAGGTAGTTTGCAAAGACATCTAATATGCTATTAATTACCAAATCTACTTTTTATCTGATTAAATACATCATCTGCATTTAACCCCTTTTCTTTGCATAAATTTCTAGCCATCTGCTCTATGCCTTGCATATTGCCTTTCTGTGCCATTTGCATTGTATTTTTCATCATTGGGTTGCTCATAAGCTGATTATTGCTCATTATCTGCTGTAAAAATTGTTGAGGACCACCTCTCATCATTTGAAAAAGGTTAATTGGGTTCATTCTTCATCACCACCCTTGCTTTGAGTTTTTGAAGTTTTTCTTTGTGTTCCTAAAGATTTATCAAATCTATCTTCTAACTGCCCTATCTTTTCTGATAATTCATCAAACTTATTCAGAAATAGTTGTGTGCTTTCGTCTGATAGGTCAAATTTTGAATTTTCTATCATCATAGTAGAATTGTTGGTGTCTGTTGGTTTGGACGGTTTAAAAGTTAAAATACGAGTTCTTCCCTCATTTATAATCCATTGCTTTCCGTAAATTTCCGTCCCATCTGCTTTTGGAAAGTAATACATGTTTCCATCCATAGGAATGTCTGTTGCTTTTACTGTATCTTCTCCATCAACGATTTTTCCTACAAAATTAATTTGTTGCGGCATCATCTGCTGCATCTGAGACTGCTGATTTGTTACCGGTAGTTGTGCTGGTATAAACTGTTCCTGTTGTTGATACCTGTTCATTGGGTTATAGTTATAGGCTCCGTACTGGTTCGTGTAATTAGCTATAGGTGTTGTTTGGTATGGATTGTTTATCATTTTCTATCTCCTCTAATACATCTTCGATAATGCTAAACAGTATCGTTTGCGTTACTAAGTCTAACTTTTGAATCTGTTCCTCAGAGAGTAGCCGTTCTCTCAAATACTCATCATACATAACAATCACTCTCCTTTTCTGATTTTATTTTCACACAAAAAAAGCCGCTAAAAGCGACAATAAAATGACGTTTTAGCGACGCAAAATTCATAATTAATTTTCTTCCATTAGCGCATATTCTCTATATCTTTTTAAGAAAACATCTGTTACGTTATCCGAGTCGTGACAATCTCTAAATTTCTCTCTTCAATTTTCACATGGAAATACAGCATTCTTATCTATAAACTATGACTCTAAATCATTTTTGTTACTGAGGTAAGCATGTGAAATTATAACATTCATCTACTGTCATGCCCTCTATCTGCTTTATAAGTGACTTTTTCATCTTTTCAAAGTTATTCATTTTAACACCTCTCTTTTGTTTTAACAAAAAATAAATTCGCATTTCTCCATATCGTAAACTTTAAAAACGTCTCTGTTCTTTGCGTTTTTGTTTCTCTTAATGCACTCTCTTTTTGCCTTTTCAAAGTCATCAAAGAATCCTCTCTCGAAGAATAGCCAACCATTGTTCGCAAAGCCTTGCACATAAAATCTTGAACAATTTATACGCAAATAATCGGTAAAATCATCTCGATTGCCTATTTCGTACAATGGTTCGCCTATATTATCTCTAAAATAATACTTGCCACCTATTTTAAAAAAATCAGCAGTGCATTCAGTTATGCACCTTCTTATCCCTTCGGGATAACTTCTGCCAGTTATATGTTTCATAAACTTACCTCACTTTCCATAGATTATTATACACATTTTTGCGAAAAAGTCAAAGATAAACCATTATTTGATAAATTATTTGATTAAATTCAGTTTTATAGTTGACTAAAAAACGTGATAAATACGGCATTAGCACCTACTATATGTCATAGGAACTGCGTGCAGTAAGTGCTAAAAATTTTTCAGCTGAATTTCAATGTTTCCATTGACAATTACTATTTTTTTGATTATACTTTTCAGTATCATATTTTTTTGCTTCTTGTCGATGTTATCCCAAACGTCGGCAAGTTTTTTTATGTTCTCATAAACAAATTCTGTTTTCTGCATATTAGCTGTGTTTTTGCTTTCTGCTGCAATATTAGCTTTCATTTCCTTAATCTGTGCTTCCAGTTCTTTAATCATGCTTAAAACAGTATCATTTCCATCTGCGTACAATCCATACAATCTTTTTAACTTTGTCTGCTCCTTTTCGAGCTGTGATTGCATAATTTCAAGCTTTGTCTCCTTTTCCTTTGGTTTGTAAGATGATAAATCAAGTGATATTTTAAGAATTTCTTCTTCTACTTGCTTTTCTATATAATCCGCCCACTCAATGGAATTATTGCAATTTGCATTGTAATTAGGCAAGTAACTCATAGATTTGTTTCGCGACATGCAGTAGATTTTATGCTTTCCATTTGTCCATTTCTGATACCGCATTGCACAACCGCACACACCGCAATAGCACAATCCGGTTAGCAAGTTAGGCTCAGTCTTACAGCAGGCTTTTGCTGAACGTCTTGACTTCCTTAACTCTAACCCTAAATTAAATTTATCTTTATCAAAAATAGGTTCATGTTTTCCCTGATAAACTTCTCCCTTGTAAGGTATCATACCAATATTAATAACACTGGTTAATACGTTATATACAATTCGCTCACCCTTGAAACCACAAATTTCTTTAATTTTTACATCTGAATATCCGGATATGAATAATTCAAGTGCTTTCCTTGCCTGCTCCGCACGTTCCGGAATAGGTATTAATATGCCTTGCTCCTTGCTATACGAATAACAGTAAGGTAAATTACCACCACCCATCCAGTAACCTTGCTTAACTCTCTCAAGCATACCGCCTCGCATCCTAAGCATCATGGTATTTTTGTCTAGCTGAGCAAAAACAGCCATCATCTGCGTATAAGCTTGCTCCATAGGGCTATTATAACTCACACTGTCATGCACACATTTAAAGATTACGTTGTTTGGCTGAAAAATCCTTTCGATCATGTATAATCCATCAATCATACTTCTTGAGATTCTGTCAAGTTTAAATGCAACAACGCATTTCACTTTCTTCTTTCCGCAATCAGAAATCAGCCTTTGTAGTTCCGGGCGGTTCATATTAGCACCTGTGTAACCGTCATCAATGTACCAATCTGTCACAATCAGCTCATTTCTTCTACAATAATTTTCAATGTCCCTTTTCTGGCTTTCCAGTCCGTTTCCCTCTTCTGCCTGTTTTTCAGTGGAAACCCTCATGTACGCAACACATTCCATCATTAAATCCTCCTTTAGTAAAAATGTGCCGCATTTATCACGTTGCGACACATTTTACATTTGTTTTTACCTGTTGTCAATAATTGAAGCTATTATTGATAAGATTTTTTCACTTAACTCAATTTCATCAGCTTGCAATTTTCTCCCATTCAAAGTAATAACTACCATTATTAACCTCCGATTTTATTAATTTTTTCTTTTATTTTTTTGATTTTTCTATTGACTGTTCTTTCACTTATAGAACAATAATAGGAAATTTCCGTTATACTTTTCCCTTTTGAAGAAAGAACAAAAATTTCTGTTTCATCTTCCGTTAAATTGCAATCTTTTAAAATTTTCTCAATTTCAATATTGGTTAATTCTGAAAATTTCATCAGCACAATCCTCCTTTCCCTTGCTGATATCTTTTGTATTTCAGAAAAACTTATCACTTGTTTATACTTTATTGTATTCTTTCTCGTACCTAGGGATTAAAAAACAATTAATAACATCTCGTTGCGTCTTATAAATGCTTTTTCCTGCAATGTAATTTTCTCCAATTAGTTTGATCTCAATTCCATTTATTTTTATGATGTTCTTATTTTCATCATAAAAATAAAATTTCCCCCGGTCACTTAGCCATGTACGGATTGTTTTCATTTGAGTTTTTTTTGGATGTTTTTTTCTCCAGTACCTATGAAATCTTTCTTTTCCTTTTAAAGATTGATTGTATCTCATCCCCCTTTCCTTACCTCGATTGGAATTATTGTACTCATATGTTTTCCTTTTTCCTTTTTCAGAGTTTATATAATTGAAGTGACTTAATTTCCCATCTTCAATCGCTTTTTGCTTTTTTCTACTATAAATGATTTCATTATCTAATTCTTCCGATTCTTCTACATCATTTTCTTCTGCATCGTCATAAATGCAATCTTTAAAAGGGCAAATAAAACAATTGGGATGCGTGCAGCCTATTGGTTTCAAATTCAACCCCTCTTTCTTTTTAAAATTTCTTCAATTTCCTTTTCTGTTTGCATCAAAATTTTTATTGCAAAATCATAGTTTTTATAATTTTCAACTTCTTTGTTTAAATCTTCCATTAGTCTTTCCCAAAAATCATCATTGTCTTCAGGATTGGAGTATTTTTTAAAAAGCTTCCAACAAGAGTTGAAAATTGAAAAGTAAACTTTTAATTCTTCCTCTGACATGAATTACCTCCTTTACCACCCGAGCGGCATCTCGTTTTTATCAACTTTAGAAAATTGACTTTCAGATGCTTCCTTTGCTAATTTAAGAAATTCATCAAACGAAAGTTCGGATTCCTCAAATTTCATAAATTCTCCAGAAAATTTTACACCAAATTTCCTACACTCTCCCTGCCGTTGCTTTGCTACATTCAATCCTTTGTAATTCTTATCTTCCGCAAGGTTCCAGAGAAGAAAAATATTAGATGCATCCTGTTCAATGTCTCCTGACTCCCTTAATTCTCCAATTGTTGGCTCTTTCGTTTCTCTTGACTCTGAAACTCGATTAAGCTGGGACAGTACAATCACATGACAATTAAGTTCTGTTGCTAATGATTTTGCAGATTTTGAAATTTCTCCAACCTCACTAGCTCGGTTTGTGTAAAATCGATCTGACTTTATCAACTGCAGGTAATCAATAACAATCAAATCATAATTTTGATACCTGCATTCTGCTTTTACCTCACTAATAGATTTTGAACCTGTAGAAACAGAGATTTCATAATTGCTCATAATTTCATTTGCTTTATCAAAAGCTTCCTTTTCGTTTCCAAGAAAAGCTTTCGCTCTCCTGACACGATTCATGCTGATTTGTGATATCCTTGAAACGAATCTTTCATAAACCTGCGATTCATTCATTTCCAAATTAAAATAAATGACTTTTTTATTAGTAGCAGCAACTTGTTCTATAATCTGTGCTACAAATGCAGATTTTCCAACACCAGGCCTCGCACCAATTACTGTAATATCCCCTTTTTCCAATCTAACAATGCAATCATCAAGCAAAGAAAAACCTGTTTTCAGTCCACCCTCTCCAACATGTTCATTAAAGTACCGGTCCTTATTTTCAGAAACGATCTGTTTCAATGTTTTTGTAGTTCTCTCCTTGTTTCTCTGCAATGCTTCTAATTTTGTCAAAGCATCAGAAATTGTATTATCAATATCTGCCGGCAGTAACGAAGAATTTTTCATCAGATTAGAAAAGGCTCGAACTTTGTAATCTTTCATAATCGTTTCAGCAAAACTCTTTGACATGACAGATGTAACTGTCATGTTGAAACACTTTTTTAACTCATTCATTACAAATTCTCTTGACCATTTGTGATTTTCTACTTCTGGTGCCAGGGATATCGGATTAACCGATACCCCCCTGTCATGCATTGCTCTTGATTTTTCATAACATTCTGCACAAAATTCATTAAAAAACATTTTTGGAGAAATTTTCTCCGAAAAATCATCAATCGTTTTATTGTCAATCAAAATACAACTTATAAACCCATACTCTGCTTCATCCTGCATTGTTCATTTCCTCTTTCTCAACTAAACCAATCCAATAATCACAATCTTTCAGTAACCAATCTCCATATTTTGGAATGTACCTAAAGTCAACATCATCTGGGTTATTTTCTTTATGATTTTTCAAGTACTTCTTTGTTGCTTTATAAATCAAAATTGCAACTGCTTTTCTGTTTTTTGGAATAACTTCAATTAATTTGTCCATCCACCGCTGCTTCGCTATCACTGCTTCACTTTTTTTAGGATAAATTGCAAATGTATCATCCCATGCCTTTTCTGAATTAAAATCAACGCATTCCTTTACATCCTCTATGTAAGAAGGAAAATTTTTTGCCTCATCAGTTTTATTATCAGAAAATTTTTTTGCTGGAATACCGTTTTTTATATTTGAAACAACATCAATTATGTAGCTTTTAAACGCTTCACATTTTATGTATTTTGATGAGTTTATAACCCCAGTTAATGTCTTTTCTGATTTACTCCAATTATATTTGTACCATTTCAAAATCAAAACTTCTTTTGTTGCTTCGTTGAATCTTATGATATCATGAACTTCTTCAAATCTTTTCAGCAATCTAACAATAGTTTCTTTTGTGTACCCGGTATCGTCCGACATGCTCTTGAAACTAACTTCGTAGCACCCACAAAGATTCGTCTGAGGGTTTGTCAGAAGGTACAAGTAAAAATACTTGTCCTCCGGGGTAAATTCATCCAGGACTTTATTATCAGTCCAAAATGAAAGCTGGATGTTTCTATAAATTGCCATATCATAATCTCCTTTCAAATTAATTCTTTTTCTTATGTTGTACTTTTCTTCATCTCGCTAAGTCATTGATATTAACTCTGAATCCGTCAAATTCCTTGCCTTTACTTCTAACATAGACAGATGTGTCAAAGAACATCAAGTTACCTTCTCTGTCCGTTGCCATACTTACACCATTTCTTGTAAGGCTGCCTTTGAGTAGGTCAAGTAGAATCTGTATTTCCTGCTTTGTTTCGTCTTTCATTATTTACCTCTCCATATCTCTTCATCAAGAATATACTGTCTGATAAATCTATCTGCGTACTGTGGGTGTATCATTGACCTTGCTGTTTTTCTGTCTACGCCTAAGGGGTTTTTATCTGTCATATATTGTATTGGTTGCATACTTTCTACTTGTTCCAATGGTTCAAAAACAAGATTGTTTTTAGGATTTAATCCAATAAACCAATACTGAGTGGGCTTCTTGTAATAATCCCCATTATGTGTCCTATCCCTGTCAATTACACTTGGCTTCAAGCACCAGAAGTTTGTAAGGTAATGTAATCCACTTGTATTCAATGGATTTTCAATTACAATTTGCAAATGACCTCGCTGACAAATTATCACTAATTTATTCAGCTTTTCATAAAACAAATCAAGTTCCTTATGCCGTTTCATTGCCAATTCACATTTTTGCTCAATAGTGTAATTCCTGTACTGATAAGCCGTGCAAGCTAGATGCCTCAATCCCTGGTCTGAAAAATAAGTGCAAGGGAAAAATGCAAATATCAAATCATCAGGACTTATCTTATCAAACAAACTCGGCTCACCTTGATACCCCCTATCAATCTCTTCGAAAAGGTCAGTAACATAGTCGGTCTCGTTAAATTCATTCTGAATATCATAGTCGTAGGCTTCAATACCATACTTTTTGAAAGCGTTCTTGAATGTTCCTGACTGTTCAAATAAACAATGTACTATCATTCTAAATCTACCAAAAGGAAACCTCGGTTTTATGTGCGCACAACCTATTCCTTTCTTTGATTTTTAGTTAGTTAAATCTGTTTCGCGGAAGAGTAAAATCTACTCTCTGACCGCAGTTATAGCACCACTTGTAAGAGTATTTGATAATATCTTCTCCTGTAAAAATCTGACCGCATACAGGACATTTATAATCATCTTCACTATCCTGTACAGCAATTATATCTTTTTCTTTCAGCTTTTCTTTTAAGTGGTCTAATACCTCTATGCAATCATTCCTTTTCATTCTGAATCACCCACTTTCAATAAATCCATAAACTTCTCATACTGTTTCTGCGACACCTTGTTATTAGCCTTATCTTCTCTCAATTCGATTTTAAGATGTTTTTCTGCTATATTGGATAATTCCCTTGCAAGGTTCTTTCTGCCTTGTTGTATGCCCTGTAAATAGCCTTTAGGTGCTTTTCTTTCGCCTATTGAACCACTATCACGATTTCCGCCCTGTCCGCCAATGCTAACATTCCTAAGCTGATAACCATTATCGGCATACAGTTTGATGTAATACTTCTCTTTTTCATCAAGCTGACTCTCGGGAAAATTCAGAAATTCTACTCGCCAACCATAAGGATTTTTCTCTTTGTCATACAGTTTGTGTTTGCGTAAGCTAAGGTCTATGTGCTGTTCATAACCTACAAGGTGGCTTGCCAACCTGCTAAGTGTATGTACCGCCTGTCCGACATAAGCAAACTTAAAGCCGTTTTCATCTTCTCGGAGTAGAAAGTATATTCCGCTCCTGTCATTCAGCTTTGGATTTATCTTTAGAAGTCGCTTTCGATTCTCTGATTCTATAGCTTTCGCCTGTCTTAGCTTTTTGTAATCCGTCTTTAATCACTCCTTTAATACTTAATATTCATATTTCCGTGTTCATTTACCCAGTCAATAGCTTCTGCATATGTCACACCATTATTTTTCAAGATATAAAGCAGATTATGAAATTTCGGGTGCGTTTCTTTTAACATCTGAAATCTATTCGGCTCTTTCTCTAAATGACAGCCAAATCCACATAACACACAGCCGGTTCTTTGGCAACCTGTGGTTTTCAGCAATGGTCTTTCATTATCGAAAATCCCAAAATCCGCAAACGACATTTGATTATCACATTGCCCCATAGCCGAATAATCAACAACTACATCTCCATATACTGAACAGATAGGAAGATTACTCTCCTTGATGTATAAAAGCACGTCTTGTTCCGTCCAAAATGACATAGGGTTACTTATTGGATTTTTAGCATTAAAAGCATTACAGCCATTCTTAACCCAGTTACTTGTCCTTAATTTGCTTTCACTTGCCATTTGTGCTGTCATAGGTACTCTGCCTGTATCTTTGTTGTATTGGTGCATAGGCTGTTTCTTCATTACCTTACAACATTGATTGGATACTTCAAATGGTGCATTTAGCATAAATAAGTACTTTGACCTGTCATACATACTGCCAAATTCTTCATACTTGACACCAAATAACTGTTTTACTCTGATAGGTGTGTTAGGGATATTCCCCTGTTTTAATGCCTTGTATAACTCGTTCTCTTTGTCTTTTCTTCGGTCTATGCCAAGCATATCCGCCATTCTGTAGGCATAAGGTATCGTCTGTCTGTCTGTCTGTCTGTCTGTTAGGATTTTAATGTATTTGCGTGTATCTGCGATACATTCTGAAATTTCTTTTGAAAACATTGGAAAACCATACTTTTCACAAACCTGTGCGAATGAAATTTTAGGCTTCAAAATCACAAGGTTATCAAATGTCTGTGCAAATTCCTTTAACTCTGGATATTGTGTCGGTACATCTACGAACACAAACGGAATATTTTTATATCCGCAAACTTCTCTGATTATATGTCCTAAAACCGTGCTATCCTTGCCGCCGCTAAAAGACAGATACACTCCGTCTTCGCCAAATTCATCAACCCAGTTTCGCACCCTCTCGGCTGTCATTAAAACCTTGATATTAAGCGGCAATGCCTGCCATTGGTACAATTCTTGCATTGTATGTTTATTTTCTGCCATAATCACACCTCTTAATTAAATGGTAGCCCCTCGTCAGCTACATCATCTGGAATAGCCATAAAGCCATCATTACTGCTGTTACCGCCCATAATTCCATTGTTACCACTCTGCTGATTAGTACGGCTTTCGCAGAACTCGTGTCTTTCAACAACGCAATCATTTGTGTAAACTTTCTGTCCGTCCTTGTTGGTATAGTTGCCTGTCTGCCATCTACCCTCAACGATAATCTTAGTTCCCTGATGTAAATACTTCTCTGCAAACTCTCCATTCTTGCCAAATGCAATACAATTAATAAAGTCTGCTGCCTGTTCGCCCTCTTTCTTAAAAGCTCTATCAACAGCTAATGTGTATCTTGCTACCGCCATACTTCCGCTTGCTGTCTGTGAATGCCTAACCTCTGGGTCTCTTGTTAATCTTCCACATAAAATTACACGATTCATTTCTTTTCCTCACTTTCTAATAGCTCTTTATTGTCAAACACGTTGCCGATAACTTCTACCGTGTTTACCGAATCATCCTCATCATTAAAATTCCAATAGATTTCCCACAATGATATATAATTATCGTTTTCGCAAGCATATAAAAGGTTTTCGCACCCTGTAATTGGCATCATATATAATGCTATTTCTTCCCAATCAATAATCTGCTTAAAAGCAATGCCAAAGCAACCACATTCATATTTTACTGTTCCTTTGTGTCCTAAGAAGTCAACAATATCATTCTCCCAAATCAGCTTTCCGTTCTTGTCTTTCAAGCCTGTGCACTGGCAGATTGTATCTCTGTCCACATCATAAGCACATACAAGTATTGGTTCATCGACTTTGCCCTCTAACAAACTTGTCGCAATCTTGCATGTTCCATCTTCACAAGTAATTAAAGAACCTGTAACCCATTCTCCATTATCAAGTCTTTTTGCCTTAAATAAATATCTATCGCTCATCTCTTCCACCTGCCTTTCACAATCTCGATTGCATCTTCTAAACATATAAAATGTCTATTTAATCCATGCGATTGTATATCTAACATACAGTCTGCTAAATTAAGATTATACTTGTGTAACTCTTTCAACTGCTCCACAACCTTGTCCACATCGTAGGCGGTTGGCTGTTCATCAATCTTTTGTGCCAACGCATAGAACATATCCTCGCTGTTTCTTTGCGTAAGAAGAATATCCATAAACCATTGTTGATATAATTCTTTTTTCAATTCATCTGCATCAATCAACCCCATTGCTTGCCCTCCTATTCCGCTTCTGATTGAAGCCATTCCATACAACTAGCTTCTCCCTCGTATTCTTCGCCGAATGTGTTTTTAAAAGTTATAAGAAATTCTGTCAACTCTTCATCTGACATATTTCTAATCCTGTCGGCATTAGTCATTCTGTTGTCACATCTGCAACAAGGCTCATCATCTCTTGAATTGCTGTTATGCTTGCAGTTGCAGGTGTGTGTCTTTTCTTCTGTAGCTAAGTCGAGGTAATGTTTCAAATCTTTTATCAGACTGATAGTTCCGTATAGTTGTTTTTCCTCGAGCATTTCAACAACTTCCGATATTCTTCTATCAAAATCACGCTTGTTTACGCTTTCAAGAAGCTTACTCATCTTCTCCACCTCTCAATTCTTTTAGTTTTGCTTCGGCTTCAGATTTTCCTAATTCAATTCCAGCAAGGCATCCGCTTGCATATGCTTCTTCATAGCATCTGTCTATAGCCTTGTAAAATTCGTCACAAAACAACTCCGTCAATAGACATTCAGGACACTTATACTCTTCGTGGTGACAAGTTGCTTTAGTATGAACACATTCTCTGCGTTCTGTTTTATCATCAACAAGTGGTAATTTCAGAAGTCTGCCCTGCTCTTCTAAGTCCTCATAATACTTGAGTTTCTCTCTTAAATCAGCCATAGCCCATAAATTGCGATAAAACAAGGCTAACAGTCCTATTTGACTATCCACTTCAACCGCCAGCATTTCACCCATATAGTCGTCAAATTCTTCATCTGACATATCGGATAAATCTTCATCGCACATATCTTTTGTAAGATTTTTAATAAGTTCTCGACTATCAATATCAAGTTCATAATCTCTATACCTTGCATTATGGTTTTTATCTGCATAACAACTGTTATATGCCAATTCAAGCACATTCATATCAGATGTTGGTTTGCTACTTGTTAATCTCTTCATTCCTGCTCCTTTCTAAGACAGCACTTAGCATTTTCTTTTTCGACAAGCGCGAACAAACTTTGCAACTCTTTGTAAAAGCTATCAGAGTAATGTAAATTATTAAATCTTGAAACTTTACAAGGCTGATATTTTCCTTTATCGTAAGAGTTTACTTTTGATATGAACTCAGCTAAATCATAAATGCTTGCAACCTGATGGTCGGATAATTCCGTTTCTTCCCATTTATGATTTTCATTGCACCTATGTCCTATAATGTGCCAGCTATCCTCACCACGATAGTCAACCTCGAAAAATATAAACTCATCAACATTGATTTCAATATCCTTTATTTCCGTCCAGTCGCTCCAAAAATGCATACACCTTACTTTTACTATATTGCTCAAAACGGACATTCATCTCCTTTCCTTAAAATCCAACTCTTGCCCTGTTCTGTAACATCCACATTCGCCACATTTACGGCATTTTTCATTTTCTCAATAAAACTATCCTTATCAGCATTTTCATTCGATAAATGGCACATTATGACGTTCTGCAAGCTGTCTGAATCGTTTGCCTTGACAAAATCGCAAGCGGTATCAATGGATAAGTGACCTCTGAAAACGTGATTAACTTTCGGATTGTCGGTATCGACTAAATCCTTGTCATAGTTCACGCCTAGTAGAATGTGGTTTATATCCTTAAATTTCCATTTGATTAGTTCACAATCGGTTATGTAAAGCATTCTCCCCATTTCTGGGTGAGTAATCAGAAAGCCATATATCGGACAAGGTTCGCCATTTGCATCTGTGTGTGTCCAGTTTCCGTCTATTGTTGTTAGGTCAAATTCCTGTATCTTAAGCCTATAATCGCCTATTATCATAGGCTTTAAACTTCTATATGGGGCAAATACTGGTATTCCCATAGCTTCAAAATCTTTTACCGACTTGCTGTGGTCAAGGTGTTTATGGGTGCATAACACACCCACAACATCTTTAACATTCCAATTCAAGCCTTTCTTAATCTCCTTAATCGGTATTCCGCAATCAAGGATAAGTGTTTCTCCACTGTTGGAAGTTAGCAGATAGCAATTTCCTGTACTTCCTGTTGCGATACATTTAAGCTTCATTCCTTAATTTCTCCGCATCTTCTCTTAACATTATTTTGAATTTTCCACCACACTCACAAACAGCTTTTGCGTCATAAACATTCCAATTTTCATTAGAACGTGATTCATCTTTTTGCTGTGGTTTTCCGCACAATTCGCACGCAATTATTATTGGATTTTGTTTCATACTCACACCTCGATTTCATCATCCTGTGGAAATTGAAAAACTTCCATATTGATGTATTTTTTAAGGATGTCTTTGAACTCTTTCGGCTTTAATGATTCTTCCATATGCTCGCATGTGCCACTTGCAAGAGCTTTTATAATTTCAATTCTCGAATATTGCTCTCTCAACATTTTCATAGCCTTTAGAGCCTTTTCTTTGCTTGAATACTCTGCTAATACAGTGCCATTCGGAGAAGATGTGTTGCGGCAATTAATACAAGCATATTTCACATCTTTATACTTTCCACCTGCTACGCTCAAAGAAGAGCAATTGTACGGAACATCTATTGTTCCATCTTGACTAATTATTCTCATAAAACTCCTTTCTGACATCAACCACCCTGCATTTAAGTTTGTAACTCAAATCGTTAATAGGTGGTCTCTTGCTTGGACAGCAGATAAACTCTCTACAAATCCTTGGCCTGACTGAATAAATCTCGCATTTTTCCTTTGATTTATCATCATTAAGAAACGGACAAGTCATATACATTGTTGGTATAGCTGTCGGATAATTATGCCTGTGTTCCTTAATATGATATTTTTTAATGTACTTGTGAATTGTTATAATTTCATCTTCCGTCATAGGAAGTATGTTACTGCAGCAATTACCGCATTGAGTACATTCTCCATTACAAGTCAAATCATATACGCCGCTATTCATATCAGACATTATCTGTTCTAAACTCGCTGATTTCATAGACTACTCCTTCATGAATGGCGGCAATGTGCTGTCTGTTTGTTCTTCTGTTGCTTCTGTGGCGGTATCTTCAACCACAACATCGCCAACGACATCACCCTCAACAAAATCTACACTGTTAGCGTTCTGCTCAATATTGTAATCAACATCAGCCTGCATACGCTCATCATAACTAGGCAACTCTTCCTCATTATCGTAATTTCCGTCATAGAACGAACCATAAGTATTGTTAATCTGCTTTAACAGCCTGTTCTTAACAGTTTTCATAGCCATCTGGTCTGTAAATTTCTGATGCGTGCCGTTTCCGTTCTCTTTATAGCCAAATCCCTGTTTCCAAGCCTGCTTAATCTGCTTGATATTCATAACCTCTGTGAGAATGCTTCCGTCATCCATAGTAGCTATTGCGTAAGCACCCTTGACCTTATCATTGTCGATGTTTTCAAAATCCTGCTTATGAGTAACAACTTTCTTCTTACCATCAACAATCTCATACTCGAATGTATCGCCCTCATAGATAACTTCTGCTGTTATATCTTTAAGTCCGTATCTCCTAGCAATACAAGTGTTACCATATACGGATTTCTGGCACTGTAACTTACCGCCATAAGCAACCGGATAGCACTGTTTCTTCTGCATTGACAAACCACTTGTAACCATTTCCACAAGCGCATTTTCGATACTTGCCCTTGTGCAGCTCTTTAATACTGGCTGTTTGTTATTATCTACTGTGTCCTGTAATATCAGCATTGCTGACATAAACTCATTTGTGTAATTGTAATCTTTTGGAAATGTAAGCCCGAATTTCTCTTTCTCTCTGACTTTCATTACCATTCCCTCTGTAAAATCCTTAGCGACAAGTTCTCTCTTTTCACTTTCCTCCACTGCTGTTGTTTCTGCCATAATTATTCCTCACTTTCCTCTATTACTCTCAATACATTTTCCAACCGGTCTAATTCATTTTTTGTTTTTTCAATCCTAGCCTTTGCTCTGTTCTTAAACATTTCTTTTGCACTTTCAAAACTAGGCTCTGTAAAAGCTACAAGATTTGAATTATAGCTGATAAAATGTCCTATATCATCTTTTCTTAATCGACCTATGTAATTGGGAAATCTACTACCATTAATTGGCACATAAGTCTTTGGCTTTTCTTCCGCTTCACATTTAGTACAAGATATTTTTCCAGTCTCTCTGCCGTATACATTTGTATCTAACTCATAAAAATAAAGTTTCATATTATCCCTCCACAATCTTTAAATCCTCACTGTCATTAACAATCAGCATAATCAACTGGCTATCGACCATTTCAGCAACTTTCTTCTGATTAGTGCTGTCAAGACTCTCACTATCATCTAAGATAATAGGTGCTGACATACCGCTAATCTTCTGAATAGAGTTGCAAATATCAACTCTGCCTAAAATCCTGTTACCCTTATTGCTCATAGTGGTAAGAATTGACTTTCCATTAACTGTCGGTATGCAAACCGACTTGTAACCGCCAGACTTATTCAATTCAAACAACTTCCATTTAACTAATGAGAAGCGGCTGTTAATACTGTCAGATAATGTTTCATTCTTTGCCTTATCCAGTTCATCAAGCAAATCAAGGATTTTTTCAGCATTGGTCTTATTCTGTTCCTGTGTACGCTGTTCTGCCCTTAATTCTTCAAGTCGCTGTTCGTCTTTCTCTGTGTTGCTTTCAGCTATCTTTCGCTCACATTCTGCTAACTGCTGCCTTAAATCATTTTCCTGCACCTTTAATTCAGCCTTGATACTTGAAATGTCATTAGCCTTGTGCATAGCCTGTTCCTTTTCGGCTATCTGCCGTTCAAGTGCCTTGTACTCTTCTGTTGCTGTCACATCAATTTCCTGTGGAAGTTCGGATAAATGTTTTTCGAGGTCTGCAATGGCTGTAGTCAGCATTTCAAGACTTTCCCGGTGCTGTGGCAATTCTGTTTTAAGACTTTCAAGTGTAGCTTTTTCCTTATCAAGTCTCTCCTTATACATATTGCCATTGTCGGTAATTGCCTTTAAGTTATCAGCCTTATGCTTTGCAAAATCAGCCTTTAACTGCTCTTTCTTATCCTCACTGTATTCACTACCGCAGTAAGGGCAGATAAGGCTCGAATCGTCAAACTTACGCTCATTTTCTTCTTTCCACTTATCACGCTCTGTCTGTAAGTAAGACTTAATGCTCTCAATAACCTTTTCTGAACTAGCAATACAGCTTTCGGTATCGACAATAGTCTTTACTGTCTGCCTGGCAAGAAGCTTCTTGTCAGTAATCTTATCCCCAATCTCTCCCATAGCCTTGATATTTTCCTCGTTAGCCTTGCGTGATAAATCCCCCTGCTTAAACTTCAAATCAAGAATATCAGCACTAGCCTTGTCATATTCAGCTAACAGCTTGTCATTGTCAGTCTGCTTTGCAATGCAATCAGCAATCTGCTCTTTAAGACTGTTTCTGAGCAATTCAAGGTCAGATACATCTGTGTCCTGCTTAATCTGAATATCCCTCTCCTTTTCCTTAATCTGTCCGTCAAGGACAGATAAATCCTTTGTAATTTTGGTCTTGGTAGCCTTATTCATAGCTGACAATTCTTCAACTGTATACTTATTAAGTAAAGGAACTAACTCGGCTAATTCAGCCTTAGAATGGGCTATATCAAGGTCTGTCACATTCTCAACAAGGCTAAATAAGTATTCTCTCATTTCAGCAGGCTTCTGATTAAGAAAAGCATTTACATTACTACACATTTTAAATACATTCATATCAACATCAAGATATGCGTTGAAGTCTTTTAAATTCTTACGAACGTCATTGACGAAGTATGCGTTATCATCCTTGTAACTGCTGCCATCCTTGCTATAAGTACGTTTCTGTACTTTCTTCATAGTGACTTCTTTTCCGTCAACATCAAGTGTAAGTTCAACAGATACATCCATATCATCAACTGGCACTTCGTCAACTTCTCTTCTGACAACCGGATTATCCTTTAACTCATAATCACAGTTAAACAGGCACCACAGATATGCCGTGGCTATTGTTGATTTACCTATGCCATTCTCAGCAACGATCTTAGTTATGTCGTAAAAATCAAATGTTCTTCTTGCATAGCACATAAAGTTTTCAAGTGCTACACTCTTCAATTTAATCTTCATCATATCCTAAATCCTTTCTTTCCTTATTTGCCAATTTATCAGCAATTCTTTCATAACCCAAAATTCTGCAAACATCTTCTTTGCAGACATAATTGTCTCCTTTGATTTTGCTTATAAGCACATGAATTCTTGTTTCGGAATCCAAAAGTTGTTCATATCTTTCTAAATCGATCTTAATTTTCATTTAATACCTCCATGTCAAAAACAGAAATTTCATAAGCTGTTCTTTCTTCAATAATATTTTCTGTTTTTTTCCTATATTTTCTGCTTTGTGCTCTACCATTTATAAAAATTTCATCTCCATTTTTTAAACCTGAAACAAGAACGGCATTTTCTTTCCAGGCAATGCACGGTATGTAATTAGTCTCAGTTTCATTTTCTACCGCAAGCATAAAATCCGCAATTTCCCTTCCGGTTGGTGTGGTTTTATAGTTTGGTGTTCTGCAAATGAATCCACTAAGATTTACATTGTTCTCTCCGTGTTTATCACAATATTCTATGCTTTCCGCATTAACATAGAATGCACTATGTTTATTTTCCATTCTTGAATGAATTTCGCCTGTGATTTTTACGGATTTTCCAGACAAATCCAATCCCCATTTTTTCGGAATAATATTTTCTGAAATCATTACAGGTATTTCATCATAATATCCTGATTTTCTTTTACATTTTATTTCAAAAACGTAAATTCCATTTGAAAGTGTTGTTTCGTCCGAAACAACTCCAGAAATTGTTATCATTATTTTTCCTCCATGCTTTTTATGAAATTCTTTATTGCATTATAGACGTTTGTCGTCTTAAACCTTTTTTTAAATTCGTGGAGATTATTTTCTTCAACAAAATAAACGAATTTTTGTAAACAAATGTAAACATTTATTGCGTTTGTTCTGTTAATTCCTGCAATCATTCTGATTAAATAATCGCATCCGATTTTTTCATTCCCCGAAATAATCTCCACTGCATCACACCAGAATTTAAAACCTTCAAGTTCTGGTCCAGCACCGATTTCTGCAAGGATTTTCGCCACCCGATTTCTCACGATTTTACTCCAAAAAAATCATCTAAGATAGATTCAATATCATCTCTTATTTCCATAGCATTTCTCCTGCTAGATTTTGCATCATTAATATCAAGCCCGATTTCAACTGCTTCTTTTAACAGCATTTTCATTGTTCTTTTTCCGATTCCAGATTTTACTCCAGCATCTACTGAATGAGAGACGATGCATGATATTAAAGCCGTCAATTCTACAATTTTTGCATTAATTCCAATACTGGTCTCTGTGCAAATTATGTGTTTCTCATTTTTATCTAAAATGTAAATCACCTTTTCATGTTCTTCTATTTTTCTCATTTATTCCTCCTCAAATCCTACGATTTTGCCATCATTAATGACTACTGCCTTATTCTTCATTTCTTTCATGTCTAACAGGTCCTGTACTGTTACCTCTGTCATATTTACCTTTACTTCCACTTGTTTTTCCTCCTTTAAAAAATTTGTCAACAGATTTCTTTCTTCCGGTTTCCTTGTTTACCAGCTTGTAATAGAAATCCGTTTCTTCTGCCAGCATCCAGTTATTCGGATTCAATCTGTGTGCCGATACCACTTGTTTCTGTTCTCTTGTCAGCTTTTTAGGTTGTTTCATAGTCCTCCTTTCCAGCATCCGCATCGCTGTTCTTTTTCCGTTCTGCCATATTCTCGACCTTTCCAAGTATGTAACCCTTGTCAAAATCCGACATTTTAGGAATTGCCTCCTTTAACTTTTCCACAATTTCTTTTTCTTTTTCACTCATGCGATCTCGCCTCCTTCCAAAATTTTCTTTCTAATTGCTTCAACTCCCTTCTGATAAACCAGTGTTTTGGTTGATACAAAAGGTTCTCCGTTTTTCATATACTTCTGTTCGACCACTCGAAACCACCTTGCATCAATGTATCGCTGATATGGTACATTCCATCTGTCCAGTATTCCGTTATTTCTAAGAAACTCAAACAGATTGTTTCTTCCGTACCCCTTAATTCCGAGAACTTTTGATACCTCATTCATGGAAATTGCCGTCTTGCTGTCTGCTACGGCATCAAAGAATTCTGCTTTTGGCTTCATTTCCTCAATCTGCTTATCCTTTTCAGCAAGCATTTTTTGTGCCTCAATGACAGCAAGTGCAATTAAATCATTTCCACTTGGAAGCTGTGTATTAATAACATCTTCCATTTCGTGAAATCTGTTTATGTACTTCGCTGTAAACTCCGTTCCTTTTACACCGGTCAACTTGTGTGCGATAAATTCGCACCCTTTCTTTGTGACAAGATAACAAGGTTTCTGTCTGTTAGACTTGTCTGTGTACTGACTTTCTGTGAAAAAGTCGGTGTGGGGAATATTTCCCTCACCTAATTGCTCTATATATCTACGAATATCTTTGAGTAAGTCATTATGCTGCTTGTCTACCATTTCAGCTACTTCTCTGCTGTCGAGATATTTCTGTGTTAGTTCGTTCATGTTTTCACCTCCTTTTGTTGACCTTGTAAACATAGTATAGTCCCTCAGAAACATTTTGTCAATAGTTTTTTGTTGACTTAGGGACTTTTTTATTGTATAGTAATAGTGAAAGGAGGGTTGAAAATGAATGAAAGGATAAAAAATCTAAGGAAATCCTTAAATATGACACAAGAAGAGTTTTCTAAACGAATTGGTTTATCACGAAACTTTATTGCTCAAGTAGAAATTGGGACAAAAACTCCGTCCGAAAGAACTATTTCCGATATTTGTAGAGAATTTGAAGTAAATGAGGAATGGCTAAGAACAGGAAATGGAGAAATGATTATCCAAAAATCAAAAGATGAACAGATTGCTGAAATGCTTGGAGAAATCCAGAGAAGTGGGGAAGACAATTTCAAACACAGGCTTGTGAGTGCATTGTCAAAGCTCAATGAAAGCGATTGGGAAAGTTTAGAAAAATTGATTGATTTAATATCATCAAAGTAAAAAAGTCGGGGAGAAATCCCCGGCTTTATCATTTTAAAAGTGTTTTTATGTAAGCATAGATTGTCTCTAGCCAGTGTAGGTTATCACATTTATCGACCAAGTCTTTAATCTGCTGCTTATAATCTTCTTCATTCATAAGTTATTACCTCCAAATTTATTGATTTCCCTATTATTATAATATGCACCAAGTGCAAAAAATAGACTTGTAATGAAAAATTTTCTGGTTTATAGTTGGCTTATGGAGTCTTATGGCATAAAAAAAAGGGCTGAACGCCCTTTTAATATCCTACTGCGGTTAATCCGTACTCTGCCTGCTCCGGAGTGAACCCCTCATAAATCAGCTGGTCATACAAACTCTGACGTGAAAAACTGCCAAATTCCAAGTAGCTTTGTGCCGTGCCTGCAGCCTGCTGATTCCAATCAGCACCGCAATTATTAACGCCGTAAATGGCTTCATTCTCAGAGAATTTCTCATAAATCAGCTGATTGTAAAGACCAGTGTACGAGAAATTCGAGTAATCCAAGTAATCTTTTGCCATATCGACCGCCTGTTCGTTCCAGTTTGCTCCACAGTTATCCACTCCATACTGGCTTTCCTCATCGCTGTACCCCTCATACTGAAGCTGTCCATACAGACCGCTTGCCGAAAAATTGGAAAACTGTAAATAATCCCTTGCTGCCTGAACTGCATTCCTTTTCCCGGTCGATATGGTTTCTTTCACTGGTTCGTAAGTAACAGGCTCAGTCCATTGCTGGGTGGCTGGTGCTTGCGTTGTTGTTGGCTGTTCGGTGGTAGGCATTTCCGTTGGTCGCTGAGTAGTGACCATTTCTGTTTGCCGTTGAGTTAGAATTTCTTCTGTGATTATTTCCTGCTGCTGTTGCTGCGGGGTAGTAGCTTCAGTAACCAGTTCTTCTTGTTCCTGAGCAGTGGTTACTTCCGTGGTGGTTTCAACTTCCGTTGTAGTTTTTGGCAAAACTCCAGCATTGGTTTCCACTTTTGTTGTTTTCCTGGTATGTTCCGCTACGATGCGGTCCTGAGATTCGCCACAACCCGAAAGAAGCAACATAGTTAATAGTGCAACTGTTCCAATTAAGTTTGATTTTCTCATCATCATTCTCCTCTTGTGTTATTTTTTTTAATTGCCAATATGATAAGATTTTGAGTAATGGTTGTCAATCTTGCGTTAAAAAATATGAGCAGTATTCACTTCTTTTTTAGACTTATATTATAT